>Ga0326513_10004339_pt1 | contig 10196 bp, 11 predicted proteins | sample 2_2465_0518_D_FD_203654 | JGI IMG/M metagenome (GOLD analysis project Ga0326513, IMG submission 203654) | Bovine rumen microbial communities from UC Davis, California, United States - 2_2465_0518 | ecosystem: Host-associated > Mammals > Digestive system > Stomach > Rumen | place: USA...
CCGACCGCTATGAATGCAATTGGCCAAAGTAATAAAACTTATAAGAATGAAATGTCTGAATATGCTAAGATGGATTCTATGGCTAATCAGGCTCAAATGGGAATAGGTCTAAGCAGTAATCTGGCGCAGCTTGCGCTGAGTTATCTTTGGACGAAGCGAAGCAAAAATGAGTATGATGAGGAATATACTGAGCTTTATCATAATTGTATTATATTGGCTACGCTTGCCCAGATCTTGATTGATGGCATAAAGAGGTCTTTTGAGGTGGACGCTATGAGGGAAGTGGAAAGGATTCAGGCGCTTCCGTCTATGATGCGTTTCGTAAAGGTCGTAGAGAATGGAAAAGAAAAGATGGTAAGAAAAGATTTGCCATTGTTTATGAAATTTATTAAAGAAGTTCCACTAACAAAGGACGGCAAGGATATCCCATATGAATCTATTAAGAAAACAAAGAACTCTATAAAATCAAGAATAGACGAAACAATTATTTGCCCTATGAATTGGCTGCAGATGTGTCTTAATAGAATAGAGAGAAATGATTACTCTTACAGTGTTGACACAAAAAAGTTTTTTATATATAAGGAAGGAATGGCTAATTCTCGTCAGATGGGTAAAATAAGGAAAATTATAGAGGATTATGACAGCTGGTCCAAACTTCATGTATATGATAAAAGTGTTATATATAACGAAGATGATGACCATATGGAAAAATTTATAGAAAAGTCTAACGAAGTTTTGGATGCGATCCGTGCCTATAAGCTGAGTAAGATTACGATGAACAGATTATTAAGTACCGTTTTCGGTATTGATAAAGGCGTAAGAAAAGACAGGCAATATAAGAATGCTTCTAAATATACACGCAAAATGCTAAACATGATGTATAGGTATGATAAAGATGCGTTCTTGGAGAATTTTATAAAATCACCGACATAAGGGCTTATTTTTAACTTTGTTAAAAAATACCCACAATGGGGAAATAAGCCTATGGTGGGAATAATTTGTGTAATGATGAAAAGATCCGCCGCTATTGCCGATTGCGGCTAATATAAATAAGGCGACTATAGTTTGATTTTAAAAAGGACACCTTTGGATGTGGTATGGGTTAAACATCCAGTGTACACTAATTTTTATTGGATTAAAAGGAGATAATTAAATATGAAGAGATCAGAATTTATAAAAGAGTTTGCGAGGAAAGGAAATATCTCGCAGAAAGATGCCAGGGAGCTGCTTAATATTGCAGAAGATATTGTTCTTGAACAGATGCAAACCGAAGATGGCGTTTTCCCGTTTAGTGGCGTTAAGTTTTATACTATGCACATAAAGGAGAAGGAGTCGAGACTTCCTAACGGAACATATGTGCATGTTGATGAACATTATATCCCGAAGGTTGAATTTGGGCTTAAATTTAAGAGAACTGTTAGATAATTATATTTGAATATTACTCTCTTTGGCGAGAGACGTAATACAGCCACAAGATGACAACTTGTGGTCTCTCGGCCTCGTCAGCCGGATATCGCTTGGGCTTGTAATTATTAGTTCCCGTTAAATACGGGTCATTGGCTCCGCCGCCCGGTGCGTGAAGTCGGGTAACTCCAGGGGGAAATCCTCTGCATGGGAAGGTTGTGCTTCCCAATTTATTGGAATGTGGCCAAATTTGGTAAGGCACACGGTTTGGGTCCGTGAAATTTGGGCGTTCGAATCGCCTCATTCCAATTATCAAACTATATACACAGAGTTTACCACTACTCTCCCAGTGTGTTTTTTATGTGTAAATAATTAAAAGAAAGAGGAATGAATATTGATAGATATAAGTCGTGCAGAAGCAGATTATCTGCGTAAGTCGGGAAGAGCTAATGATGTTCACATGGCTAATCAGCGCCATAAGAGTCATGCAAAGAAGTACTTTATTACCACAAGCCCGAAAACTATGAGGCTACTTGAAGACTATCGCAAACAGCATACGCTGGAAGTTTATGACGGAAGGTGATTGTTTGCAGAAATATTTTTTAGACACTAATATTTTACTTGAAGATATAGAACATTTTACCACTCTCCCATTTATTATATCTTCGGAAACTTTAGTGGAATTAGAAAACATAAAGACAAACAGAAATAAAACTGAAGAAGTCAGAGTTGCAGCTAGAAAAGCTATTAAATGGCTTTCTGATCATCATGGTGAATATGAAGTAATTGTGTATAATAGTTCAGTATGGAGTTTATTATACCTTGATCACATTGATGACACTCCAGATGCAAAGATATGTGTATGCGCTAAGTTAGCTGCAATTAACAACAAAGATGATAATATTGTTTTTGTTACTCATGATCTTAGTTGTAGGAATATAGCCGAGAAAATCTTCGGGTTAAATGTTGAATGGTTTGAAAATCAGAAAGAAGAAATATCTTATAATGGTTTTATAGAACAAACCATGACAGATGAGGAAATGGCTTATTTTTATGAACACCAAAATGAAAATACATATAATTTATTAATCAATGAATATTTGATTATTAAAAATGTTAGTGGTGAACTTATTGATAGCTACAGATGGACTGGCGAAAGACACGAAGGATTGTATAAAAAATCAATCAAGTCTACTTTGTTTGATAAATTAAAGCCAAAAGATATTTATCAATCTCTTATGGTTGACTCAATAATGAATAATACTATAACTGCTGTTTCTGCGAAGGCTGGAGCTGGTAAGTCATTAATTAGTTTGATGTGTGCAATGCACCTAATTGAAACTGGTAAATATGATCATTTGGTAATTCTGTATAATCCGACAAAAGCGAAAGGAGCATTCGACCAGGGTTATTATGCCGGAGATGCTTTGCAGAAAGGATTACAACAATCTGTTGGAAATATGTTAGCAACTAAATTTGGTGATCAGTTTGGCGTAGAATTACTAATTCAGCAAGGGAAGCTTAAACTTGTTAGTTTGGCAGATTGTAGAGGTATGGAGATTAGAGATAATGAAATCCTTTATATGACAGAGTGTCAGAATACAACGGTTGAATTGATTAAACTTGCCCTATCTCGTGTTTCTTCAGGAGCAAAAGTAATAATTGAAGGAGATTATAAAACACAGGTTGATTCATATCTATTTGAAGGATCAAATAATGGTTTAAGAAGAGTTATTGAAGCTTTCAAGGGACATGAAGAATTTGGATATGTAGAACTGCAAAATATTTGGAGAAGTAAATTGGCACAATTAGCCGAGTTATTATAAATGATTAAAAGGAGAAAAACTATTATGGAAATTAGAACAATTAAGCAGAATGCTTTTTACAACGACCAGAAGAAAAGTAAAGTAATCAGGAAGTCATATTTAGCCAGACAACTTCTTGCTGCTGGCAATACTATTATTGACATCAAGGCAGACAAGGATGATCCAGATCATAAGAGAACCGTATTTGTCTTTAGGCTTGATGATAAGTTTAATAATGATCTTACGAGGATTCTCAAGGAAAATGAGAGTAAGCGTAGAGAACAGGAAATTGAACGGGCAGTCGATGCTCGACTCAAAATGATGAACGAAGAGACTCAGATTGTTAAATAATAGGAGGCTTTAAATATGAATGATTTACTTTCTTTTGATCTTCCTTTACTCGGTAACTTAAAGGAATCTGATATCCCCACTCCAGAAGAATATACTTATTGGGATTCTAGGAAGAAGAGAATATTTTTTGTAGATTATCTGATTGATGAAAATTATGATCTCGTCGAACTTGGTAAAATTATTACTCTTATGAATTATGATGAGATGAATATTCCAGAGGAACAGCTTTTGCCAATCTATATTTTTCTTCAGACTCCTGGTGGAGACGCATATCAGTCAAACTGGTTTTGTGATATATTAATTTCAAGCAGGATTCCAATTGTTACAGTTGCTATGGGGCTTACTTTTTCTGCCGGGTTTGATATTCTTGTTGCTGGCCATAAACGTTATGCTTTTAAGCACTCACAGGTCATGATGCATGCTGGTTTTGTCAGTTTACAAGGAAGACAGGAAGAAGTTGAGGAAGCACAGAAAAATAATAAAATTCAGATTGCTAAGACGAAGGAATATATTTTATCACGCACAGGAATCGATGAAAAATTGTTCAATAAGAATAAGAATAAAGACTGGTACTTCTCTGGCGAAGATCTTGTAAAATATCATATTGTAGATAAATTAATTGATAATATTGGAGAGGTTTTTGATCCAGTTCGTATAAATAGTTCGTATAAATGATAATTAAATGGAGGTACAAGGATGGCTAAGAATCCAAACTTTACAAGAAGTATGGTAGATAAATATAGTATCAAAGGACATCTGTCCGAAGATGGTACTGTAATTACATATGTAAACGATGATAAAGAAACCGTAGAAATTGCTCTTGAAAAATGTATGAGTAATTTTCTTAATGAAGATATTGAATTAACTATTGCGGTTAAAATGAACCAGGATCTGAACGGATCCGTGGAGGAATAATTATGTCCGTCATAGACCTCGGCCGAAAGGCCGGGGAAACTGAATGGGAATATATCCGTAGGCTTGGCGAAGCTAAACAATCCGGTCTAATAGATATGACATGGCAAGAGCTGGCAAATGTATTAAATAATAATTTGCGCAAGGACAATCCTTGGACAGAGTCTGCCTATAGGAAAAAATATGCCAGCATGAAAACGGTTGAGAATGAATTTGGTATTGGTAAGGATACTCAGGTGCAGATTGAGGAACTTAAAAATCTCAAAGAAGAAATTCAGAAGGAAAAGCGCAAGCTATTTGACCAGCGCCGGGAATATAATAAACTCCTCACTTCTGATGCAAGGGCCGAACATCTAACCGATTATATGATAGATGCTGCCGATAGACTGAATGAAACCTATCCTCTTCTGTCTGTTAATAATACAAAGTATTGTTCTAACCGTGAAGCTGTGCTTTGTTTCTCTGACTGGCATTATGGGATGGTCACGGATAACATTTGGAACACATATAATACTGATATTTGTAAACAGCGAGTTGAAAAATGTGTGTCATATGCACAAGAATATTTGGCAAGGAACGAAGTAAACGTGCTGCATATTGTTCTTCTTGGAGACGCAGCACATGGAGCATGTCATGTTTCATGTAGGGTTAAGTCAGAAGAAGATACGTGCGATCAGATAATGAATGTATCTGAGATTCTCGCTCAGGCGATTAACAAATTATCAGATAGTGTTTACGAAGTTCATGTGCATTCTTGTTACGGAAATCATTTGCGCACTGTCCAGAATAAAAATGAGTCTGTGCACAGTGATAATATGGAAAAGATTATTCCATGGTGGTTGGAGCAACGTCTTAAAGCGAATACGAAAGTGACAATTGAATATTCCCAATACAAGGAATTTACTTATCTCGATGTACTCGGATGGAATGTCTGTTGTGTGCATGGAGATAATTTTAATTTTAAGGATATTGGACCAACGGTAAATAATATTTTTACAAAGCTGTATGGTCGAAACATAGATTATACTATTTCCGGCGACAAACATCATTTAGAGGAATTTGGTCAGTATGGTATTGAAAGTATTCTGGTTCGCTCTTTGTGCGGAACAGATGACTATGCTGCCGAAAAGCATCTTTATGATAAGCCTGGGCAAACATTAATAATTTTTAACGATGAATATGGTAGAGAATGTACATACCATATTCCATTATAATGGATTAAAGGGAGAATATATATGAAGACAATGGATATAAATCAGATGTTTGAATTAATGAATATAATCGAACATCATTGTGAAAATGATGAAAATGTTTTTATTGTAGGATCATATGACTATATCTCTGGAATGATGAATACATTAATTAAGAATATTGACAAGATGGAATTTGTATTTGGTGAACTTTCACCTGCAGAAATTGATGGATACGATGAGGCGTGGTATCTTGAGGTGTCTGATTATGAGATATATACTGGTAAAATGTATAATGATCTTCACAAGAAATATGTCATGACGGATGCGGATTTTGCATTTGTCGAAAATGATTATCTGACTAAATATCTTGAAAGTAATCCAGGTGACAATGTAACTGTTTTGACATATGATGACGAAAATCTTGATGTAGATAATCCTTGTATATGTGTTACTGACGACAGAAAGGGATTTACGTGCTGCGTTGATTTTTGCGATCCAGAATGTGGCGAAACACATACGAAGATTGTTTATCGTGGTGATAAAGTTTTAAGTGATAAAGATATTATGGAAATCATTGATAGAGAATTTTAACATGGTCTCCAGTATAGTACTTCGGTACATACTTTTTATATGGGCGGCTTGTGCCGCCCTTTTTGTTTTATGTAGCGGGATAATGCAATGGAAGCAGATTAGTCTCATAAACTAATAGTTGTTGGTTCGAATCCGGCTCCCGCAATCGTCGTTGAAACGATGTTTTTATTTTGAGTAAAAGGAGGTGCTACGGTGGCCGTAGTAAAACAACCCAAAAAAGTCCCCATAGCACAAGTAAGGGAAGAAAATGAGAAGATGAAAAAACTTCTGGAAAATGGCGTTCGTTGTATTGTGTGTGGGGTCATGAAGGATAAAAGTAAATTTTATGTTAACACAGATCCGCATTGTAGGTGCGAGGTTGGTTGTGTTTGTAAAGAATGTGCCAGAAAAATAGCCCTACAAGTTGATGATGACGGCATTGAACATGAAGTGACAAAAGAATCCTGTATTGAAGCATTAAAACTGCTTAACAAACCATTTCTAAATTCTGTATGGGATGCAAGTGTGCAGGAGTCTGATAATCTTGTTGCTGGCAGAGTAAAACACAACCCATGGAATGCATATATTAAAAATATACAGATGGTGCAATATGTTGGAATGGACTTTTTTGATTCTGATATGTTTAAGAGAGGTGTTGTTGGCGGTGGTCAATATTGTATTAAAGAACCGAAAACTGCCGATGATTTGTCAGAAGATGTAAGAAGTACATATGAAGTGAACAAAAAGACAACTCTTCGTTTTCTTGGTTATGATCCATTTGAAAATGAACCAATTGAGGAGCAACCAATTTTATATGCAAAGCTTGTTAGTTATTTTGATGATTCTGTCCGTGATGACGGGCTAAAACTTGAAGCAGTTATTGAAATTGTGCAAAGCTTTAAAGATATTAAAACTATTAATGATGCGATTTCAAAATATAAAAAGCAGCTTGGTGAAAATCCGGCTGTTATTTCAACGATAAAATCATTGGCTGATACAAAGCAGAAAATGATTAGTTCTGCGCTTGCTCTTGCCAAGGATAATGGTATTTCTGTTAATCATAATAATAGCAAGAGTAAAGGTGCCGGAACACTTAGTGGAATTATTAAGGAAATGTCTGAAATGAATCTTGATGATATAGAAATAAACACATTTGATTATGAGACAAGCGCCGCCATATCTCAAATTATGGAAGCAAATTTCCAGAATCAAATGAAACAATTGAATCCAGATGAAAATGATTGGGAACACGAGGTTCAACATCAGGCAAAGCTATTACATGAATTGCAAAAAGAAAGGGATAACGCAGTTGAATATTGTAGGCTTCTGAGAAAAGAAAATAAAGATCTTAAAGATTTTCTGATTGAAAGAAATATTATCGACGATGCGCTTAATATAATTGATGAGTGAAGAAATTACTTTATTAGGTGATGGAATCAAAGAGTTTAATCCGAAGAATTTTACATATTTTGTAAAGCCTACTTATTATGATATGTCTAATCTTCGATTGGAAGGTTTAAAAAAGACCGCCGAAATAATTCAGTGGGGACGTAGAAATCCAGTCAAATTTTGTGAACGTTTTATGGGGATAGAATTTCTCGACTATCAGAAATATGTTTTTATGGAAAGCTGGATAACTCCTTACGTTGTTTGGTGTATGTCTCGTAATTCTGGGAAAACTACACTTGGGAGTCCGTTTCTTATGGCAAAAACATTATTGTTGCCATATTTTGAAGGCTATATTCTTTCAGGAACCGGTGCTCAGAGTATTGGCATGATGAAAAAAATTGAGGCTATTACGAAAAAAGAAATTGCGAGTTTCACTGGTCTCACTGATGTATTTATGAATGAACTTGTAAAGAGTCAGTCAAATTCTAATGGATTTTCCCATAATCCAAATTCATGGAGTTATAAGTTATATTCCGGTTCTACTATAGCTACTGTTAATAGTAACTTTGATGCAAGCCGTGGCAAACGTTCTCGTCTGAATTTTTATGATGAGGCATCTTATGTCCTTGAAGATATGTATACTGCTACTCTTCCATTTGTAACTTAGAATTCAGATTTTGCTCTTGGTGGTAATATTGATGTTTCGTTATTGCCACCGAATTTTCCAAATCAGGTTATTTTTGCATCTTCTGCCGGATCCGTAGATGATTACTTTTACAGGATGTACAAGGAGTATGCTTTACATAGTATGGCCGGAGATAAACGCTATGCATGTTTTGATATAGATTGCGATCTTGTTATGAACGCTACATATAATGGCAAGGCGTATCCGGTTCCTCTTCTTACTCAAGAAAAGATTGATTCTGAAATGAAAATCAATCCCATTAGAGCGAATCGTGAGTATAGAAATAAGTTTGACATTGATGGTGGAGATCAGATTATTGTAAAGAAATCTCAGATACTTCGCAATAGTGTGGTTAGACCGCCAGAGTTAACCAATGCAGATAATAAGAGTTTATACGTACTTGCATGGGACCTGGCCGCTAAAAAAGATAATAGTGTACTTAGTGTTGGAAAACTTCTACATTCTGAGAAGCGTGGTTGGCATATGGAGATAGTTAATTGCATTAATCTCCTTGATAGACAGACAAGAAAACCATTAACAACTCCAGAACAAGTTGATAGAGTTCGTGAAGAACTTATTAATTATAATGGCGTAGGAAATCCAGATTATTCAAATATCAAATATTTAATGATGGATGCCGGGTCTGGTGGCGGTGCCACACAGGTCCTTGCCTATCTGTTCGATGATTATTACGAAAAGCATCACAATGGTGATCCTGATTACCACCATAAAGGGTTGATGGATGCTACATATGAGTTTTGTCAGCCATATATAAAGCGATATCCAGATAATGTTGATATTGTAAGAATGATTGAACCTGCAAAATATAAAGTAAAAATGTATACGGAATTAATTGAATTAATTGAACAAGATTTAATTTCATTTACTGCTGATTATGACTATCATGGCAATCTTACTTTTCTTATACAAGAAGATGATGAGGAAAAAGAAGAGATATATAAATTAACTTTTGAGGAAGAACAAGCCTTAAAACAGATTGATGCAATGAAGGAAGAAGTTACTCATATGTATAGATACAAATCTTCTAATGGTAATATCAGGTACGATCTTGCTCCTGGGTTTGATAATATAATTGGCGATGATAGAAGTTATACTCTTGCGCTTTTAGGTCACTGTCTTGCAATGTTGAGACAGGAGGATCAAATCAGACAGCGCAAGAAACCAGATAATAGCAATTTGTTGAATAGTTTAACCATTCGCCCAGCGAAACGGTTTACTTCATTTTAAAGGAGGTGTTGCCATATGGCGACTAAGAAAACGGTGTCTACGGCGACACCGACTTCAGTTAATAAAATGGAATTTTCTAAAAAATACTCAGAAGAATATTTAAAACAAAGATTTGCTGATTCTTAGGAGGCTTTTAAGCGTCTTAGAGATTTCACGAAGAATTCAACACGGAATGTTGGTGTTTTTGATAAGGAAACTTTAAGGGGATATTTTCAAAACATAGTTAGCAATGAGGCCAGATTAAGAAATTTATCATGGTATTTGTTTTATAGATCACAGGTATACGCAAGGCTTGTGCTCTTTTTTGCGCATATGTTTTGCTTATATGCAAGATCTGTCATACCAAACCATGATATGACAAAGGCAAACAATCCAAATAAGGTACTTAAATCATTTCAAGAAACAATTGATGAACTTGATAAGATGAGATTACAACAGGAATTTACTCCTATTCTTGTAACAAATTTTATACAAGATGTGAGTTACAACGTATGGATTGAAGACGATGATGGAGTATTTGTTCTTCCATGGCCAGCAGATTATGCGAGAATTACTGGTAAATATATGACTGGAGAATTTGCTTATGCGGTAGACGCAACATATCTTAGAAGTCATCAAGAATTAATTGAGTATTTCCCA
>Ga0326513_10004341_pt1 | contig 10194 bp, 5 predicted proteins | sample 2_2465_0518_D_FD_203654 | JGI IMG/M metagenome (GOLD analysis project Ga0326513, IMG submission 203654) | Bovine rumen microbial communities from UC Davis, California, United States - 2_2465_0518 | ecosystem: Host-associated > Mammals > Digestive system > Stomach > Rumen | place: USA: California...
ACAAGTGCGCCGGACACTGGATCCAGAATCGCCGTCATGGCCAGGGCGACCGCGATGAAATTGAGGAGCATTGCGAATGCGAGGTTGCGCCGGATTGTCCTGACCGTCCGTCGGGAAAGGGCGATGAGGTGCGGCAGTTCGCGAAGCCCGCCGCCAACGAGGACGACATCGGCGGCCTCCACGGCGATGTCCGATCCCGTCCCGCCTATGGCGATGCCGACATGCGCCGCCTTCAAGGCCGGCGCGTCGTTGATGCCGTCGCCTATCATGCAGACATGGACGCCTTCGCGTTCAGATTCCCTCACCCATTCAATCTTGCTTTCGGGGAGGCACCCCGCATGGACATCGTCGATTCCAAGCCTTGTCGCGACTTCGCGGGCCGGAGCCTCGCGGTCGCCGGTAAGCAGCACTGGCTCCACGCCCTCGGCGCGCACGCCTGACACGGCCGCACCGGCGTCGGGGCGCGGTTCGTCCGAAAGCGCGATGAAGCCTATCGGGCGGCCATCGGCGGCGACATGCGCAATGGTGCAGCCACGCGCGATCCATTCGTCGGCCAAGGCCGCTTCCTGGGCTTTTCCGGCAAAGCCGGCGGATCCAACGGAAATCACGCATCCGCCAACCGTCGCCCTCACCCCCATGCCCGGCACCATCGCGAAGTCCTCCGGCTCGGCAAGCGGGACGCCTCTTGTTTTCGCGGCCTTGACGACGGCCCTGCCAAGCGGATGCTCGCTGCGCATTTCGGCTGAGGCGGCGAGGCCGAGCAGCTTCTCGTCGCCGCAATTCTCACCTGCCGGCACCACGGCCACAATTTGCGGCGCGCCGAGGGTAAGCGTCCCGGTCTTGTCAAAGGCAATGCGCCCAACCCCGGCCAGCCTTTCAAGCGCGTCGCCCTCCCTTACGAGGAAACCGTGCCGCGAGGCGTTGCCGATTGCGGCCATAATCGCAGTTGGCGTCGCCATGACAAGCGCGCAGGGGCAGAACACGACAAGGACCGAGACACCGCGCACAGCCTCGCCCGTGGCGGCCCATATCCCGATTGCGGCGATGAGCGCCGTCGCGACAATCCAAGTGGCCCAGCGGTCGGCAAGGCGCACAATCCCCGACTTGCCGGCATCGGCGGACTCAACCAGGGCGGCCATGCGCGCAGGGGCGCTGTCCCCTTGCGCGCGGACTACCCGCATGTCGAATGCGCCGAAGCGATTCACCGCGCCGCCAGTCACCTCGTCGCCGGCCGCCTTGTCGACCGGAAGCGGCTCGCCTGTCAGCATGGATTCGTCAACCGAAGTGTTTCCCGAAAGGACGACGCCATCGGCCGGCACCGTTTCGCCGGGAAGGACGCGGAGAACCTGGCCGACGGCGACGTCGGCGGCAAGCACTTCTTCAACCGCCCCGCTGTCGCGGACAACGCTGGCGGTGCGTGGGGCGAGGGCGACAAGGCGTTCGATGCCGCTCCTGGCCCTGGCGACGGTGCGCTCCTCAAGCCACTCGCCCAGCATCATGATGAAGGCGACTTCGGCGGCCGCGAAGATTTCTCCCAGAAATACGGACGCAACGATCGCTATGGCAACCAGGAGGTCCGCCTTGACATCGAAACGCGCCCACAGGGCCTCGGCCGCCTCTCGCATGATCGGGACGCCGCAGACGAGGACGGCGATCCAGGCGGGGTCGAGCGGGACACCCCGCCAGACGTGCGGGGCCCCGGCAAGCAGGCTTGCGCCAAGCGACAACACGCCGAGAACGAATCGCACGGCATTCCAGACCCCTTCCCCCCGCCCCGGGGCGGCCTCGCCGCAGCGACAGTGGCCGCAGCCGCACTTTTGGTAATCCTTTTCCATTTGCCAACCATTATACCCCTATGGGTATATGCATGTCAAGGCGGGGCGAAGGATGCGTGTGGCGAAAGGTATTGGGTTAGTGAAGTGAGGTTGTGGTGGTGAGTGAAGGATCGAGCCATCAAACCTCCCAGGCGTGTCAGCGCCAATCCCTCTGCGGACTTCGCGGGCTTTTCGTGCCAAATCGCGGGGGTTTCGTGTAAGACTAGCACCAATGCCGCGGACATGCGCGGCGTTTTGGTATAATGGACGGCTGACAATCAGAACGAAGCAACAACAACGCGAGCACGAACCATGGCCGGCGAATACGTATTCAACCTCCAGCGGGTAACAAAGCAGCACAATGCGAAGACAATACTTGAGGACGTCTCCCTGGCGTTCTTCTTTGGCGCGCACATTGGCGTGATTGGCGCCAACGGTTCGGGCAAGTCATCGCTTCTGAAGATTCTGGCCGGCCTCGACAAGGACTTCATGGGAGAGTGCCAGATAGCGAAGAACGTGCGCATAGGCTATCTTGAGCAGGAGCCGCAGCTTGATCCCGGGAAAACCGTCGGGGAATGCATCCAGGAGGGGGTCGCCGAGGCTCAGGCGATACTTGACCGCTACGACGCGGTATGCGACCGAATGGGGGAGGACGGGGTTTCCGACGATGAGATGGACCGCCTTGGCGACGAAATGGGGCGCCTCCAGGAGATCATAGACCAGAACGACCTCTGGTCGCTCGACCACACTGTAGAGATGGCCATGGAGGCGTTGCGGACGCCGCCGGCGGAGGCCTCGGCCGCGACCCTTTCTGGCGGCGAGCGCCGCCGCGTGGCCCTCTGCCGCCTGCTCATATCGAATCCCGACGTGCTTCTGCTCGACGAGCCGACGAACCATCTGGACGCCGAATCGGTGGCGTGGCTGGAGGAATACCTCAAGAGGTTTGCAGGCACGCTGGTTGTCGTCACGCACGACCGCTACTTCCTCAACGACGTCACATCGTGGATACTTGAACTCGACCAAGGGCGCACATACCCGTGGAAGGGCAACTACGAGGAGTGGCTTGTCCAAAAGCAGGAACTAATGGCGCGGGCGCAGAAGCAAAACGAAAGCCGCAGGAAACTGCTAGAGAACGAGCTGGCCTGGGTTCGGACAAACCCCTCAGGCCGCCGCGCGAAGAGCAAGGCGCGAATCGCGCGCTACGAGGAACTCGCGAAGCAGCAGGTCGAAGTCCGCGAAGACGACCTGAAGATCTCGATACCGCCGGGACCGCACCTTGGCGAACTCGTCGTAAAGGCCGAAAACCTGACGATGGGGTATGGCGACAGGCTTCTTTTCGAGAATGTCAACTTCGACCTGCCGAGGGGCGGCATAGTCGGCGTCATCGGCGGCAACGGCGCCGGCAAGACGACAATGATGAACCTCATCACCGGCAAGGCGAAGCCGCTCTCCGGGACGCTGACGGTCGGCACGACCGTGGTGGTGTCCTACGTTGACCAGATGCGCGACGCGCTGGACGACAACAAGACAATCTACGAGGAAATCACGGGCGGGAACGAGAATGTTGACCTGGGAGGCCGCCAGATGAACGGGCGTGCCTACTGCTCGCGCTTCAACTTCAAGGGCGCCGAGCAGAACAAGAAGGTCGGAGTGCTTTCCGGCGGCGAGCGCAACCGCGTCCACCTCGCCAAACTCCTTCGCTCGGGCGGCAACCTGCTGCTTCTGGACGAACCGACGAACGACCTCGACGTCGCGACGCTGCGCGCGCTTGAGGAGGGCATTTCGGACTTTGGCGGATGCGTGGTTGTAGTCTCGCACGACCGCTGGTTCCTAGACAGGATTGCGACGCACATCCTCGCCTTCGAGGGCGACTCCAAGGTGACGTTCTTCGAGGGCAACTACCAGGACTACCACGAGGCGCGCAGGAAGTTGCTTGGCGACGCGGCGGACAAGCCGAAGCGTGTCGCCTTCCGTCCAATCAGGGCGAAGCAGTAGGCGGCCGCCAGATTCAGGCGCGAGGGTGCGCGGCCTCGTAGATTTCGCGCAGCCGCTCGATGGTGACATGCGTGTAGATCTGGGTCGTGGACAGGGAGGAGTGTCCGAGAAGCTCCTGAACGGAACGCAGGTCCGCGCCGGCGTCCAGCATGTGGGTCGCGAACGAGTGCCGCAGCTTGTGCGGCGTGACCTCGGGCGGCAGGCCTGCGACGGAGAGCCAGTGCTTCATGGATCGCTCCATGGAGCGGGTTGTGAGGCGCGAGCCGTCGCGCAGGTTGCGGAAAAGCGGGGAGCCGGGGTTCCGGCCATCCCCCCAGAGCTCGTCGGCGAAGGAAAGAGCCTGCGCGAGGGCGGCGGCGGCGGGTGCGCCGATGGCGGAGAGCCGTTCCTTGCGGCCCTTGCCGAAAAGGCGGACAGCGCCAGACGCGAGATTGACGTCGCGGACCGAGGCCCCCGCGGCCTCGGCCACGCGGGCGCCGGTGCCGTAAAGGAATTCGAAAAGGGCAGAGTCGCGCCAGGCCGCGTATGCGTCCTGTGCGGAGGGGGTCGAACCGAACTGTCGGGACAGGTCCTCAAGCGGCGCGCGGATTAGGCTGTCAATCTGGTCCTGCGACAGAATCTGCGGGAGGTGGCGCGAAAGCTTTGGCCCGCGAATTGCGCCGCACGGGTTCAATTCGATTGCCCCCTCGCGGATCATAAACCGGAAGAAGGTGCGGACGGCGGAAAGCTTGCGGCGCACGGAAGCGGCCGACTCTCCCATCTCGCCGCATTCGGCGAGGAATGCGCGCACGGAGCCGCGTTCCACGGAACCCCAGCCGAAAGGCGGGGGCGCGTCGCCGAATTGGAAGAAGGCAAACTGCCCGAGATCGCGCAGATACGCCGCGACGGTATTGCGGGAGACATTCCTCTCGTCGGCCAGGTGCGCGAAAAAGGCGGACGCCGCGGGGTCGTCGGCTATTGAAGCGTGGACTGGCGGCGGGGTGACAGCGGCGTCGTTTCGCGTGGCGAGGGGCATTGGCCCGTCGCCGGCCGAATATACGGGCTGGCCGGCTGGTCGCTTCACTGCTCTTTCCGCGACTTGCCGTCGTCGTGGCGCGGCGGCAGGAACTCCGCAGGAATGCGGTTGACATAGCGCGAGACCATGTGGCGGAGAGCAGAGCGCTGCTTGACGGAGAGACTGCCCTTGGCTTCGAACTGGCTCTGCAGGGAGTGGAAGAACTTCTTGTCGTCCAGATTCCGCCCGCGGCGCTGGACGGGTTCCTCCCACTCCTCGACCTTGGAGAGCGCCGCCAGCAAGGAGGCGCTCTCCTCGTCCTTGGCGACAGGCTCGTCGTTCACTGTGATGCCGTACTTGGCGGCAAGGGCGGGGCCGTCGGGGATGTCATGGAACGAGTCTTCGAAGATGCGGTCCACCGCTGCCACCTGGCGGCCCGAAAGGTTGCGCCCGGACTTCAGCTGCGATCGGAGGGATTCGAGAAACGCCCTGCGCTTTTCGCCATTTCCGGGGATTGTTATGAGCATCTCAAGCTTGTGGAGGGTTTCGGGCGGGGTCTCGGGATACTGCGAGCGCCCGTTCTCGGCGGACTCGAAGGCGGCCAGGCGCTCGGCGAAGTCCGGGATTTGCATGCGGTGGCGGCGCGCGATGGCCAGCAATGCGGAGAACTGGCGCGCCGAAATCGGCTTCTCGCCGGCATTGAACTGCTCACGCAGCGAATCGGCCAGCTTGTGGTCGTCGTAGATCCGGCGTCCGCGCTTCTCTGGCGGAAGCCACTCCGACACCTCTTCCAGAGCGGCCAGGACTGTCCTGACGTCCTCGGGCTTTGCGGGCGGGTCGCGGCTCTCTTCGAGCCACTTCTTGAACTGCACGTAGAAATCGTCCATCAGCGACTCGTAGCCGAGCTTGGAGGAGCCGTCCGCGACCTCGTCCAGGGACTCCTCCATCTTCGCCGTGAAGCCGACGTCGAAAAGCGCGGGGAACTTCTCCACAAGGAAGTTCGTGACCTCCTCGCCGTTCGGGGTCGGGGAAAGGGTCTTGCGCTCGCGCACGACATAGCCATGGTCGATGATCTTCTCCATGATCGCCGCGTAGGTCGACGGGCGGCCGATGCCGTTCTTCTCAAGCACGTCGATAAGGGCCGCCTCGGTGAAGCGTGGCGGCGGCTTGGTCTCCTTGCGGGTTGACTTGACCTCGGCGGTCTCCATGGCCTCGCCGGCGGAGAGTGGCGGCATGACAGCCTCCTGGGCGTCGTCGTCGTCATCGGTCTGGATCTCGGCGTCCTTGCCGTCCGGCATCGCAATGGCCTTGCGGATGTCGAGCGACATGACCTTCATGAAGCCGGGGAACACAACGTCGGTCGCGGTCGCCGAAAGGGTGATGGCGTCCTCGCCCTGCGCGAGTGGGAGACCGTCGGGACGGCGGGCGTCGAAGAGGACGGTCCGCTGGGAGAACTTCGCGCCGGTCATCTGCGACGCCACGAAGCGGCGCCAAATCAGGTCGTAGAGCTTAAGCTCGGCGGGGTCGAGGAACTTCGCGAGGGACGCGGGGGTGCGGGAGACGTCGGTCGGGCGGATTGCCTCGTGGGCCTCCTGTGCGCTTGCGCCGCTTCGGTAGAAGTTGGGGCGATCGGGCAGGAAGGCTTCGCCATACTCGCGCCTGATGAAGCCCAGGGCCGCCTCCTGTGCCTCGCGGGCGACGAACGTGCCGTCCGTTCTCATGTAGGTGATAAGGCCGACGGGCCCGTCGGAATCGCCGACGTCTACGCCCTCGTAGAGCTTCTGGGCAATGGACATCGTGCGGCTGGGCGTCATCCCGAGGACCGACGAGGCGGCGCGCTGGAGCGAGCTTGTAATGAACGGCGGCAAGGCGTGGCGGTTCACCTCGCGGGTTGTGACCGATTCGACGACAAACCGGCGCGACTTCATTTCCGCCAGGATGCGCGCGGCGTCCTCCTCGGACTTAATGTCGGCCTTGGCGCCGTTGATGCGCGAAAGCTTCGCGAAGAAAGGTTCCCCGGGGGCCTTGCGGAGCATTGCCCCCAGCACCCAGTAGGCGACGGGGGTGAAGGCGCGGATTTCGGCCTCGCGCTCGCAGACCAGGCGAAGTGCGACGGACTGGACGCGCCCGGCGGCCTTCCCGCCATGGATATGGCGCCGGAGGATGGGGCTGATCTTGTAGCCGACGATGCGGTCAATGGCGCGGCGCGCCTGCTGGGCGTCGACTAGGTTCATGTCTATCTCGCCAGGCTCGTCGATGGCCGCCTTGACGGCGCGCGGGGTAATCTCGTTGTATTTGATGCGTTTGAACGGCGCGGAGCCGGCATCCCTGGACAGCAGTTCCCTAAGATGCCATGCGATGGCCTCCCCCTCTCGGTCGGGGTCGGAAGCCAGGTAGATGATGTCGGCGCTCTTCGCGGCCTTGCGCAGGATCGGCACGACATTCGGCTTGCGCTGTCCCCCATCCTTGTGCTGCGACACTTCGTAAGAAAGCCTGTAGCCGTTTTCGACATCGATGCCAAGACTGTGCTCTGGCAGGTCCCGGACATGGCCCATCGAAGACAAGACGTTGTATTCCGCCCCGAGGAATTTGCCGATGGTCTGCGCCTTGTGCGGCGATTCTACCACGATGAGATGCCGGGTGCCCTGCGATTTAGCCTGCGTCTTAGCCATAAGTCTGCGTTTTGCGAGATTGAAAAAAAAACGGATTTTTCGGCTATTATATACCACATACGGTAAAGCCGTCAAACGGCGGCGCCGCAGGCGCCGGGCCCGGAAGCGGCCCGGCGCGAGGTCGCCGCGTGCGGCTAGCGCCCGGTGGCGGCCTTTGCGGCGGCGAGGATTTTTTCGAAGCGCCGGCCGTATTCCACGAAGTTCGCGAACTTGAAATCCTCGGAGTTCTTCACCGAGGCGTCATGCGCGACCAGGGCCATGTGGGGCTCCATTGAAAAGCCTCCGTCGTAGCCGCCGGCAAGGGCGTCGCGGACGATGCGCTCCACGTCGCCGTCGCCCTCGCCGCACCAGCACCAGTCCGTGCGCTTGTCGCCCTTGCCGGGAACGCCGTCCTTGATGTGGATGTAGACGACATGCTGCTTGACATGCTGCCAGAAGTCCCATGCGGACTGGCGCTTCCCGGGATTGTCGCGGTCGTCGGTGTTGACGGGGTTCCCGGTGTCGAACACGAGCTTGAGCCCGGGGACGGCCTCAAGCATGCGGAGGGTGTACTTCCACCCCTGCCCGCCGTAGTTCATGCAGTTTTCGTGGAGAACGTCGATGCCGGCGTCGGAGAACATGGAAACGAGCGTCCGGAGTCGCGCGAAGCGCTCCTCCGCCATCTGGTCCTCCATCGGGCGGTCCTTGAGCGGCGGGTAGCTCATGATTCGGATCATCTTCGTGCCGAGGCGCTTCATTCTCGGGATGGCGCGCCTTGCCGCGGCCAAATCCTCGTCAAAGGGGTTCTCGATGCTCTTGGCCCAGTTGGCGATGGCGGAGCCAAAGCAGTTGATTTTCACGCCCGCGTCGTCGAGCTTGCCGCAGACGACATCGAAGGCCTTTTCGTCGAGGTCGTGGATGTTGACGCCATCGATGTTGCGCGACTCGATGTTCGACCAGCCCAGTTCCTTGACAGCCCTGATCTGACCGTCAATGCCCGTTGCGGCCTCGTCTGCAAATCCTGTGAGATACATTTGTTGCACTCCTTGGTTATTCTATGCGTGTGTTTGTTGAATGTTGGCGATGGGGAAATTTACGGCTGGGCCGGCTGCCGCCCGCTGGCGGCGGCGTTGAGTTCGGCCACGGTGGCGCGGCCGTCGTAGAGCGCCTTGCCGACGATCGCGCCGACGATGTTGGCGCGGCCAAGGGCGGCAATCGCGGCGATGTCCGCCGCGCCGGAAATGCCGCCTGAGGCGACTACCGGACACCCCGGAACGGCGTCGGCGAGGGCGGCCAGCGCAACCAGGTTGGGGCCGGAGAGCATGCCGTCGGTGGCGGTGTCGGTGTAAATGATGGCGCCGGCGCCGCAGTCGGCGACGCGGCGGGCCAGATCGGTGGCCCTGACGGACGTAGTCTCCACCCAGCCGCGGACCTGGACAAGGCCGCCGCGGGCGTCGATCCCTACTGCGATACTGCCGCTGCCGAATTCGCCGGCCAGGCGGGCGACGCAGTCAGGCTCCGCCAGGGCGCGGGTGCCGAGGATTACGCGGGAGACGCCGGCGTCGAGCGTCGCCCGGACGTCGTCATCGGTCCTGAGGCCGCCGCCGACTTCAACGGGGATGTCGACCGCCGCGGCGATTTCGCCGATTGTGGCGCGGTGGACGGAGCCGCCCTCGAAGGCGCCATTCAAGTCAACGACATGCAGCGCCCTGCCGCCCTCGTCGCGCCACCGCCGCGCCATGGCGACAGGATCGTCGCCGTAGACCGTCGAGTCCCCCGCCGCGCCCTGCCGCAGGCGGACGCACTTCCCGTCCTTCAGGTCAATGGCCGGGAAAATGGTGAAGCCGCCTAGTTCGTTGAATTCCTTTTTCATTTCTGAAATATTCTATCATATCCGCGGATTGCAACTCATGTCTTTTTTTAGTAGAATAGGCCCACTATGACTTGGTTAGACTGGCTTATTCTCGTTCTCCCAGTATGTTTCGTGATGTTCATGGGCTTCTATGTGAAGCGCTACGTGCGGGGCGTCACAGACTTCCTCTCCGCAGGGCGGCTCTGCGGCCGCTACGTGATATCTGTCGGCGACGTGGCGAACGCCCTTTCGATCATCGGGCTGGTTTCATACATTGAAATCCACTACAAGACAGGCTTCTCGGTCGGATTTTGGTCCAGCGTCCTTACGCCGCTTTCCCTCCTGCTCGGGCTTCTTGGCTTCGCGACATACCGCTTCCGCGAGACGCGCGCGATGAGCCTGGGGCAATTTTTGGAGATGCGCTACAGCCGCCGCTTCCGCATCGCCGCCGCCGCGCTCCGCTCGATTGCCGAAATGCTCGCGAACATGATCATGCCGGCCATAGCCGCGCGCTTCTTCATCCAGCTTCTCGACCTGCCGCCGGAATTCCATCTACTCGGCATGACCTTGTCGACGTTCGTGACGCTGATGGTCCTTTTCCTAACGCTCGCCATTTCGCTCATCTGCTTCGGCGGCGCAATTTCGATTATAATCACCGACACCATCCAGGGCATGATCCTCTACCCCGTGGTCGCGATTTTCATCATCTTCCTCTTCTCCAAGTTCTCCATCTTCGGGGAAATCATGCCGACAATGGCCGACCGCGTCCCCGGCGAGAGCTTCATCAACCCCTACGACATCTACAACCTTCGCGACTTCAACCTCTTCACGGTTGTCATAGTCGCCGCCTACGGCACGGTTATGAACCGCGCCAGCTGGATTGGAACC
>Ga0326513_10004343_pt1 | contig 10190 bp, 19 predicted proteins | sample 2_2465_0518_D_FD_203654 | JGI IMG/M metagenome (GOLD analysis project Ga0326513, IMG submission 203654) | Bovine rumen microbial communities from UC Davis, California, United States - 2_2465_0518 | ecosystem: Host-associated > Mammals > Digestive system > Stomach > Rumen | place: USA...
CGGAGGATACATCAAGTTGAAGTGGAACGGCTCGGCATGGTCAAAGGATGTATCGTCAGCCGTGCAGGCTGCCATCAGGGATGCAGTCGCAGACAGATATTCCACCACTGAAACAATGACAAACAAGGCATGGATTGATGGAAAACGAATCTACAGAAAATGTGGTGTTTATAACAATGGTGAAACTATTGGAACTGGAGAGGTATTGTTAGACTCAACCTTGACAACATCTTATGTTGATACTGTTATAGCAACTGGTGGTAGTGCTATGGGTAGTACTATGATGCTCAATATAGGTGGATATAGTGGTGAAGACTACCGTTTATGTTTAGCTATAACTAATAATGGTTTGATAAAGTTGCCATGTGATGACACCTATATAAAGTTCAAATGGTGGATTGAGTACACAAAAGCATAATAAGTAAAAAAAATAATCAGTTTTTCTTATAATAAAGTGGTTATTTTTTATTAAAAATTATACATAAGAAGCATACTCTGCGGCCACGGGACAAAGGAGGATTACAGCCTTCTTGCCCGTGACGAAAAAATGGCGGAGCATTTCCGTTCGATACTGAAAGAGAACCCTGATTTCTGACACAATCAAATCTGCCGCTCGGGGAGCAGCTGCGGGAGGCTCTCGACTGCATTGCGTTTCTTCGTGTCGGACACAACCGCATACTGCATCGTCGTCTGAATCTTCGTATGTCCCAGAAGACGCATGACGGTGTAGAGGTCGGTGCCGCATTCGATGAGGAGCGTGGCGTCCGTGTGACGTGCGGTGTGCCAGGTGACGTTCTTTTTTATGCCCGCCTTTTCTGCCCATCCGTGGATGTATCTGTTCGTTGATGACCTGCTTGATGCGAGCTTCGGGAACACAGGTCCCTCGTGATTTCCCGTGTCTATGAGGCCGAGCGTGTCTGTCCTGATTGGAACCGCCACAATCTTCCTTGTCTTCTTCTGTCTCTTGACAATCTCCATGCGTTCAAGGCTTATGTCGCTCCAATCGAGGAGCATGAGGTCGGATATTCGGAACCCCGTGCAGCACCCGAACAGGAATGCGCGCCTGACTTCCTCCTGTAGTCCTCTGTCCATCTTTGGCTTCCAGAATTCCGTGACGGCCATTTTCCGCACTTCCTGCGCAGTGAGGAATTCCTTCGTGCTGTCGGGCACCCTTATGTGCTTTATTCCGCTTGACGGGTCGCGCAGGAGAATACCGTCCCTCACCGCTCTCTTCAGGCACTGGCGCACGTTGCAGCAGTATTTTTCCTGCGAGTGCGGGGATTTCAGTCCGCTGTCGAAAATCATTCTATTCTGGAAATCTTCAAACCACCTCGGTGTCACTGCGGAGATTTTGACGAGTCTTCCGCCGAACATTTCAAGATAGGGCAGAACTTTCTCCATTCCGGAACCGGAAGATGCCGCGCACTTCTTCACGTAGTCGTAGAGTGTCATCCGAGATTCCGCAGGCTCCATTCCGTTGAATCCCCTCACAAGCTCGATTTCCCTCTTGCTTCGAAGGATTTCCGCAAGCCTCATCACCTCCCTGTTCTGTTCCGGGACGGAGCTTACTCTCAGCCCCGTTGTCTCCTCGCAGCGTCTGTTTCCCGCACGGTACATAAGATGAATTATGCCGTTCCTGATTCTGATAGATACTCCCATATATTCGCTCCTGTGCGGTCTGTGCTCCGTTCCGCATTGCCACCATACTGCCACCATACTGCCACTTTTGAAAGGGATTTGGGGGCGTATCAGGTCACACTCTGCGTGTCGGGGAGGGGCAGGAGGAACAGTCGGTCTTATACTGAATTATATGTTAAATCCAAGTATTGCAAGGAATTGCTATAATGCAAAAGGCACAAAAAAACCGCCCCTTGAAAAGAAGCGGTCGGATGCTCGATACTAGATTCGTACTTCCATGTGTTTTCATTGCAAGGAATTACAAACTTCTGCCACCATATTGCCACCGCCCCTCATCCTCCCCGGTCAGGGAGACTTTCCGCACGGTTGCATTATCGGCTTTTTTCAGGTGTCTGTCTAGGGGGTGATGCCGGATTCTGCCTGAGTGTCCAGGACATATCCGGTGAGTCTTCTCCAGTACCAGGAAGGGACAACCATGACGGGTCCCTCGGGCTTCAGCGATTCATTCCTCCATTCTTCCGGAACGTCCACAGTGAGGCTGTCCCAGTCCCCCGATGCCTCTCCGTACACCACCACGCTTTTTCCCTCGATGTAAGGGTCGGGCACGGGAATGTGGATTTCAGGATTTGGACTGTTCCGAGAGCTTGTGCAGCATGTCAAGACCGGCACGAGCATCGGCAGAAGGACGGCCTGTATCAATCTTTGCATGGTTCCCAATGGTTTCCTCCGCAATTCTTATGGCTTTCTCGCGGGCTTTTCTTGCCTCGTCGAGTTCTTTCAACGCATCCTTCTTTGCCCTGCTTTCTTTGCCGAGCAAGACAAGGAGCCACACCACGAACAGGATGAGCACGGCGATGACCACCGCCATAATGACTGTCACTGTCGTCACTGTTCGCCTCCCGTGAATTTGTCTATGATAAGATTAAGGTCGATGGTCCCGGCTCCGAGTCCGTAGACCGTTGCCCATACCATGCACACCTCCCCGACTGTCGCACCCGGCATGAATCCGAGCCACTTCAGGACGGAACAGGCGACAAGCCCCGCAACAGCCGCAATCTTCATTATCTTGCTGAGCGTCTTTGCGTGCAACCTTGTCTTTTCATTTTCCTGTCCGGCTCCGGTTTCAGTCTGTTCCATCAGTCCTCCTTCGGCCACGGCCTGAGGTAGCCGATCACATTGTTGCAGGAGCGGAATGCGAGCTTTGCGCCGTCTTTTTTGAAACCGTCCTGCTCGAACACAAGCATGCAATTGAGCTTTCGCGCAAGCACGATTGCCACGTGTCCGTATGGATTGTTTTTTGTTGCTCCCCAGACAGCCGCGTCCCCTTCCATCCCGCTGTACATTCCTTTGACAAGGCAGAGGTGCTTCTTTTCCTCCGGGAGTCCCTCGTATCTTTCCGCAAGATCCTTCGCCCCTTCGACCGCCCCAGTGTGAGGAATCTTCCACACATCCCTGCAGTACTGGCGGTAGAGGTCGACACACTGCGGTCCGTAGTGCCCGTCAAAATCCACCTTCGTTTTGATGAATTTGTTCACAAAGTCGATCAAAGTCAATTCCTTCCTCCTTCCATCAGCCTGTCCAGCTTCAGGTCGATTTTCTCAAGATTTGAGTTGATGCTCTGAATGGTGGTGTCGAGCCGCGTGAGGGATGATTCGTGGCGGTTCCTGGCATTGTACAGTTCCTCGAACTTCCGTGCGGTCTTTTCCCTCTCCTCGTTGTCGCGCTTTTCGTTGTCCTCCATCTGACGGGAGAAGCGTCCGAAACGCACGCTTAAATCTATCAGCTTGTAGATGATGCCGAGTATGAACGATGCGACTGTTATTCCCAGTGTGATTGCAGCCCCTGCGGTCATGTATGCCTCCTGCCTGTACAGTCACTTTTGCGGGGCGGAGTTAAGGGAGCTTTTTTTTGTGGAGATTGTAAAAAAAGGTGGCAAGAAAAAAGCCTGCAAAGTGGTCAAGACACTTCGGCAGGCTCTTGCTGAAATCCTTGCAGCCGTTGTCGGTGCGGTAATCGCGGAAGCGGTGTGCCGCCTGATCTTCGGCTAGCGGGGTGGTGCGGTGGGGTTCGATTCCTGCCGCACACTACCTTCGTACTCTACCCCAAAGGGGGGCTTATGTCAAGCAGAATGAGGGAAGTCATTAGAATCATCTTGGAATCCGTAGTGAAGGGATTCATTATCGGAGTCGTTCTTTTCATATGCGGGAAACTGTGGGGATGAATCATGGAAGAATCTGAAAAGCCGAAGTATTCCGGCTACGGGTACCACGGAGGTGGAAGAAAGAAGACGGGGAGGCTCAAAATCTTCGCGACCACTTCCATCAGCGGAACACCTGAAGAGATTGAATGTCTGAAGACCCTTGCGAGGGAAGCCGGGAAGACTGTGAGCCGCTACGTCCTGGATGAACTCTGCACATTGAAAAAATGAATCCTGTAGGTGCGGCGGTCTCTTCCGGGGCCGCCTTTTCTTTTCATTCTATCCGGCATGTGAGGATTTTTCCGTCATTTCTCCTTCGTGTGACGTAGAACGCTCCAGCTTCATCCTTGCGATTGCAAGAAGGTCATCCCTGTCCCTCGCATCCAGCAGATGAAAGCTGTCCAGCAGCTGGAGGTCTTCCGCGGTCAGCCCTCCACGGTCGTGTCCGGTCACGAGCCAGTAGACCGAGACTCCCAGAAAATCCGCTATCCTGATTGCAACATCGGCGGCGGGGATTGTGCCTCTCGTATTCCATGCAGAAATTGTTTGAGGAGTTATTCCTACGGCACCAGCAAGAATCGAGCGGGTGCTTTTTTTTTCTTTAACCAAATTATCGATGCGGCCAACAATGGCCATACCGTTGGTATCAAAATCAACCATGCCGACCTCCTGATTTAAGTATCGAAAAAAAAACAACAAATGTAGAAAAAAATCTTGACAAAACAACAGATGTAGATTAGGATAGGCTAAGAATCAACAAATGTTGATTTTGCTCTATACTACGCATAGAGCATTGAGACAGCTCTTGACAGAGCTGCCTCAATGAAACCCCTCCAGTCGAACGGAACCCGGGTGGAATGGGAGTGAAGTCGGATTATCGAGGACGGTTCCATCTGGCCTAATCCCATAGGCCGGTTCCGGGTGGTTCCGTCCTCTTTTTTTTGCCTTGAATGGCACAGGGAGACCCGCAACGGAAGGGCGGCGGGACTGCCGGGAGGTAGAATCAAATGAAGGAAAAAAAGAAGCCGGAAAAAGGGAAGCCGGCGGCAGTGGCGAGGGGATTCCTCACTGTGGACGGTGCTGCGGAATTCATGGGAATCTCAAGACGGTCGGTCTACAGGCTGATGGACATGCACGCAATATCATACTGCCTTGTCCGTCTCGCCAAGAGCACCAGGAGAAGAATCGCCGTGGCGGAGTGCGAGAGATACATGACGCGCGACACAAGGATCTCGAACGAGAAGTTCCTTGAGCAGGCGGATCTGATGCTTCTCGAAATGGACAGGAGGAGGGAAGTCCATGGGCGCTAGAACCCCGTACAGCGTGAATGAATGGTACAAGAGACCGGGCGTTGTCGAGGTCTCGTCCGGAGACAACGGCATGATAGTCATAAGAAAGGGCTGGGCCGACACCGACCGCTGCTCATGGATGTTCCTCGATGCGGAGGAGGCTCTGAAGGTCTCCGCATGGCTCAAAAGACACGCCGACAAAGTGAGGATGCTGAAGGAGAAGGAGGGGTGAATGATGAAAGCGGAAGACGAAAAGATGGAACTGGACTTGCGGGAATGGGCAGACCTCTTTGCGAATAAAAAAGATTGCCTTGGGTTCTGCAGGAATACTCTTCAAAGTCTTGTTGATGATTCAAAAGAATACGTTGAAAAAATTCAGGAATACTTTGACAAAAGCCCGGAAGTGATGGCACTTTTAGAAGTGAAGGTGGAATTGAACATTGAAACATTGTTCGGGAGGGTGGTGAGTTTCAATGAAAAACTCGAAGAGATGAAGGAGAAGGAAAAGTGAATGAAATCGTGGAATTCATAATAGAGATGCTGAAGGCCGATGCGGCAGGGAACCAGAGCCTCGTGGAGCGCATCTGCGCGGAGAGGCTCGAGAAGGAGCTAAAGGGAAATCCTGAGGAGTCCCCCGGCGAAGTGAAGGAGCATACGGGAACGTACAAAACCTCCGAAGTCGCGGAGATGGCCGGGAACTCCCTTGTTGCGGTAAGTGCGTGGGCCCGGAAGAACGGGATTCGGAAGAACGGGAACCGCTACATGTGGACCCGCGGGGATGTGGAAGAATACATGAGAAGAGGCAGAGGGTTTCGGGGGAATGGAATCCCGTCAAAGGATGAGCCGGGAGAAGATTCTGGAGATGAGGCGGAGAGTGTCGGACCCGCAGGAGATGCAGCTGATGGTGGAGAGACTTGCGGAGAGACTTGCGCGGGTGATCCTTCCGTAGGGTATGTCATTTTCACGCCGGACGGGCAAACGCTGAGAGCCCCGGACTGGCAGACCGTAAAAGAAACAACGGGGCTTGCCGACTGGCAGATAAATCACAGCTTGTCGTCGGGGACCGCCGTTGACGGATGGAGCATTCTGACGGAGGCTGCCGGATGAGGAAGGTCATTGCAATGCCGGGGGATGCATCCCCCGGCCCCTCGGTCATATTCGATTCGGGGAAGGACTGCGCTGACTGGGCCGGCAGAACTCCTTCCTACATAAACCTTGCTATTAGAGATGGAGCTCCCGTTTTCCCTCCGGGCGGAAGGAACGGAGTGAGCAGGTGGTTTGTGGACTACGTTATAGAAGACGGTTGACGGGCGAAGGAGGGGCAGGGAATATGGCAGGACTGCACTATGCGGGCTTCATGTACCGCAGTTTCACCTGTATAAGAGGAAGCGACGGGTACTGGCACTGGGCATGGCTCGGATGGGCCTACAGGTCGAGGAACCTTGAGGGATTCAAGAAATGGACGGACAGACTCATAGCAACGAGGATGCCGCTGGAATGTTTTACTGTTCCCGCACTGTGGAGACAGAAGGAGGATGACGAATGGGATTCGGACACGGGTATCAGCCGCGTGAGAGTGTGAAGCTCCCCACCGGAGAGTATGAGGCCGCAATCACTGGGGCGAGGTTCGAGCAGACGAAGAACGGAACGCCGTATCTGGCTGTATATGTCCAGATCAAGGGCATCAAGGGAGCCAGGCCGAACTGTATGATGTTTTATGACCGCCCCTACACAGGCAAGGCCGAGCAGGAGAGATGGGACGAAAAATGGACGGAATTCTGCGACGCATTCCAGCTCCCCAGGAATGTGACGGAGGATTTTTCCTCCTGGCACGGAAAGAGGGGATGGGTGAAATGCCTGCCCCAGAAGACAAATCCGGAATTCTCCCGCCTCTACCCTGTTGTCAAAAGGGACCTGCCGCAGGATTCTTCACAGGAAGGAGCCCCGGACTACACGCCCGTGGACGGGGGAGAAGCCGACAGCTTCCCCGAGGACATCCCGTTTTGACGGCCGGAAAGAAAGCTGCCATCCCCGGTGGAAGTACGCCGTGGGGAAAATCCGGAACATCCTTAGATGATGGTCCCCGGAATCTTGCGCGGGCGGTACTTGAGCTGGCTCAGAAGGATGCGGATGCGGAATGTCGCGGTGCAATCAAATTCCTCGCTGCGGAAAGCGGACCTCTTAAGGCACTGCGGGAACTGTACACATCCCTTGCCGAACTCCCCGACACCGATATGCCCACAGGACTCCCCGACACCGTACCGGGAGAGAATCCCCCGGACGGCCTTGTCCCGATGAAGGATGTGGCGCGGGAGACGGGGATGTGCAAAACCACCCTCGCCAAGTGGGCCCGGAATAACGGGGTGGAGAGGTGGCACGGGAAATACTGGTTCACCCCTGAACAGGTGGAATTTCATCTCAACAGGGAAGAAAGGTATTCTGTCAGAGTGGCGGAAATCTACGGCGTCTCCCTTGATGTTGTCTGCCGCTATGCAAGGACTTGTCTCTCCGGGTGCGGCGGCAAATGGAGGGTCTGGAGCTATGAGGAAATCAGGCAATTCGGGGAGTGGCTGAAGGAGGCAGGACATGAGACGCAGCAAGTACGGCAGCCGGAAGACGGAGATTGAAGGAATTGTGTTCGATTCCGCCGCCGAAGCCTCCAGATACGGCCAGTTGAGGATGATGCAGAATGCCGGAATGATTACGGGGCTTCGGAGGCAGGTCTCCTACGAGATCATTCCCTCCGAAAAAGGCCCCGATGGAAGGAGTCTTAGACCGCTCAGATATGTGGCAGACTTCGTGTACATTGACTGCAGGGGGATTGAACACGTGGAGGATGTGAAGGGAGTGCTCACAAGGGAGTACAGGATAAAAAAAAGACTGATGTGGCACATCCTGGGGATTGCCATTGAGGAGTTCAGATGAGCGGGATAAGCAAGGCGGCGCATTACCGGAGCTGGTACGAGACGGCTAAGAAGATTAAAGACCCTTTGGATCGCGTGGCGTTCTACGATGCGCTTGACGCATACAGGTTCGACGGCATTGAGCCGGATGGACTCCCTGAGCTTGTGGACATCCTGTGGACTGCCGTCAAGCCCAGCGTGGATGCCGACATCAACAGGCGCCAGTCCGGGGCGAAAGGAGGAGCCCCGAAAAACAATGCCAACGCAAGGAAATTCCGGGAAAAGACGGCCGTGGTGCTTGACGGGGAAGATGGTTCCCGAAACGGGACAACCGGAAACAACCATACTTCGGAAACCACGGAAGGCACCGGGGAAGATGGTTCCCGAAACGGGACAACCGGAAACAACCATACTTCGGAAACCACGGAAGGCACCGGGGAAGATGGTTCCCGAAACGGAACAACCGAAAACAACCATAGTTGTTTTGTTGAAACAAGCAATGTAGATGATGATGATGATGTAAATGATGATGTAGATGTAGATGTAGATGATGATGATGACGGTGCACCCGTCGGCTCTCTCATTGCGGAAGTGGGGCAGTGGCTCTCGGCTCACTCGATGGCCTACGGAAGCAGGGAACAGGCACTCATAACGGCAAGCCTTGCGGCAAGGGGCTATGACTCGCAGTATCTTGACTATTCGGTTGAATACTTGAAAAGCAAATCATATAGAGCCAGAGACGGCGGAGGCACGGTCACATTCGATGACATACCGGAAGGAAACCGGTCGGGCTTGTTCCTGAAAGCGGTCACAGGATGGAAGGACATGGAGCCCGGCTTCCACCAATGGCAGTCAAAGAAATCCCGTCGGGAGGAACTCACAGGGACACCTCAGCCCAGAAGGCCTTCCAAGTGTCCGAGGTGCGGGGGCGCCCTCAGGGAAACACCCGACATGTCCATCTGTCCAGAGTGCAACGGATACCTTGACTGGACAGGTGAGAAGTGGCGCATAGTCGGTTTCCCTGAAGTCTCCCTTGAAGAGAATTTCCGCATAAGGAATACCGTATGAGCTGCGGAAAGAAGTGCTACAAGAGGGCCGAGGCGAACGCCGTGGTGAATCTTGCGCACAGCCGGAGAAGGAAACACGCATCCCGTGGAGGGGGATTCCGGAAGCGGATTCCCGTGCGTGTCTACTGGTGCCGTGAATGTAATGCGTGGCATGTCACGCATTACTGGAAGAATCCTGGGAACGAATGATGGGAGAACGGAGAGGATGTGGAGCAGCAGCTGAGCCTTGACTTTTCGAGGAAGATACTGCCCAGATATGCGTCCCCTTCCACTGACAACGAACGCCTTCTGACGCTTCAGGCCAGATGGCTGGAGGACGGCGACCCCGGGGCAGAAGCCATGTTGTGGGAAGCTGTGAGGAGGATTGCGGGGAGGTGCGTCCGGGGCCTTGTGAAGCGCAGGGGACTGCACATGGGGCAGGAGGAGATAGAGGACAGGACGGGCGATGCGGTGCTGTACGTAATGAGGCGATACAGGAATAAGCGTGTCAGGCTTAAGACACCTTCGGGAAGAGTGACCACCTATCTCGATGAGTACGGATGGAACTACTGCGTGGTCAAGGACTTCGTGTCGGTGGTGGTCAACGGAGTGAGACATGCGGTTGACTACAGGACAAAGTCCGAGAGACTGGTTGATTATGTTGATTCGGAGAAATTGGAGCGTCTCATGGATCAGAACGGGTATGAGGAGGAATACGGAGATGAAGACAACGGTATGCCATAAGCCGGGATGCTACTCACAGGCGGTTCCAGGAAAGCACTTCTGCATTAGACACATCCAGATGGAGGCGCAGTGGGGAAAGAGACCGTCACCGCAGCGGAAGGAGAGCTCCGCATGGCACAATCTGTACGCAAGCGCGAGATGGAAGAGGGAGCGCAGGGCTTTCCTTCGTGAATATCCTGCATGTGCGGTGTGCGGAAAACCTGCGGTGGTGGTTGACCATATCCAGCCGCACAGAGGCAACGAGCTGCTGTTCTGGGATCATTTTAACTGGCAGCCGCTCTGCTGGAAACACCACAGTGCGAAGACTCTTGAGGAGAACGGTTACTTCCGCGGGGATAGGGGTATAAAAAATAATCCGGGGAAGGGGGATGAC
>Ga0326513_10004344_pt1 | contig 10189 bp, 16 predicted proteins | sample 2_2465_0518_D_FD_203654 | JGI IMG/M metagenome (GOLD analysis project Ga0326513, IMG submission 203654) | Bovine rumen microbial communities from UC Davis, California, United States - 2_2465_0518 | ecosystem: Host-associated > Mammals > Digestive system > Stomach > Rumen | place: USA...
GCTCGGTCTGGACAAAAAAATATTTGAATAACAGGGAGGACAGACAATGAAACCAGAAAGAGAGCAGACTGAAAAGAAGAATGCCGAGCGGTATCTGGTAGTCACAAAGAACGCGATGCCGATGACCATTTGGGCGGAGAGCTTCGCGGAGCTGCTGGACGAGCTGCAGCAGGATGACATTGTGGTCAGAGACGGGGACATCATCTCGATCACAAAGCTCGATCTTTGGGAGGATGAAGAATGAATGCACCGGACAAGGCAAAAGAGATCCGCGGCGTAGTCGCTGCGGCGATCGGATTCTTGACGGCCCTCTGGGGCTGGGCCGGATGGGCTGTGCTTGTCTGGGCGGCGCTGATCCTGATCGACTACATCACAGGCAGCATGGCGGCACGACGGGAAAAAAACTGGTCGTCGGAGATCGCCAGGGATGGGCTGTGGCATAAGGCAGGCGAAATCTTTGCGGTTTTGACGGCTGCATTATGTGATATAGCCCTGAAGGTCGTCATAGAAGGATCTGGGATACAATTCCCGTTTGACCTGCCTCTGATCGTGACGCCGATCGTGCTTTTGTGGTACATTCTGACCGAGGCCGGATCAATTATAGAAAACTGCGGCCGCCTCGGTGCTCCGGTTCCGGCCTGGTTCAAAAAACGCGTCGATACATACAAGGACGTGCTGGATCGGGAACAGGGCATCACAGATGATAAGCCTCCGGAGATCGAGGCCGACGTCGTAGGCAGGCACGAAAAACAAAACGAATGATAAAAAGAGAGCAGCGGACCCGATGCGGATCCGCTGCTCTCTTCTGTTTTTCGGTCATTCGACCGGCCTGGGGAGGACTATGCCGAGAAGACCGCCTGCGAAAATGATGGCGGGTTCGACTTTCGTCTCGGATGGTGGTCCACTCGCCGCAGAGGTCGAACCCCCGGGCAGATCTTCATCCGGACCAGGACAGCCTTCCTCGCCGTAGCTCTCCAGCATCTCAATGTATGAGACCTGTTTGCCGCCCTTCACATTGTAGTAGATGATAATTTTATCGTCAAAGACGAAGACGGAGTTCACCAGCACGTCGATGATCCGCTGGCGGAAGGCCATGTCGAAGAGATCACCCTTGCAGAACGAGCGGAGCCATTCGACAATCTCGTCCTCGGTGAGCCGGATCCGGTTTGCGACACGGAGTTTGGCCAGATCGATCTCCAGCGATTCCTTCTCCTCGGTGAGGCGTTCGATTTTGTCATACAGAGACGCCCGGGCGCCTTTGGGCAGATCGACAACGGCATCGATGTACTTTTCAATCTCCCGGCCGAGAGCGGCGATCCGTTCCTCAAGCTGTCGCACCTGATCGTCGCCGAATTCCTTTTCGTACTCGGCCACGACGGCCGCGGCGATCTTCCGCACGCGCTCAGGCGCGAGGATATAGGCGACAGTCTGCTCGCATACATACCATTCGAGGAAATCCTTCTTCTCGTGCTTCTTTTTGCAGCCATTTCGCTTCTTCCGCCTGCCGGTGCATTGGTAATAATACCAGGTGTTCCCGGTCTTGCCGGTGCCGCTGACGCCGTGCATCGACATCCCGCAATGCCCGCAGAAGATCTTCCCGGTCAGCAGATATTCGATCTCGGCCGTCGGGGGATTCTTCGCGCCGCTGCGGCGCATCAGATCAAGACGGGCCTGCACGCGCTCCCAGGTGGGCCGGTCGATGATCGCCGGACAGCCGCCTTCGACGCGGACGCCGGACTGCTCCAGGACGCCAACATACTTCTCGCTGCGAAGAACACGGTGAATCGCGTTATGATCGAGCGGCTTCCCATTTCGGTTCCGGAAGCCGCGCCGGTTCAGATCGTCGATGATATCGCGCTTCGGCACGCCGTCAGCGTACAGCTCAAACATCTGACGGACATAGGGCGCCAGGTGCTCGTCAAGAACGAGGTATCCGTTTTCGGAGCGGTACCCGAGCGGAATGCTGCCGCCGACGAATTTTCCCTTGCTGGCGCTCTCGATCCGGCCGCGCCGGACCTTCTGCGCGAGCTCGAGCGAGTAATATTCGGCGCTGGCTTCCAGCACGGCCTCCAGGATGATCGACTCCGGATTGTCGCCGATCTGCTCCATTGCAGAGAGCAGCTTCACGCCGTTCTGCTTCAGCTTGTGCTTATAGACGGCCGAGTCGTACCTGTTCCGGGCGAAGCGGTCCAGTTTGTAAACGATCACAAACTGGAAGGCCTTCTTCCGGGAGTCCTCAATCATCTTCTGGAACCGCGGGCGATCATCCGAGCGGCCGGAGATGGCCCGGTCGATGTATTCGTTGACAACGGTGTACCCGTGCCGCTTCGCGTAATCATGGCAGACGTGCAGCTGCCCTTCGATGCTCTGTTCATCCTGGCGGTGCGAGCTGTATCGAGCATAGATCACGGCATTGTTTTTCATAGAGACCTCCTGCCCCGGCTTCGGCCGGGGCTTTTTCTGTTTAGTGATAAATCACTAACGTGTCATCCAGCTTCGGAAGTCGATGACGGAGCATCTTTTCGATTGCGCTCAGCAGAGCGGTGTAGCATTGCGGCAGCCTCTTCTCTAATCTCATCTGAGGCGTCCCGGAAGTCATCCAACAAAGAAACCTCGGATGCGGTCAGCACTGGGGAGCGAGTGTCGGAACGACCATAGACAAGATAATCAACAGAAGTGTTCAAAGCGGATGCGAGAGCCATGAAAGCAGGAAGTTTTGGTTCTTGAGTGTCTCCGGACAAGATCTTGTTTATTGTGCCGAGCGGAACGCCTGACAAGGAAGAGAGCTCTTCATTCGTCAGATTAGAAGATTTTTTACAGTTTTTGAGCCTGATCAGGATTGGTCCGTAATCATACATTCGAATCACCTCGTTTTTGAGTATAACACACCAAATGGAAAAGTAAAGAAAATAATTACCGCCAACGGAAAAATAATTCTTGACAATTACCGCCAATGGGAATAATATATCGTCAAGATTACCGCCGACGGTAAAAGGAGGTGAAACCATGACGGCAAATCTTATAGCAGAATTGGTTAAAAAGGGAGTCCCAGCGCAGAGAGTGGCAAAAGAGGTAGCGGAAACGATCGGAGTTACAGAAAAGACTGCGAGAAACAAAATAAACGGTACGACAGAGTTCACACTTCCGGAAGCTGTAAAAATCAACGATAAATGCTTCAACGGTGAGCAGTCTCTTGAATATCTTTTCAAAGATGTACCGGAAGCTGTCCCGGCCTGAAGAGAGACGGCCGTGCCGTGATACAATCCCGGCACCATACGAAAAGTCCTTGACTTTTCGTAATGAACCATCAGAGAGAAGGATCAGTATGTCAGATTTTGCATACTGCAGGGTCAGCACCAAGGACCAGAACCTCGACCGGCAGACGGAAGCCATGAAAAAAGCCGGGATCCTTCCGGCGCACATCATCTGCGAGAAGGAATCCGGCAGGAACATGGACCGGCCGATCTGGCTGAGGCTGAAGTATCGCATGAAATCCGGAGACACCCTCACCATCATGAGCATTGACCGCCTGGGACGGAACTATGACGAGATCCTGAAGACCTGGCGGGAGCTGACGGAAAAGGGCATCGGAATCATTGTGCTGGACATGCCGCTGCTGAATACCGCGAAAGACCGGGATCTGACCGGCAGGCTGATTTCCGATATCGTGCTGCAGCTGCTCAGCTATGTTGCCGAGACGGAGAGAGCCTTTATCAAAAAGCGGCAGGCCGAGGGAATCGCAGCGGCAAAGGCCAGGGGCGTCAAGTTCGGCCGCGAGCCGATGGAGCGCCCGCAGGAATGGGAAACGCTCTGCAGAAGAGTCGAAGCCGGAGAAATGTCGGTCAGGGGTGCGGCCATGAGGCTCGGCGTTTCACACACCACCGTCTGCCGATGGGCACGGGAATTCAGAAAGGAGGGCGAAGACCATGACACTAATTGACGGCAAACCCATGGAGAGAGCGGTCCTTGACGGACAGAGGAGTCAGCACGACCTGGCGATTATTGCCGAAGCTCTCCGGCCGTCGGGCATGAACTTCGTGGCGGACACGCTGGAAGATGCGGCGAACAACATCGAGTATCTGATCATGGCGCTGGAGAAGCTGGCTGTGAAGGAGAGCGGGACGGATGGATGAATACATTCAGATCGGCGTGATCTCCGCCAGGACGCCGGACGGGTCCTGCCTTCCGGCCGTGCCGATCTACACCAAACGGACGCCGGAGGCGGAGCGGGCCGAAGAAGCGGCGCTCCAGCCGGTGGCCAGGATCTTCGCCGAGAAGATGGCGGCGTACATCAAAGAGGCGAGCAAAATCGAGCCGGGGCTCCGGCTCTGAAATGGAGGAAATGATATGAAACTCAAAGCAATCGGGGCGATCACGAGCAAGGCAAAGCAGCTGATCCTCCTGGATGAAGGCGACAGCCAGTGGGTCGGGGACGGATACGCGTTTTACCTGCTGCCGGAGAGCCTCGGCCAGATCACACCGGCCACCGCCTGCGCGATCTTCGACATTCCGGAAGAGAAGGCGGCAGCCTGGCGGATGAAACGGCAGGAAATGCCGGACGCCTTCGACACCACGGACGAAGGCACCGGAGAAGAAATCGTCGTGTATGACACCTTCCGCAGGATCATGTTTAACGGGTATGACATGCTTCCGGCCACGTCGGGATTCGGGAAGACCTACTTCATTCAGGCGAAATATATGAAGCCGCTGACAGATGCGGATCCGGTCCTCGCGCTCCGGTACACCCGGAAGGGGACGCCGTACTTTGTGGCGAAAGAGGGCATGTTTGCAGAAGCAATCATCATGCCGATGAAAACGTCACCGGAACTGGCGGACTGGATGACGGGCCAGCTGAACGGAATGGCAAACGCCAGATACTACGATCAGCACGAACTCGGCACCGACGAAGACGATGGCAACCTGTAATTTCTGCGATTACATGCGCCCGGAGGCGTGGCCAAAGGGAGCAATTGCGGCCAGGTGTATGTGCCTGCTCCCGCCGAAAGGGACCATTCAGCACTACGGCCGGACGATGGAAGTGTTCAACCTGGGTGAAGTCGGCGTGATCCAGACGCCGGTTTGGTGCCCAAAAAATAAGAAGGAGGAAACAAAAGATGAAAAGACAGAAACAGGAAACCATGCTTGACCGGCTGAGAAGGGAACACCCGGAAGAGATCGGGGATCAGTTTCCGGGCGGCGTGAGGCTCTGCCCGGAAGACCTCGGTTATGAGCCGGAAACGATATGCGCATACTTCCGGGAGCAGGACACGAAAGGGAAGCAGCTCGACAAGGCGATCTGCCTGAAGTGCTGGGACCGCCCGTTCCCGGAAGATGTCCAGGAAAAGTAAGTGCCGCGCACCGGCAGGAACCGGATACGCGGCAAAAGTAGAAGGAAATTAAATTGACACAAGGAGATTATAAAACATGTTGGACCAAAATGCAATGAGTATTGTTCCGGTCTACGCAAAGACAGAGATTCCGCGCAGAGAGGAAGTGCAGGAAACGATGTTCACCAGGATCATGAACCACGCGGCGGAGAAGATCCGCGTCGGCTTCCGCAGAAAGTACGGTATTGCGCTGATCGGAGCGGCGCTGTTCACGATCTACACGATCCTGCTGAGCGCGGGCGTGGAGCACAGGACGGAAGTCAGAGTCCGGCAGGAGATGGCGGGCGAGGCCGCAGCGGCGGTGGAGCAGTACAAGGCAGAGCAGGCCAGGGAAACCCAGAAGCAATATTTTCTCTCCGGCGACGCCAGCCGGGAAGCCTTTATCAATCAGGAAATCGACGCCTCGGCGAGGCTTGCGGCGAGAATGTCCAATGACGTTCAAAAGGGCGGAATCATCTGCAACGCCCTGGCCCGGGTCATGAACAAGGCCTATCCGGGAACCATGCAGGAAGTCATTGCACAGCCGGAACAGTGGATGTTCTACAATCCAGACAACAAGTTCAGCACCCATGACCGGGAAATCGCGGAGAAGATCCTCCGGGCATATTATGAAGAAGGCATCGTCCCGACAGGACTGACCGAGGATTTCGTTTACGGAAGCTGGAGCGAATCCGACTACGTCCTGCGCAATACCTGGGACTTCGGAAGCGCGACGCGCACATGGAGGTATCAGGGATGAACGAATACAGAGACGAGGCCCTGAAGAAGCTCAGGAGTGAATTCCAGAGCGGAAAATATGACAAATACGGGCAGGTCATGAAGATGGATGTCCTCTGCCAGCTGGAAGATTTCGTCGAACAAGATCCGGAATTCGCGCAGGCGGTCGCCCAGGGCGGCACCTTTGAAGACTGCATGAAGGCGGTAGCGAAGAGCTGCGGACAGTCTCTCTCCGACGTCGAGGCATACCGCCGGGCCGTGGCGTTCTATTTCCCGGGGGCAAAGGTGAAAATGCAGCTGACGATCGATCTGGTCGGCGAGGCGGCCGAGAAGAAGGAAGAGTACAAGCCGAAGCACGCCAGCGACGCGAAGCCGGAGAGCATCGTCCTCGACTTCCGGAACTTCCTCTGAAGGGAGGCGGCAGGATGAATCCGAAATGCACGCTTCCGGAGCCGCTGCGGCGTGACGCGCTGCTCCAGTTCGACCGGATCTCGCTGACAGGGGAAGAGGAACAGCAGATCCGGCGCATGTTCCCGCAGTATCTCTTCTTCCGGAACGAATACGCCGACGACGGCTTTTATGTGAGCTCCAATCCGATCAGGCTGTGCACCTGCACAGCCTGCGGGGAGAGCTTCGAGGCGGTCCGGGGAAACTATCCACGCGGGAAGCTTCACCACGAGCGCTGCAACTGCCCGCACTGCGGGGCGGAGGTGGAAGGCATCGCCGCACACAAGTTCAAGTATGATATGCCGAGCCTCGAGCGGTGGATCAAGGCGGCCGTGGCCAGAACGGGAAAAGACGGCGCCCTGCTGATCGAAGCCGGGAATGTGAGACGGCGCTTCAACTGGGACGATCTTGTCGGGCAGATCGACTGGTTCCCGACGAAGCGGTATTACTTCGGCCGGGACGGATCGGCAGAGTTCACCTATGAGGTCACGGATTGGGGCTGCGGCCCGTTCCGTGAGCGGCAATACGAATGGAAGGCCGTGAAGACGATCTGCGAGCCGTTCAATCCGGCCATGATGGGATATGCCGACTATGACGGCCGGTATCAGATCATCGGCCTTCAGGAGGCGCTGGGGAAGTCGGTCCTGAAATACTGCCAGATCTTCGAGTTCTATCAGCGCCGGGCGTCCGCGGACCTGGACGGGAACCCGGCAAAGGGCATGATGAAATATCTCGGCTGGGCAAACGAGCTGCCACAGATCGAAATGGCCGTGAAGCTCGGTCTCGAGGGAGCGGTCGAGGATCTGATCATCAGCGGAAAGAAGAACGCCAGGTATCTGAACTGGAACGCGAAGAGGCCGAACGAGCTGATCCGGATGCTGCCGGCAGACGGAAAGGCGTTCTTCCGCTGCGGGATGGATTTCAGCGACCTGGTCGCATACCGCGACAGCGGCACGAAGCTCAGGCTCATGCAGTATCTCCACCTTTCCGACAGGATCGGCGGGCCGGAAAACCTCAGAAGGACCGCGGAGTGCTGCAGGATTGCGAGATGCACGCCGGAGCAGGGCGTCAACTACGTCCTCGCCCATGAGCCGGAGTGCGCACGCTACGCGGTACCGCCTGCGCAGATCATCCAGGCGTGGAAAGATTACCTCGAAATGGCCGAGAGGATCGGATACGATCTCCGAGAGAAGTCCGTGGCCATGCCGAAGAACCTGCAGGAGCGGCACGACGCCGCAGCGGACACGATCACACAGCAGAAGAACGCGGACGAGATGATCAAATACAAGGCCCGCAGACGGAAGCTCGAAAAGAAATACGCCTTCGCCATGGGTGAGCTCTGCGTCCTGGTGCCGATAAGCTCCGACGAGATCATCCGGGAGGGCAAGACGCTCCAGCACTGTGTCGCCGGCTACGCTCCGAGGCATATCAAAGGAACGACGACCATTCTCTTCATCCGGCACCGGAAAAAGCCGGGCCGGTCCTTCCTGACGGTGGAACTGAAGGAAGAAAAGGGAAAGATCAAGATTGCGCAGATTCACGGGTACAAGAACGAGCGGTACCCGGGAGCGGTCGAGCCGGAGATCCGCTTTGCGGGATTCCTCGAAACGTGGCTCGATTGGGTGAATGCGGGATCTGAGCGGGACCGGGACGGGAATCCGATCCTGCCCGCAGCGGAACAGATTGAAACGGAGGTCAAAACGGCATGAGTGAGAATCTTAGCGAAATGCTACAGGAAACCAGAACGCTGGACATAGTAGCGGCGGAGATCCGGTCATATACCTGGTCGATGCTGACCAATATCATCGAAATCGGGCGCCGCCTGGTGGAAGCAAAAGAGATGCTGCCACATGGCGAGTTCATGAGCTGGTGCACCGAGAACTTCGGATACTCCAAGAGCCAGACGAACAACTTTATGCGGCTGTATGAGGCTTACGGGTCGGAACAAAATTCGATGTTTGGAGCGGAGTTAAACCGCCAAACGTTTGGAACTTTGAACTATTCCAAGGCTTTGGCGCTGCTCGCACTGCCTTCTGCAGAGGAGCGGGAAGCCTTCATCGAAGAAAATAACGTCGATGAAATGACCACGCGGGAGCTCCAGCAGGCCATCAGGGAAAAGCAGGAAGCCGAGCGGAAGCTGGGGGACGAGAAAAAGCAGCGAGAACAGGCGGAGGACCTGCTGAAAACGCAGGATCAGATGCTTGTCGAGGCCAGGGCGCAGATCGAAGAGCTGGCCAAGCTCAACAAAGAACTCGAAAACCGGCCGCATGAGGTGGCCGTGGAGACCGTCCGGGACGAAGAGGCCATCGCCGCAGCGGCCAAGGAAGCCAAAGAGGCGGCAGAGGCGTCCGCAAAGAAAAAGATCGCTGCTCTCGAAAAGCAGCTGAACAAGGCAGAGAATGAGCGGGCCGAGGCTGTGAAGAAAGCGGAGACTGCCGGTCAGGACACCGAAAAGCAGCTGAAGGCGGCAGCGGCCGAAGCGGAGAAGATCCGCGCCGAGCTGGAGGAAGCCAGGAAGCAGCTGAAGGCGTCCAGCGCGGACGTGGCCAAGTTCGGCGTCTGGTTCACGACTGTGCAGCAGGACTTTCTGAAAATGATCGCCGCCCTGCGCGAGGTCCGGGAGCGGGACGAGGAAACCGGGAAGAAGCTGAAGACCGGAGCGGTCGCGCTGCTGAATGATCTGCTGGAGCGGCTGAATCAGGAGACGGAATCGTGAGCATTATGATCAAAGGTGTAGAGATGCCGAAGAACTGCTATGAATGCCCGTGTTCGTATTGGACGGAGGGGGCACATCATGATTTCTGCCAAGTGGTTGGATACGATTCAAATATAGAAAGACAGAACGACAGACCATCATGGTGCCCGCTAGTCGAAGCCCGCGAACCGCATGAAAGGAAGACCGAGTGATGGACGACAGCTGGAAAACCTGCAACAACTGTGCGCGATGGCTTTGCCACTGCGAGAATCTGAGCCTGTGGAAGCCGATCCGGTGCCCACACTGCGGCGGGCCGCTGTCGGAACTGAGAAAATATCGATACGGCGGCGGGACGATCGGGGAGCTGGCCAAGTACAGCGGGAAATGGTACCGCCACTGCTACAGCTGTCACGCGGAGTTCTTTGTGGAGGAATGAGGATGTGTAAAAGGGACTGCATTTATGCCGGAACCGAAAATATCCACTTCGGCGCCGGAGAGCACTGCTGCGATTATGTGCTCGCCATGATGGGCACGGACCGGGAACAGAAGACAAGGTTCGGGCAGCTGGTTAAAAAGTACAGGCTGCCGCCGACGCACCGGAAGATCAGGCTGCTCATGATGGGGGAGAACTGCCCGTTTTACGAGCCTCTGTATCCGGGCCAGAAGAAGCCAAGGAAGACAAGTCCGATCCTGCCCAGGAAGCCGAGAGAAGCGAAGGAATACACCGCACCGGCAGACGAGGACAGGCTCATGGAGCTCTACAAAGAAGGACTGTCGGACAGGAATGTTGCCGAAACGCTGGGCCTGAAGGAATTCCAGGTGCTCAGATGGAGACAGGAGCGGGACCTTCCGTCAAACTATTCGCTTCACCGCCTGGACAAGAACCGGGCCCGCGAATTGTATGAGGAGGGAAAATCGGACAGGGAGATCGCGGAAATCCTTG
>Ga0326513_10004345_pt1 | contig 10185 bp, 16 predicted proteins | sample 2_2465_0518_D_FD_203654 | JGI IMG/M metagenome (GOLD analysis project Ga0326513, IMG submission 203654) | Bovine rumen microbial communities from UC Davis, California, United States - 2_2465_0518 | ecosystem: Host-associated > Mammals > Digestive system > Stomach > Rumen | place: USA...
ACAAAAAGCTCGGAAACAGAAGAAATAGTATAAAAGACAGCGGATGCTGTGGGCAGGTCTAAGACCCTGCAATCTCTAAGCCGCAGCTTTTGCCATCGACCTCGACAGAAATCTCTCCCTTGTGAATGTCATATGACATGTAGCAACAAAGGATTTTTATATAAAATTTTCGAATAAAAATTATTAAAATATAACAACTTTCTGCATAAAAAATGTACGTTTCGCACCATTTTAATGGAAATTTTTGGGGATCGTATAGTAGATCGAGGATCATTGTACAATAAAACTCACAATATTGTACCGTTTATCACAATTTTCACAGCTTTTTGCCTTATAATAACATATTTTTAATTAAAAATAACAAGATTCTGATCAAAAATTTTGATTTTCAATTCCAAAAGAAGAAAAGATGATGCGGTGGCCGTGATTTTCATATGACAAAGGCTGGAGGCCCGCACCCTTCTTTTTTCTTCTTCTCTTGGAAAAGATCTAGGTAAAGATAAAAAATAATTGTTGACAGGTGCTCAAGTTTTATGTTATAATATATATAGAAAGTGAGGGAGGAAAAGAAATTTTCAATTTGAAATTTCATTTCTAATTTCATTTTGAATTTTCATTTCTAATTTCATTTTCAATTTTGATTTTGAAATTTCATTTTGAAAATTGCATAAAATATTTTCATTTTGAAATTTCAATTTCAAGATCAGAGTTAACAATTAAGAACTTATAAGATAAAAAAAAGTTCTTGACAGATGCCTATATTATATGATATAATATAATTAAAGAAAAGGAAGAGAAAGGAAGTCAAATGAAAGGTTCGTAAAAAAAGATAACCTGATCTAAAAAAAACTTCTTGACAAAATCCTAGTAAATATGATATAATATAAGTAGAAAAGAGGATGACCTCCTCAATAAACAAAGAGTCGCTCAAAGGGAACGGCTCAAAGAGACAGGCGAGCCACCCGGCGAGCCAGAAAAGGAGAAATACCATGACCGAGACCAAGACCACCCAGAAGGACCTCTACGCCCGCATCGCCACCTACATGGCTGACGACCCCGAGATCGTCGCTTTCTGCGAGAAGAAGATCGCGCAGATTGAGAAGAACGCTTCTCGTCCTCGTAAGCCCAAGGTGAACCAGGAGGTCGTTGACTTCCGCGAGAACGTCTTCTCTGCCCTTGCGGAGAAGGGCGAGCCTGCTACCAACAAGGAGCTCGCTGCGGAGTTCGGCTGCTCTGCTCAGAAGATGAGCGCTGCCCTCCGTTACCTCGTCGGTGAGGGGCGTGTCACCCGCATCGAGGGTGAGAAGAAGAGCGCTCCGGCGACCTTCACCGTCTAGTAACTCCCTAGCCCCGAGGGGCGGCGGGGCTTAATGGTCCGCCCCTTGTGATCAAAGACGTGAATTTAAGGAGTTTGCATGAATCCTGGAGATCTCAAGAACACCTTCATTGACAAGGATGGAATTGAGCGTACTGTCGTTATTCCGGCTGAGGTCTTCAGGACCGCACGTCGAGAGAAGATTTCTAATAAGTTCGCGATTCAGCGTTATCTTGCGGAGCAGGGCTATGTTGAGATGCCCTCAATTGAAGATGCGCCTTCCAAGAAGAGCCGCACCCGCAAGCCTAACGATACTAAGCGAGCCATTGTTGATCAGCTTGCCGATTGCATGGCTCAGCATTATGGGTCTGTTGAGATCACAAATGCGGAGCGTCAGTTCCACTTTGAGATCGACGGCAAGGTTTACGAGGTTACTCTGGTGCAGAAGCGTGCGACCAAGTAATCTTTGTTTTGTATGTTCTTAGTTTTATAAAGTGCGGCGTATAAGAAAGTTTTAGCACGCTGCATGTTTTATATTTTTTTGTTTAGTCCGTCGTGCTGGGCGAAAAGCACGGCGGGCTTTTTTTTAAAAATTTTTAAAAAAAATAGACAGTCATTTTAATTATACCACAAAATTGTGTTTTTGTCAAGCTAAATTCTTTAGAGAATCCCGTATAAAATTTTTGGATCTGGTTTCAGGAAAATTGCGCGTATGCCGCGTATGCCGCGGATTTACGAAAAAATCGCGTATAGGGCTGCGCGCGGCGGCACTACCAAAAATGGATAAAATCGAACAAATGTTCTATATGCGAACAATCGAACTGGTGTTCGATTTTTGCTTTCAGGTTTGTGGTTTTTTTCTGGAGATTTTGTGAAGACAAAATCGAACATATGTTCGGTGAAGGTAACCCCCCACGACATGATACCACACTCATGTGGAGAAAATGTGGAGATTTGAAAAAAACACAGAAAAAACATAAAATCTTGTAGCCCCCACGACATTGTACTACTCTGTCAAGTAAAATTCAATGGGTTCACAAAAAAAACATAACCGCGGCCGGCGCCCTTTGTGTAGATTGTGTGAAGCTCTTGTTTTTCTTTGCACGGTGTGGTAGAATTTTTCGGCCATGATCGAACATTTGTTCTATTTTTTTCTATCATGATCAAAAGTTAACCAAAGCTAACTTTTGCGGCAAACATTCGCGCCCTAGGGGACAAATTCCAGCCTAGGGCGCAAGTTGTGCAAGGTAGGCAGTTTAACGTCATGCCTAGGACGTTTGGCATCATGCAAGCGCGTAGGTGATGGACTTACCGTCCACACACTTGTGAAGATACCCAAGCTCACACGCGACGCGGCACACCGCAGCGGCCTTTTGCGTCGTAGTGATTTCGGGCATCCCAAGGGCGACAATATCCTTAGTGGACATGCCGTCACCCTTGGCGCTAACCGCATCCCTCACCTTGGCAGCGAGGTTCTCGTTAGCCTTGCGCGCCTTGCTAACAGCCTTGGCGCGGGGCTTGGTCAGCTGCTCACGCATCTTGGCGAGAACAGGCAAGACCTCATCAGCCTTGGCGTTGTCCTCATCAAGCGCGAACCCATCCCCCGTGGTAATGCCAAGAATCACGTTGTAAGCGAACTCAAGGGCATCGGCGCGAGTGATACCGTTGGACTTGGTAGCCATAAGGCAACTCCAATCTGTCCCCGTGGGGACTATCATTTAGCTAGACCCTGTGTCTAGCTAATAGCCAAGTCATGACCTTTTTAAGGCCAAGTCAGATTCAATTGTCAATGTTCCCGCCCCACACTTAATACTATACTCAAAATCTTATCCAATGCAAGAACAATTTTTAACTATGTAGGAACTATGAAAACCGCAGGTTAGACCCCCTAAAATGATCGAGGGTTGGAAAATGGACTATGCATAAAAGGGCTACTTTTGATCGAATCTATGCACGATATTTTTTTATGGAAATCGTGTGGAAAATGTCCATTGTCTATTGACAATTTTGTGGCGGGTGTGGTAAAATTTTTCGGCCAACTGCGGCAGCAAAAATAGAACGTGTGTTCGCTGATCGTGGTTAGTTTACATAAGATGTTTTATCTTGCTTTATCGCGATTAGTAAAAAACTCAAGCCTTCTACCTGTGGAAACGCATAAGAATCTACTTTACATAAGATATTTTATCTTGCTTTTGGCCGGCCTAAAAAGTTAGATAAGGGTAACTTTTTGCGCAAAGGCAAACGCCTCCTGTAAAGGAGGCGTGCCCGCATTTTGAACCTCTTTTAGTTAGCGGATTAGCTTAATTCAACATACCTATACCTAGGATTATCTTCTGAACACAGATTAATGGCCACATCAGTGTCACCATACCCGTCAGACGGTGAAACTGTATCAGTTAGATACACGGGTAAATCACCATACTTCTGCTGAAGATTCTGAAGAATGATAATAAGTTCAGAAACGGTCATTTTAACCCCCTTTAACTTAGATAAACTAATTTGGTGAGCGTCCGCCGGATTCGAACCGACACCCCGAGGACACTCGGTCCCCGCTTCTCCCAATTGAAATAGGGCGCTCGTTTGTTGGGGTCACTTAATGCTATGTGCTGCAAGTTTGCGCCAACCCATGCAAGTTGCATACAGTCCCTAGGCTGTTACCAGCGGGCGGGCCTTACTCTCGCATTAAGTGCCCCATATTCGATTGTCAACCCGAGGTTTCTGTTCCCCCCGCTCGACTATTACTATACGCTCATCACCTTTACTTGTCAATCGAGAATGGCAAATTAACCACTTACCGTTAAAAATCTACCGTTCACCGTTCACCGGAAAAAATTGACCGTTTACCCTTTTGCCCTCTTGTTTTTTTGAGCGCGAAGGAGTAAAATTTTTCGGCCAACTACGTTGGCCTAATTTTGATCGTTAACACATAAAGGCTTTAAAAACAATAGTGTTTGAAGAGAAATATAAAATCTTCACATTTAGAGCCGGCCAAAAAAGTTAGCCTAAGCTAACTTTTAAGGAGATCTCGCCCAGAGTTAACCTTGGTTAACTCTTTAGCTAAAAGTGTGCCCCGCATGTGCGGGGCTTAGATTTAGCGGCGATTCTGTAGGCGCTGCCATTCCTTGCACCTAAAGCAACAGGGCATCACATTCCCAAAGTGCAAAACCTTGTGATACTTACGAGCCTTAAACAGGATTTCACGCTCAATTTCACAATCTGCTAGTGCGGTGTGCCTTTCCTCAAAATTAGTATCCCCGCGCATGTAACGGTAAACAGTTTCAGCACTAGTGCGGATGTTACCCTTGTCCGACGTGTACCCATTTGCGATAGCCCACGCGACAAAACGGTTAGAATTGCAAATGGTGTCTAGTGCGGTGTGCCAAATGTCACAAGTGATAACCTTAGAACCAAAGAACGACCCAAGGCCATAAGTATCGGAATTATCATTCAGTGCGCGAATGTCAAAATCTGCATTGTACGCGCAAAACACAACTTGCGCGTGATAGCGCGAGCCGATAGCGTCAAAAGCAGACTTGATATCCGCAAAGGACATAACAGGCATGTTATCCGCGTCAATCTGCGAAAGGTACCAATCAGACTTGCGGGTACCATCTGCAAGCTTGCGAGACGTGAACCCATCACGCGCGACAAGCTTACGACCAAAAGGCGATGCGAGAACATCCGCAACACAAGCGTTAAAGGATTCAAGCACATTTCCCTTAGAATCGCAAACGAGCCAAGCGATATCCCACACGAGACGTGCATCACAAATGGTTTCGGTGTCACAGATAACGAAAACGCGACGCATAATAAACCCCCAAAGTCTCTAGACAGACCCTTTGTCCGTCTGACAAATAAGACTATACGCTTGTTTGGTGTTGGTGTCAAGAACTATCTAGGGATGTGCAGAAAATGTGAATTGTGCGGATTGTGTGAAGGGTCTTGTTTTTGTCTTGCGGGTCTGGTACAATTTTCGGCCAACCACGATCTGGAATAAAGTTAACTTAGGTTAACTCAAAAGGTCTATCCCTCCCTCCCTCCCTTAATAGGATAAGGGTTTGGAATCCCAAAGTCAATACTCAAAATCAAATTCATAAGATTTTCATAATTCGCGCCGGCAGATCTTCACCGAACTGGTGTTCGGTTTTAACGAACAAAAAAAGGCGCTAGGTGTCTAAGCTGCCTAGCGCCTACCCGTTATCCCGAAGGTTCGCGGGATTTACCCTCGCAAGGGGAGCCTTTTAGCGTCTTGCTCGGGACGGTGAGCCTACCCCGCGATAGGCAGATAGGTGATGGTCTTCTTGTCCTTCACACGCTCGACAAGACCCAACTCCTCGGCCACACGCATAACAGCCACGGCCTTTTGGGTGGTGGACACCTCGGGGATGCCAAAGCCCACAATCTCCTTAGAGGTGGCACCCTTCTCGGGGAGCATCTCCGCAATCTTGTGAGCCAGCGTCTCATTGGCAACGCGAGCCTTGGAAACGACCTTAGCCCTCGGCTTGACAAGCTGCTCGTGCATCTTGACAAGCACCTCCTTAACCTCGGGGAGGTCAGCCGTGCGCTCGATGGCGATGGCGATGGCCTGTGCGCGGGTGATGGTGTTCTTGCTCATGTGGTACCTCCTAGTACCTCGTGGGGCTGCCCTTGTGGCTTCCCCTCCTGACAATTAGATAATACGCCTGTTGAGGTTCCCTGTCAAGAACAATCCCCACTTCACAGTTCCTTCACATTTGGCTAGAACAGTAAAAACCGAACAAATGTTCGGTGGGGCAGATCTCCTTAGAGTTAACCTTGTCTAACTTTTTCTAAGGGCATCCCGCCCTCCCTCCCTTGTAATGGTAGCGGATAAGATTCCCAAAAGCAAGACTCATCACAGAATTTTCATAATTAAGGCCGGCCGCATTTGTTTACCTTGGTTAACTCTCTTGGGAAAAAAAGAGGGGCTAGAAATCCAGCCCCTTGCGGAGGTCCTGCTTGAGGACCCTGCGCGTCCGCCTGTTCTGCTTCTTGCGGTAGGCGTTGCGCTGCTTGGTGTGACCCATGCCCTGCGCGTCGGGGTCGCTCGTGGCGTAGTCGTGGCGGCGGGTCTGCTTGAAGGTGTCGGCCATTTGGAACCTCCTAAATCGTGGGTGTTCTTACTGTCTTAATAGTAAAGGAATAGAGGGACTTTTGCAAGTCCCTCACAAGATGAACACATTTGAATTATAGAAAATAATTCTTCTACCTTATCCAAATGAGAACAAGAATAATAAAGACAAAGATAAGGGCAATACCACAGATGATTAACAGGGGCGCAAAGCAAAACAGCCAAGAGATAGGCGCACCGCCCCAAACTTTGGCTATGATAAGGGCAAGAGTGAGGATAAGACCGATGCTAACATCGCAGCTCACGCGGACATTGTTCTCATTCATGTGTAACCTCCTTGATTGATGTTTCTTACTGTCTTAATAGTAAGGGAAGGAAGAGGGTTTTGCAACCCTCTTCATAAGATGAACACATTAATATTCTTGAGTGAAAAACTCCAACATCACGAAATCGTCCAAGTAAGTGTCACGCATAAGGTCACAAAAGGCCATGGCTTGGAACTTGCTATCGAACACCACAGAACTGCGCAGATGAAAGAGCAAGAAGCGAACGTGATAAAAAGTGTGCAGAGAATTGGTCATGTTGAACCTCCTAAATCGTGGGTGTTCTTACTGTTTTAATAGTAAGGGATGGCCGCATTTGTGTCAATACTTTCTCAGAATCTTCACAGATGAGATTTTCTAGTTTTTATCGAACACCAGTTCGTTTTCTAGGATCGTTACTCCCCGCCCTCCCTCCCTAATAGGGTAACGCTAAACCTTAATCAAGTCAATACTTTTCACAGAACTTACACAAAAACAAAGAAGTTCTATAAATCTTCTCCCATTTCATCCTCCCAAACACCGCAACCCCAGAAAAGTTCCTCCTTTGAGCAACTATCGGAAAAAGGACACACTTCACAGTCTTGAATGCCATTTTCCCAAACATAAATATCAAAAGCGCGCTCAATTTCAGAACGATTGTCCTCAAACCCATCTTCAAAAGTGTACGGGAAAGCCATTTGAGTTCCTTTCTCTTGGACTAAAAATATTATAACAAATAATTTTTACTTTGTCCTAAGAAAAAAATAAATTCACATTTTCTCCATAAATGCGGCCGGCGGCAAATGTGCGCTTTTTGTGGAGAAGCGCTAAACTCCTTGACTTAAATAATGTTCTCAGTCACCCAATCAGTCACACCAAATTCCTTAGCATTACGTCGCACATCAGGGTGAGTAACAAGATAGGTAACGAAATCATCACGATACATGGTGAAAGTGTCATGCGGCCTAAACTTGCGCGGGTCAATGAGAGTAAGACAAGCCCTCAGCACATCTTCCATACGTTCAGCATCGGTCTTAGATTTGCAAGGGATGTAATACACACACTCAACCTCAGTGTACTTAGTATCCTTAACACCCTTAGTGCGAATACCGCGAGCGCGCTCATAAGGGGTGTGGGTAGTCATACCAACCTTAGTCCACAGATAATCTTCTTCAGTAGTAATTTTCATGATATAAGCAAACGCGGGATACTCACCATTACGATTTAGGGTCTTCAGTTCGTTTTCAGGAAGCAGGTTCATTTTTTCCTTCTTTCTTTTTGTTGGGTGTTCCTGCTGACAATTAAATAATATCATACTTGAAAACTGTGTCAAGCTCTTCACATAGTCTTCACATTTGCGGCCGGCCTAAGAAGTTAACCAAGGCTAACTTTTACTTTAAAAAACATCTACCCCGCACGGGTCTAGTTACCTGCGTGCGGGGTAGGAACAATCCACTAGAGAGTTTTTGTGACGGGGAACTCTCTAAAACCCCACTGATAGATTTTTTAGGCATCTTCCCCGTTATCGGTGGCCTTGTAAGAAATCTTCTTACCGTCCTTAACCCTAGTCACCAGTCCCAACTCTTCAGCGACGCGCATAACCGCGACAGCCTTTTGAGTGGTAGTAACCGCAGGATTTCCGAGGTTTACAATGTCCTTAGAGGTCATACCCTCCGCAGGAATGTGATGGACAATCTCCGCAGCAAGAGACTCATTCAGCTTACGAGCCTTAGAGACAGCCTTTGTACGGGGCTTAGAAAGCTGCTCATGCATCTTAGTAAGAACTGCGACAGTTTCCTTTGCCATAGGGTCATCAACCTCAGCATCGGCATCTACCGTAATCATGAAGTTAATAGCGAACTCAAGAGCCTGTGCACGGGTCATAGTGGACTTTGCCATTTTGCTACCTCCTAGTAGCCCATGGGGATTGGCTTTTCCGTTCCCCTTTGTCAATTAAGATAATACGCCTATTTTTTAGGGTTGTCAACAACAAAATTGGCTTCATAATTCCTCCACATTTAGAATTTGGGATGAAATTGTGGAGAAAATATGAACTTCCTCATTTCTCTTGATTTTTGCGTGTGGATGTGCTAAAATTTTGCGGCCATAAATGGCCATTTATTTTATCATACCACATAAAGAACTTAAAAGCAATAGTCATGTCAAAATTCATAACTTCTCCACAATTACAGCCGGCAATCTCGAGGTCGAACAAATGTTCGATTTTATCTAAAAGATAAACCCCGCAGGTGCGAGGTTTAGAATTAGCAGAATCCAATAGGATTAGATGGAATTTCAATCGGCGGTTCTTCCTCTTCTTCCTCCTTAGCATAGGCAAGATGAATCTCGTTTGTGAAAATCGAATTCTTGTTCTTGCGCTGATTGGAACCATAGAATTCAAAGACTTGCACTTGAATATTACCATTAACAGTCTGAATGTCTTGCAGCTGAGAAATAAGCTTGTCAATAGTCATTTTAAACCTCCACATCAAATGCAAACTCGTCAGTTTCCGCATACCATGCGTCAATGTGACCACCGCCACACTCACGCAAAATAGCCTTAGCCTTGAACTCTGCACAAAGATTAGTCATAGGCTCGCCCCAGCTAATCTCAATCAGGTTACCGTCAACATCTTCACCTGTGAAATAGAAATAACTCTTAATGCGGTTCATGCTATTTCCTTTCCCTTGACTAAGACCATTATCGCAGATTTCTAAAGCATGTCAAGACTTTCACAAAATCTTCACAACTCGCGCCGGCTAGAGATGTGGAGTTTTTGTGGAGAACTCCAAAACTCCTGGACTTTTAATCAGTCATGTAAGCTACATCTTCCCAATCTGAGCAGTCAGTTATTTTGCTCAGAAAATAAGCAAAATAAGAATCCTCAGTCTGCTTTTTGGCGATAAACTCTTTGGCATCCTTTTCAGTCTTGAAAGTCTGAACGCCATTGTGTCCATACAGTCCGATGAAAACGACAGCCCACATTTTTGCTCCTTTCATTGAATTTCTATTATTATAATACACAATTAGAAGGACAAAATCAACCTCTTCATAGAATCTCCACAATTTGCGCCGGCAATTTTACTTTACATAAGATTTTTATCTACTTAAAAAAATACCCCACAGCCGTTGCCTAGGACGGTTGCGGGGAGGCGTTGCTATCTTATGGCTACTAACATTCGCACGCCCAAACCTCTGCTTTCGCCTTTGTAGTATTAGAAGATAGCTCCTTTCCTTGTCTCTTTCTTACAATTACATTATACTTTTTGTTTTGAAAAAGAGCAAGTGTCTTCACAAAATCTTCACATTTTACGCCGGCAGATCTCATCGAACATTTGTTCTGTTCTAGTTCTAAAATAAAGCCCCAAGTACCCGCAGGTCTTGGGGCCGACTGGGTTTAGCGGCGTGATTCACGCACCTGTCCAGTCTCCTTAGTAAAATCCTTACCCCGCACAGACAGTGTCCGGATTATCTGTGC
>Ga0326513_10004348_pt1 | contig 10177 bp, 17 predicted proteins | sample 2_2465_0518_D_FD_203654 | JGI IMG/M metagenome (GOLD analysis project Ga0326513, IMG submission 203654) | Bovine rumen microbial communities from UC Davis, California, United States - 2_2465_0518 | ecosystem: Host-associated > Mammals > Digestive system > Stomach > Rumen | place: USA...
ATAGCGTATGTCGATCCGTGGCATATTTTCGCCGCATACCATAATGGGCATGGTGCTTGGAAAGAGAACGATGGCTTTAAGGTTATCGGCGTGCGCTACTGGATGCCCATCGAGCCGCCGAAGGAGGACGCATGGAACGAGTGCGGACGGACAGGGAAGTACGGAGAAAGGAGGGAAGGATGAACAAGCCAACACCATCAGAACCACGGAAGATAACCACAACCGAGATTTGTGTGTATGCCGTAGATGAAAACGGAGAGAAGCACAAAATCGACATAACAGGATTCCCGACAGTTCACGGGACGCTTGATTGCGAAACTGGGACTTTGATATTGGAGCCGAAGGAGGACGCAGATGCCAACAAATGAGAAGATGCCCGAATGGTGCGACAATTGCCCAAACAAAGATTACTGCCCGATATTCTACACATCGTTTTCGTGGGGATGCCCGGGGCAGGAGGTTTTAAAGGAGGAAGAATAATGAATTATATCGTTGACCCGTCATGGGTGTACTGGATGAACATTTCCGATGTGATGAAAATGATGTGCTTGATAATTGGTGGGATCGGCATAATAGCACTAATTATCGGTGTGCCAGTTTGTCTCGCAGAAGCGTTTGACGAGGATGACTATGCAAAAATTCGGAAGTGGGCCATCCCGATTGCTTCTATCAGCATCACTCTTATTCTGGCTGGCGCGTTTATCCCATCTAAGGAAACCCTCATCACAATGAAGGTGGCTGAGTTGGCAACGAAGGAAAACATCACTTTGACCGCCCAGCAGCTGAAGGAGATCGTGGACTACATCATCAACGCATTGAAGGAGTTGAAATAATGAGCAAGACCAAACTGAAGACACCGACCCCGCCGTCCGTGCTGATCGCCGTCCCGTGCATGAGCCATGTGCCGGTCGAGTTCATGGCAAGCTTCGTCACGCTGGACACTACCCCCGGCGGCAGGATCACAATGGAGTCCGGGTCGCTGGTGTACAAGGCCCGTAACAACATGGCGCTGAAAGCGATCCAAGGCGGGTTTGAGTACATCATGTGGCTGGACTCCGACCAGACCTTCGAGACAGACATCATCCACCGGCTGCTAGAGGATGCTCGGCACGGCAAGGACTACGTGACCGCTCTGGCCTTCACCCGGCAGTTTCCGTCCCAGCCCGTCATCTACAAGGAGATCGAGTGGCAGGAGCGGCCTGAGGGCGGCGTGATGTGCGGTTGCCACCCGTACCTCGACTACCCGCAGGACAGCGTGTTTGAGATCGCCGGTAGCGGCCTCGGCGCTTGCCTGATGAAGACCGACCTCCTGAAGCAAGTGGGGAAGGAGTTCAAGACCGCCCCGTTCAACCCGCTCCAAGGTCTCGGTGAGGATGTGTCCCTTAACTGGCGGCTCCGTCAGATGGGCGTGAAGATGTGGTGCGACAGCCGGGTCAAGGTAGGCCATGTCGGCTGGGTGGTTTTCGATGAGAGTACGTATGAGAGGCCGCAGGATGAAAGTAGAGAATCTTGAGCAGTTCGACCAAGAGACAACCTTCTCCGGGTGTGTCATCATCACCGTCCCCAACAAGGGCGGCTTCCTCTGGCTCGACCCCGGCGGGGAACTCCACAACGCCGGGATGGACATCGAGGTATACAGCGGCTTCGTGCAGGTTCTGAGACAGAAGGACACCGGCAGATTGTCTTATGGATGGTATAAGGATTTAGAATAGGCGTGTGAGGCCCTGAGAGGGCCGTAGAGGGCCACTTCTGGGTCTCCGAGTATAAATACCTTACCAAGCACAAAATGTGCCTTAAATCGCTTATAAAGGGGGCGTATCGAATTTGACCTTAGAAGAGAAGTTTGCGGTGCTGGAATCGTACCGCAGTTTGAAGGATGTGTTGCTCTGCTTGCAAGTGGAGCGTGACGAACTGAGAGACCTCAAGCGCCTGTCCACCGACATGGGTCTGCCGCCGAAGAACGGGAGCATCGGAGACCCCACCGGGAACGCCGCCGCCCAGCTGGTAGAGAACATTGACGAGGTGGATTCCCTGATATGGGATGTCCAGAACAGGATGCGGGATGTCAAGTCCTTCATCAACGATTCGACCGGGATCTCCCAGCGGGACAAGCTGGTGCTGCTCCTCAAGTACATCCGGGGAGCCAACAACGGGTTCATCGCACAGGAGATGGGCCTACCGAGCCGCTCGGCGGTGCAGAAGCGGGTCAAGCGGATCGTGGAGAGGATGTAATTCCCCAAAACTAAAAAAGGCCACCCGGTGGGGCGTACCCATCGGATGGTCTATTTTTTGTTTCAGCGCTCCTCAACCCATGTCTCTTTTTCTGTGCCAGAGAGGTGGACTTTGTACTCGACAAGGGCGTTGGGCCGGTATGCGTTGTCAACAGCGTAGCCGCCGTATCGCAGATTGGAGCCGCAATTCACAACACGGGTCACGCCGACAGACAGGGTCTTCCTCGTTGGATTGTAGCGAAGGCTGGCCCTCGGATGGCTCATCGGATCGTGGTCATGCCCGAAGGCGAAGACATCGCACCCGTCAACATAGTCGCTGGAGCAGAAGTGCTTCATGTTCTTGGCCTTGTGGACGGCGAAGATGGTGTATCTGTTTTGGGCCTTGCCCGTGCTGGACGAGCGGAGCCGCACACCAACACCGAGATCGATGAACAGGAAGTGGGGCCGGTAGCGCTTCTCGATGCCGCTCAATAGGGCGATGTCGAATCCCACAAAAACGCCCACATCCTTCTTCGACCGGCGCTCGTGGTTGCCGTCTGTCAGGCCGATACACTTGTCCACGCCCATGCGCTTTATCTGCTCGACCGCCCACTCACGTTGCTCCAGCGGAGGACACGTTTGATAGAGGGTGTCGGACTTGCTGCCTACCGTGGCGTTCTCGATCAAGTCCCCTATCAGGATGTAGTAGTGCCCGTCCTGCTGGACACCCTTCACGATGCGCTCCCACCGTGCCTTGTCGAAGCACTCGTTGCCGTAGTGGGGGTCATGGATGAAGTGCAGGACTATCTCCTTCGCATCACGGGGAGCGTTGAAGATAATCGGCTCAAAGTCAGAGAGCATCATTGTACTGCTTGCGCTTCACATTGAGGAAAGCAGAGATGAAGGTGATGAGAACGGCAATCGTGCCGCAGATTTTGTCCGGGACAGGGAGGCCCCAAATCTCAGACAGGCCGAAGTAGGCCGCAGAGATGGCGGGGAGTACGATTTCAACGATGGTACGGAGGATGTCGAAAGTTTTGTTGCTCATAGGTTATTCTCCTTTCAGCTTGCGGGGGTGAGGATGAACGGGATTACGGAATAAGCCAAAGTGTTGTTGTTGTCACTCCATGCTTGTCCAGTATACACATCGCCAAGCATATAGTTTGTACCGTCAGGAGAAAATACTACAGCGGCATGGGGTTGAACCCACGTGCTGCCGTAGTCAATAAATGAAATATATGCAAATGTTTCTAAAAGGGGTAGACTAAATACAATCTCTTTCCCTTCTTCGTACGCTTGATATATTTCTGCACCAGTTTTATCGGTAACACCTACCATCCCTGTTTCAACTGTCGGGGTGAGGGTGACGATGAATTTGTTGGAGCCACCGCCGCCGCCGTTACCAAACGCTTTGATTAAAGCTATCGTTTCGCCTGTGTTCATAGTTCCTCCTTACTGCTCCACCCACAAAGAGGTGCTTTCGTTGAACAGGAACGCTTTCCCTGTGTCCACTTCGATGAACACGGAGCCGAATGCGATCCCGGTGGTCGGCTTTGTTTCGGACGATGTGCCGTAAATAGTCACTATGCTTAGTTCGTCAGAGACGGGTGTCTGTTCAGTAATTCTCATTACTTGATGCCTCCGTTAGATGAATTTGTTTTCTTTTTGTGCTTTTGCGTACACTTCCTCAATGAACTTGATGCTGTGTACGGCCTTCTCGTTTTTGAACTTTGGATTTACGTGTTCACAGTAGTACTTGTAGTCTGTGATGTCATCCAAGATGCTTGTGAAATGCTCTTCTGAGTGTTGGAGACCACGCCTACATTCGTCCGAGAAAGATATGATGCGCCTACGTGCCTGTTTGGCATCGTTTTCGGCATCAGCTTTGATGTGGGCATCTAAAGTGGTCTGCACATCATTTATCTTCCCGGACAATTCGGTGATGCGGTCTGCCGTCCTGTCCTGCTTTTGCCACTTCCGCTGTGCGAACAGCTGGATGAGCGACACGATGGCGGCAATCAGCGCACCACCGCAAGCAATTAATATACCGTTCATACTTCCACCAACTTTGTGTATTTCGGCAAGTTCGTGATGTACCCCGTGCCCTTCTTAGTCTCGATTTCGTACCAACCGCTCGGAGCAACAGCCACGAACGGGAAACGGTCTCCCCGGTGGGCGGTGAACAAGATCCTGCCCTTCGTGCTGTCGGAAGTGCGAACATTCACCGAGCCGCCAATGACTTCGACTTCCTTATGCGTAGGCTCCGGGGGAATAGGGGGAACGGGTTCCGGGTCACGGTCTGCCTTGGGGCCGTCATTCAGACAGACAGCCATATGGCCCTTCACCTTCGTACACAGGATATCGCCCTCGCACAGAAATTCGCTTGTGGTTGTGTGGTTCTCGTCCGTCAGTTCCACGAATTCGCCGGTGGCGAGGAGTCTTGCTGGCCCGGAGGCCGAGTTGAAGTCACGGGTCTTGATCCCAGCGTAGGCCACGCACACCCGGGCAAGGCTGGAGCAATCGCACTCGCACTTCGTCTCGACCTTCCCGCAATCGAAGTCATACGGGGAGGCCGCTCTGTACAGAGTGTTGCGCTGTGGCTGGCTATAGCCGATGTTCGCATTCTCACACGCCATCCGCATATCGTCAGCAATCCGCTTCGCCGTGGAGGCAGACTTCGCACGGAGGATTACCCATCCCTTCTTGTTCAGATACCAAGGCTGGACTTTGACTTCACGCCCCGTCTGGTCTCCGGGCTGACCGCCGCTGATCTCGCCGTTTTCGTTGCCTACTGCGTTGCCAATGTATACTGTCATGTTGTCACCTCGCTACCCTTCGTATGTCCCGGTCACTCCAAGAATAACAACACCCTTCTTTATGTTCTCTGGTTTCAGCGTTGAGGTTGTTACCTTCTGGTCGTAAGTGCTTGAATAATAGTACGCTCGACCCAAGCTAACGCTATTGGTATCCACGTATCCGTTTTCAATTTGTGCCGTGATTTGCGCCGACCTTGATGCAGAGCGAAGGTGGGCCATCCCGGTATTATTGTCAAAAGTAACGCCAAGCGTAGGCGAGACAAGCCTCAGTTCTGGAACGGTCACGCTCCCGGACGGCATAACCGCAACCGTGACATCCTCGGTCATTTTCTTGCCGTTAGTTTTAAGTGTCTGCTGCTCTGTTGAAGGCGTGACGGAGTAAGGGCCTTCGTAAGCGGGGGGTGTATCTCTCGCCACGGGTGTCCCGGTAGAAACGCCGACCCTCGGCTGCTTGTATTCTATGGACAGCTTCATGCCTTCTCCACCACCTTGAATGCGGCGCACTTGATGAGGTTCACCATGAAAACGCCGTCCTGATACCAATCCAAGGAGTAGACATAATCGCCGACCCGGAACAGAGCGGACTCCTCCTCTGTGAGCATCAGCTGGGCCGAGTTCTCTTGGATGTCCGTGTACTCCTTCGTCAGGAGCGTTTCGCCGTTCAGTTTGTCCTTGAAGGTGAAGCGAAGCACATCGTTGGCTGTGATGTCGGTTCCATTCACATCGAACGGCAGCGCAAGGCCGAAGTCTCCCTCGACCATCTGAAGCGTATGCTTATAGACTTCCCACATCTTCGGGTTCCTCCTGCTCTTCTGTCGGCTCTTCGACAGGCTCTTCGATGGGTTCCTCAACGGGTTCCTCTTCGGGGACTTCTTCTACCTCCTCAGGCTCTTCGGCAGGAGCATCTTCCTCAGGCTCCGGGTCGGGAGTAGGTTCGGGTTCGGGTTCCGGGGCCGGGAATTCGTGTTCAAAGACATTGTGCATCAGGGTCTGCCCCAAGTGATCGATGAGCATGACCGTGTGCTTCTCGACTTTGGAGAGGTCAGGGTCAGCGGCATAGACCAGCTTGTAGTAGAAAGCGCTGATGGCCTTGTCCTTGTCCGTGTAGCCGGGGATGGGGGCGATAGCCGCCTGTTCGCCGGTCTTGTTGGCTTGGATTTCGATGATAAAGTACATTCTGTTTTACCTCATATGAGTCCGAGTAGTGCTTGCAGCTGGGCCTCCGTCAGGGTTGTGGAGCCAAGCTGGATGCCGTTGTAGAAGATCATGCGCTTGTCTGCCTTGGAGACACGGTACACCCGGTTGCCTGTTGCGGAGACAGGGGAGGAGGCGCTTGCGCTGCCGAAGTAGTCCGTCACGGTCAGGGCCACGTTATAGGTATCGTTCGGGTCTGTGCCGGTGATGGAGTACGTGCCTGTCCCAGAGTAGGCAGACGGAGTGATGTTGACCGTTGTCTGTGTGCCGCCGACCGGGCCGTATGCGATGGAGATGGCCTTGTCATTTAGATCGGAACAGGCCGAGATCGTCCATGCGTAGGAGACATCAATCGTGGTGTTCGTTGTCGAGTTTCGCTCTGCTGTCTCGGATACTGACGGGGCGGTGTAGGCCAGTACGTTGAAAGTGCCGGTGTAGCTGTCCGTCCTGCCTCTGGTGTCGGTGATCGTCAGCGTGTAGCTGTTCGTGCCGCCGGTGTAGAGGAGGTTCGTGACCGCTCCGTTGGTGGTGAGAACCTGACCGTTGATGTTGACGGAGACAGCGCTGACCGTTGCCCCGTAGGAGGGGGATACATTGCCCTGATTGAAAGTGCCGGTCACGCTGACCTTCGACTTGTTTTGGACGAAGGCGTGGAACTTGGAATCGATGCCAGCCACCGTCTCAGCCAGCACCACGGAGGCCACGGTGCATTTCACGGTAGACGGTACGGACAGAGTGCAAGTGGTCTGCGTTGTCCCGATGAGCGTTGAGCCGCTATAGGTGTCGCAGTAGATGGTACACGTTGCGCTGACAGCCGCCGGGATAAGCTGGGCCATAGTCAGGGCCGGTGTCCAACTGTACGAAGATGCCACGCTGCTTGCTATCGTCCCGGCCTCCCCGGCAAATTCGTACCGAAGCGTGTGCGTGTAGGACGGGTCGCTTGCCGTGATGCTGATGGTCTGGGCCGTGCCGATAGTGCCGTCAGTTGTCGATACCGTACTGCCAGCCGCTTCCCACTTGGCGTATAGGTTGTAGGTGTACGCTTGGTCGGAGCAAGTGTAGTAGGACGTGATGACAGGGGTCGAACCCTCCTGAGTCTCCTCCTCCCGGACAAATGTTGCGTTGCGGGAAAAGTACTTGCTCAGGGTCTGTCCCGGCTGGTATTGCACGGAGCCGCCTGCCGATGTTGCGTAGCCGAGGAATCTGTATCCAGTTCGGGTCGGAACGGTCGAAGAAATCGTCAGAAACAGCGTTACGCTTGCCGCAGATGTGTAGCTGAACGTGGATTGCCCGGAAGGGACGGTATCCCCGCCGTTTGCGTGATACTCTATGTACAAGCCGTACCACGCCGATGAGTAGACATCTCTGTAAACAATTCCTGCCATGTTTACCTCACACAAGATCGAGGACTAAATCCCCGTTGCTCAACTCTTTCAAGAGCCATCTGGCCTGAGAATCTGCGTTGCCGATCTGCAATGACTCCTTCGCCACGAATCTGTCAGCGCCGCCTTCCTCGCTGTTGAAGTAGGCGTAGGCAAGGGAGAGGTCGGTAGAATCATCGTCTCCGTTGAAGAAGTAGATGATGTTGTTGACCAGCTTCAGCTTTATCTCGTTGCCGGTGTCCACGCCAAGCACAAGGGATGGCTCAAGCGGGTTGATGCGGATGTAGCTTTGCCGGTACGATACCTCCTGATTCAGCGAGTCTTCTAAACTGCCCAAATCTGACGAATTGGTTTTGATCGCCGTCCAAATCTGTCCGTTCGGGTCGAGGATGCTCTGGATGAGGTTGCCTTGCCCGGAGACCGCCTGAGTGATGGAATCGACCGTCTGCTGGATGAGCGTGAAGTTGCCGCTCAGATCGTAAATCAGGGAGCGCAGCTGGGAGGCCGTGTTCTCAAATTCATGCATGGTAACGGCGTTGCTATACACGCTCCGCTCTTCCTCGGTCATGGCTCGTCTGGTCTGATCCCCGCTGGAGTTCATCTCAGAGACCACGTTGCCGCCCCGCCAAGTCATCGTCTGTTGCATGACAGGGAGCAGAACGCCCTCGTTGCTCGTTATCACGTAGATGACATCCCCGGCCTCGATAGACCAATCACACGCCAGCGAGACGGTCATCGGGTTGAAGGGGACAACGGTCTTCAGCCTGTCATAGATCGGCGTGACGAGCGTGTTGATTTCTGCCGTGTCCTCCCCGGTGATGAAGGGGTTCCCGGCAATCTGGTACACGTTCGCACCGCTGCCGACCGAGGTATTCAGCGCCGGGTCAACAGCGAGAATTTGAAGCATATCGATGGGCGTGACCGCATAGTCTGCGATGTTGATGCCCATGCACCCGTTGCCGGGGTAGTCCGTGTTGTAGTAGAAAGTCCTGCCGTTCCGCACGGCGTAGGTGAACCAGCGCATATCCAGAGCGCCGTCCCGGTCGAAGTAGGCAATCGTGCCGGTCACGCCGCCGAGGTAGGCGAGGATGTCCCGGAAGGTTGTCTCCCGTACTTGGAACGGAGCCGCTGTGTAGGTTTTGGATGCGTTGAGGATGCGGTCGGAGATGCTTGTGTTTAAGGACACGCCGACCTCTGAGGCGATGCCGGTGATGAGGTCTGATACTGTGACCCCGGAGTCCCAACTGAGGTTGTTCCACCACGCATCTGCCACCTTGTCGAGGTACTGCATCTGGTCATAACCGCTGGCGATGACAACCCGTGCGTTCAGCTTGGACGGCGAGTCGATGATGTACACGCCCATCGGGCAGGAGAGCCACTCACCGGCATCCGGGTCATAGAGGTCAACGAAAATCTTGCACCGACCGAAGGCGAACCCGGACAGAGCGTTGTCCATGTTCAACAGGGTCAGCTGCACCGGCTTCGATACCGTAGCGCCGACCATGATGTTCGTGTCGGTGTTGAAAAGGTCGCTGAAGACCACACCGCCGTCCCCGGAGATTCGCCGCCCGGAATCCGTGTCGCTGGACTCACGGACGAGGAGAGTGCCGTTGGCTACCACATCCGCATCATCCGTGCAATCAACGGTGTCCGGGATGAAGTAGATCCTGCACCTTGTCCGGGGAGCCGGTAGGTTTGCAAGCTGGTGAAATCGTTCTGAAACAGGGTACACAGCGTACCTCCTTAGTAGCCTATGAAGGCGTAGCGAATCTCATCGTAGAAGATGGTCTTCGCATCGATGTCGATTGTGCGGATGGGGAAGTCGATGTTCGGCATATAGCACTCCCAAGACTTGTACACGTTCTCCTCCGGGTCATAGAAGGCCACCGTCAGCTTGCGCTCCTGCTCGTTGGAGTAGGCCGCACGGAAGATGGCGTTCAAGGCGTTGACATCCGTATCGTAGGCCGCCGGGGTGTTGAATTCAATCTTTGGCGGCATATTCGGCACGGTTTCCCGCCACAGTACGCCGGTGGAGTCACGCTCTGCCGTTTCCTCCATGCGCTGATTCGGTGAAACTTTGTAGGTCTCGGCCTTAATCATCTCGGTCGGAACAAGGGTCATGCCAGAACCGACCTTCAACAGCCAGCCTTGGAAATCGTGGAGGACATCGGAGACGGTTACGGTGATGCTTGCCCCGTTGCTTGCCCAAACATAGTTATCGGTCAATGCCGCAATCTCCTGCGGCGTAAGCTGGTACGTGAGGGGGGTGGCGAGTTCGTAGACAATTGTCTGCCCACTTAGAGCATTTTTGAACGCTGTTGGATCGGTATAATCAAAGCATTTTATGTATACGTTCTTGTTGCTACTGCCTCCAACGAAACTCCAGTTTGGCATCTGTCCGAAAATGGATGTAGGAGATATAGCAAGTGCGCTACTGCCAAAGAAAGTGAAATTTCCTACTTTTCTATCCTCTATTTCCGTCTTGAAATATTTGTTGGTGGAATCGTAGGAAAACAGTAGGTCATCAATGTTTACGCTTTCATGCGTGACCGTCAGCAGCCCCGTGACCACATCC
>Ga0326513_10004349_pt1 | contig 10177 bp, 7 predicted proteins | sample 2_2465_0518_D_FD_203654 | JGI IMG/M metagenome (GOLD analysis project Ga0326513, IMG submission 203654) | Bovine rumen microbial communities from UC Davis, California, United States - 2_2465_0518 | ecosystem: Host-associated > Mammals > Digestive system > Stomach > Rumen | place: USA: California...
TCAGCATACGCAAATGACACCTTATTAATATTAATGACAGGAGTGATATCCTGACTGGAATGAGTGCTGTTGTTAGTCAGTGTTGCCTTCGCACCAGACTTCATCTGCACTCCCTCGTTGAAAAGCATGATGACTTTACCGGTGGGCAGCACCCCCGTGTCGCCATCGGCAGGAACGACGTTCTGCAACTTGGGAGCCTGTGTGTCCTCAGCCAGGATGTTGAGGTATTTCAGGTTATAATTACTGGTCTTTGTAGCACTCTGGATGAGCATACGGACGATGAGCAGTTCCTTGTTGTCAGCATTCAGGTCGTAGTTGGCATCTACCCATGTATTCCAATGGGCACCAGCAGTATAGTCGTCAAGTATGTTCCAAGTCTGGCCACCGTCCACGGAATAGACGACTCCAAACTTCGTGCTCGAACTGCTGCCGTCGCCGATGGCGAAGTTCAACTTCAGGTTGCTCAGCGATGTCGTTGGCATCGACACCTCAAAATACTGGTCGTGCTTTGAGCCGTCGGTATAGTCGGCCTTAGCCGTGAACTTGTCGATAGAGGCCGTGTTCAAACGTAGGTGGTAATTGGGGGCAGAGCCACTGGTACACACCTGCCACTTGCCATCGCTGGTATGGACGGTAACCTTACAATTCTCGGGCACCAGCGCACATTCGTTGGGCAGGAAAAAGGGCTGCAATGTCGTCCATTTCGTATTGGCCAGCGCCGACCACCCTAACGTGTTGGGAGTGTAGATGGCAGTGGTGCCACTCTTCTCCACATCATAACCTGTTGTAAACTCCCAATGGGCCACCACCGTCTGAGTAGCAGCAACCTTCATCGTGCACAAGAGCAATGTCAGCAGTGCCAACATCCGATGCACTTTTCTCATCATTTGTTTTAGTTCCATCTTTTTTGTTTGTAGACTATTGTTTTTCGGCTGCAAAAGTACAGTCAATGACAAAAAAGAAGGTGTATTATAGTACGTATTAAATAGAAAATAGTACGATTGTACCATATTTCACTACTTTTTCCACCTTAACACTGGATTAGACTCTCTGCCCGTGCCTACTCCCGCATCCTCCGCTCGACCTCTGGTCGCATTCTTTGCAAGCAAAGCGTCGCAAGCGCCGAACGGCTACCAACAGGACGCAAGAAGGTCGCCCGTACCATCGCCAACCTCGAAGGCAGAGAAAAAGTCCAGAGCTGACATACTACCGAAGCCATAGGGTACGTACCTTTCTTATGTAAAACAAGATGTTTTACTTTCAATTATTCCCTTACTATGAGCTCATAGGTCGAATCTTGCAGTCATTTGCGAGACTTTTGCATGAGAAAGAACAGAAAGCTCTTTTGTGGCATCCTCGTTCAGAGCATGACCATGATGACCCTATCGGCTATTGGAGCAGAAACCAGCACTATCGGCCGTTCAGTTCCATGCCCTGATAATGCTGCCGTCAAAGGCGGCGTTGTAGGTATAGAGCTGACGACCACCCTCACCCTGTGCCACCACGCCGTTGTTCACGTCATAGCTGCGACGGCAGTGGGCACAGTTCAGCTGTTGGCCGTTCTGACTCCATGTCAAGGGGTAGCTGCTGCCGCCGTAGTCATCTAAACAGTTGGGACACTGACCCTCGTAGGCCATGAGCAGTCCCGTGTAGGAACTGCGACCAATGATGATGGAATTGCCAGCTCCTAACAGGCAACGGGTGTTGTTCTCTTTCTGCGTCGTCAGCGTCACATCCTCCTGTTGCTGGTCGTAGTTACGGGTCGTTACAATGTGACGCACGCCCCCCACCATCCGGCTACACACTATCAGGAAATGACCAGTGTTGCCCATGGCTTCTGTCAAGTGGCAAGGCATTGGGTGCAGTGTCGTGTCGAAAATGAAGTAGCAAGGATGATCTCTGTAGATACTGTTCTCAGCATCATCACATGCCAGCATCATCACACACAGACAGAGCGTCAGCAGGCGTTTCATCGCAACAGCTGTTTTTCGGCCTCTGTCACCCGTTCGAAGTGGAAACCATCGAGGATCTGCTGCATCAGGGCCTGAATCTGGTCGTTACAGAGGTTGCCGATGGAACCTTCATGAGTGTGGTGAATGTCCTTGTCGGGTGTGAACTGCCCGGCCTCAATGTCGAGGCCCACCTTCTTGTAGGCATCACGGAAGGGCATTCCTGCAGCAGCGAGACGGTTGACCTCTTCGACGGAGAACATCGGGTCGTACATCGGGTTGTCGAGGATATGGGTGTTGACCTCTATCTTGTTAATGATGTAAGCAGCCATCTGCAGGCAGTCCTTCAGTTCATCGAAGGCAGGCAGGAACACCTCCTTGATAATCTGCAGGTCGCGGAAGTATCCCACGGGCAGGTTGTTCATGATAAGCGTCACCTGCTGCGGCAGGGCCTGTAGCTTGTTCGACTTGGCACGTATCAGCTCGAACACGTCGGGGTTCTTCTTATGGGGCATGATGCTCGAACCTGTCGTACACTCCTTCGGCAGCTTGACAAAGGAGAAATTCTGGGAGTTGAACAGACAGGCATCGAAGGCTAATTTGGCCAGTGTACCGGCGATGGAGGCGATGGCAAAGGCAACGTTACGTTCCATCTTGCCACGACCCATCTGGGCATAGACCACGTTGTAGTCCATCGAGTCGAAGCCTAACAGCTCCGTCGTCATCGTGCGGTTCAGGGGAAACGAACTGCCATAGCCTGCTGCCGATCCTAACGGATTGCGGTTGGTCATCTTGTACGCTGCCTGCAGGAACAGCATGTCGTCCGTCAGGCTCTCGGCGTAGGCACCGAACCACAGGCCGAACGAGCTGGGCATAGCCACCTGCAGATGGGTGTAGCCGGGCATCAGTACATCCTTGTACTGGTTCGACTTTGTTATCAGTTCGTCGAACAGCGTCTTCACCTCCTCGGCAATGTCCATCAGCTGACGGCGTGTGAAGAGCTTCAGATCTACCAACACCTGATCGTTGCGCGAACGGCCGGAGTGTATTTTCTTGCCCATATCACCGAGCTTGCGCGTCAGCAGCATCTCCACCTGCGAGTGGACGTCCTCGACATCATCCTCGATCGTGAACTCACCGCGTTCAGCCAACTTATAGATTTCCTTCAGTTCAGCGAGCAGCACGGGCAGCTCGTCCTTGCCTATCAGCCCGATGCTTTCGAGCATGGTGATATGGGCCATCGAGCCTAAAACATCGTACTTCGCCAGATAGAGATCCATCTCGCGGTCGCGGCCCACGGTGAACCGCTCTATCTCCTTGTTAATCTCAAAGTTCTTTTCCCAAAGTTTCATGCTATTCGTATTTAATCATCGACAGTGCATCCGCAATCTTCTCCACGCCATCCTGCAAGGGACCGCTGACCATGCCCTTGATAAACGGGTTTAGCTCGGCCTTCACTGTCACCTTCATCTTACTGTTCTGCTCATCGACGGGCAGCACCTGAATCCACAGGTTGAAGGAAACGGGTGACTGCACCGTCTCAAACTTCACACATTTGGGTTCCTCACGCTCACAGATACGCAATTTCAACTCGCCCACGGGAGCCACGCTGACGCTCACCGAATCCTCGTCGAATGCAAAATCCTGTAACTTGTCCTGCGGCATACGGTCACGCACCTTCTCCAAGTTGCGCAGGTCACTGATATTCTCGTAAACGGCCTGCTGCGAGTAGGGAATCTGTTTCACGCTACTCTCAAACTTTGTTGTACTGTCAAAAAGTCCCACCTTACTCTGTTATTAACGATTTACTGATTTTCAATTGAAGGATTGACTACTGCTTCCACGTTGACGGAGACTTTCTCCATTCGGCAAGAACGGCCTTTTCTTCTTCCTTGATGTAGCCGGTCTTGGCGGCCTCCTCGACGACGGCCTCGTAGTTGCTCAGGGTAATAAGCTTCACGCCAGCGGCGGCAAAGGCTTCCTCGGCCACGGGGAAGCCGTATGTGAACGATGCCACCATACCGATGACCTCAACACCATACTGGCGCAGGGCCTCGACGGCTTTCAGCGACGAGCCGCCGGTGGAGATGAGGTCCTCGACCACCACCACCTTCGTCCCCTTCTCAATCTCGCCCTCCACCTGGTTGCCCATACCGTGGTCCTTCGGCTTCGGACGCACGTAGCAGTAGGGCAGGCCTAATTCCTCGGCCACCAGCGCCCCTTGGGCAATGGCTCCCGTAGCCACACCGGCTACAGCCTCTGCCTCGGGGAAGTTCTCCTGGATGGCGTGGCACAGTGCCAACTTGACAAACGAGCGCAGACGGGGGAACCCGAGCGTCTTGCGGTTGTCGGTATAGATGGGTGACTTCCAGCCGCTGGCCCACGTGAACGGCTCCTGCGGCTGCAGCTTGATGGCCTTGATGTCCATCAGCTTGCGTGCGAATTGACTTTTTATACTTTCCATATTCCTCTTGGTTTGGGGTGCAAAGGTACGAAATAATTATGAAACAGCGCCATAAAGGAACGCTTTTTTGAGGCTCTACTCATCGTCAGCCAGCGTGAAGTCGAGCTGGCGCTTCTCAATGTTTGCCCGTGCCACCTTGATGCGGATGGGGTCGCCCAGCTGGTACTTGCTGTGGTGGCGACGGCCGATAAGGCAGTAGTGGGCCTCGTCGAACTCATAGTAGTCGCCACGGAGGTCGTGCATAGGCACCATACCCTCGCAGTGGTTCTCGTCAATCTCGACATAAATGCCATAGGACTGGATTCCCGAGATATGGCCGTCGAAGCACTGTCCCAGCTTGTCGCCCATAAACTCCACCATCTTGTACTTGATGCTGTCGCGCTCGGCGTTGGCCGCTGTCTGCTCCATATCGCTGCTGTGTTCGCACAGTTCCTCGTAGTGTTCTCGGTTGGCACTCCGGCCGCCCTCTTGGTATTTCGTCAGCAGGCGGTGAACCATCGTGTCGGGATAGCGGCGGATGGGTGACGTGAAGTGGGTGTAGTAGTCGAAAGCCAGTCCGTAGTGGCCGATGTTATGCGTAGAGTACTTGGCCTTCATCATGGCACGCAGGGCAACGGTCTCAATGAGCTTCTGTTCCCTACTGCCTGCCGCCTCGTCCATCAAGGCGTTCAGCGACTTCGATATGGCGCCCTTCGTACCGCTGGTCTTCAGCTTATAGCCAAAGGGTGACACTACCTGACGCAGCGACTCTAACTTCTGCGGGTCGGGCTGGTCATGGATACGATAGACGAAGGTCTTGGCCTTGGCGCCAGGCTTTTTGGCTGCGCCAATGCTCTCGGCAACGGTGCGGTTAGCTAACAGCATAAATTCCTCGATAAGCTTGTTGGCATCCTTCGATGTCTTGAAATAGGCACGTGTGGGTTTGCCGTCCTGATCGATGTCAAAATGCAGCTCCTCGCGGTCGAACTTCACGGCACCGTTTTGGAAGCGGCGTTCGCGCAACTTCTTGGCCAGCGCATCAAGCTTGATGAGTTCGGCGGCATATTCACCCTTGTAGGGATTCTTCTTTGTGGCGGGCGGAGCGGGCTGGCCGGTGCCGTCAACGACACCGTTGTCCTCCAACAGCTGCTGAACCTCCTCGTAGGCATACCGGCGGTCACTGCGTATGACGGTATGAGCCAGGTGCCACGACTTAACGTTGGCATCGTCGTCCATCACGAAGATAACACTGTAGCAGAGCTTCTCCTCGTCGGGACGCAGTGAGCAGATGAAGTTGCAAAGATGTTCGGGCAGCATCGGGATGGTGCGGTCAACGAGATAGACGCTCGTAGCCCGCTTCTGAGCCTCCTTGTCGATGATGCTGTTCTCCTTGACGTAGTGAGTGACATCGGCAATGTGGACGCCGATCTCCCACAAAGCCCCCTCCTTTCTGATACTCAGCGCATCATCGAAATCCTTGGCATCCTTCGGGTCGATGGTGCAGGTGAAGACTTCGCGGAAGTCCTCACGGCGGCTGATTTCCTCAGCCGTGATTCCCGGCTCAATCTTGTGGGCGGCATCCTCCACGGCCTTCGGGTATTTGTAAGGCAGACCGTACTGCGCCAGGATGGCGTGCATCTCGACGTTGTTATCGCCCTCTTTGCCGAGCACGTCGATGACCTCGCCGACAATGTTCTTGGAATCCTTCGACGGCCATTGCGTGATTTTCACAACAGCCTTCTCGCCGTCCTTGCCGCCTTTCAGCTTCTTCTTCGGAATCAGGATATCGTGAACGAAGATGTTGCCCTCGGTGATGAGGAAGGCGAAGTCCTTCTCCACCTTCAGCTTGCCTACGGCCTGGTCAGTCTTATGGCTCAGGATGTCGGTCACCATCGCCTCCTTGATGTGGTTCTGGCGGCGGGCCATCATCGCCACACGGACGCGGTCGCCATTCAAGGCAAACATCGAGTTGCGCTCCGACACAAAGATAGGCTTGCCGCCATCGTCGGGCAGGAACGAATTCTTGCCGTTGGCCTTTCTGATGAACGTACCCTCCTGCACCTGTCCCTTCTGGTTCAGACGGTACTGGTTGTCGCCTACCTTCGAGAGGTAGTCATCCCAGCACATCTCGTCGAGTGCGTCGATAGCCAGCATCTTGGCCGGATGCGTGTTGAGTTTCAGGGTCTTGAAAATGTACTTCAGCGAGTAAGTCTCATTGGGACTTGCAGTAAACAGCCCTTGCAGGGCTTCAGCCACGGCTTTCTTCGACAGCCGTTTTCCTCCTTTGTTCTTTCCCATAGTCATTAAGTTTTGAGGTTTCTGAGGGCAAAGTTACGAAAAAACGAGGAAAATGCAAAAGGAAAACTCGTTTTTCTTTTCATTTTCAAGTGCCTAGGACTCGAAACTTGTTTCGCTTGGCTTGTCCAAGAACATAAGCAAAGCCAAAGTTACGAAAAAAAACAAACCGTCCAATGTCAGGAGGGGAAAACTACGTTAATCTTCTAAAAAAGCCGTTGATTATTCAACATTATTTCGTAACTTTGCAGCCCGTTATGAAACAATTACTGACCATATTGATGCTGATGTGTGCCATGGGAGCCATGGCACAGGAGGAAGAAGCCAGTGCCCCCACCTTTGTCCCTACGGTAAAGGTGAGCAAGGTTCTGGTGGATGGTGACAGCATACAGTATATGGAGATGTCGAACGTCTATGTCTATCCGCAACTGACTTTCAGCAACAAGCGTCAGCAAAGCTCATACATGAGGCTGGTGAACAATGTGAAGAAGACGTTGCCACTGGCCAAGCAGGTGCGCCAGATACTGATAGAGACGGCAGAATACCTCGAGATGCTGCCCGACGACAAGGCCAAGCAGGAGCATATCAAGCGTGTTGAGGCTAATATCTTGAAGGAGTACAAGCCGAAGATGAAGAAACTGACCTATTCGCAAGGCAAACTGCTCATCAAGTTGATTAACCGCGAGTGCAACTCTACCAGCTACGAGGCCATACAGGCCTTTATGGGACCTATCCGCGCCGGATTCTGGCAAGCCTTTGCCTGGGCTTTCGGAGCCAGTCTGAAGAAGGAATACGACCCTGACGGCACTGACCGTCTGACTGAGCGTGTGGTGCTCATGGTCGAGGCCGGTCAGTTGTAACCCAACTCCCTATTTTTCACTGTATAGCGTCTGTATGATGGTCTGTCCGACGGCCTGCAATGTATTCTTGTCGATATGTTTCATGTCATCGTTGACAGTGTGCCACGTAGGGCCAAAGGAGCTGGCTTCACATTCGGGGTAGTAGGGGATGATGTCGATACAGGGTATGCCGGCCTTCCGGTTGACAGGCAGGTGGTCATCGGTGATGGCACCACCCTCATCCTTGGGAAACAGGCTGCCAAATCCGACCGTCTCGGCAGCGTTCCATACTTTTTTCACAATACTCGGTGCGTAATACAGCGACACCTGCTCCTGATAGAAGCGGGCACCCTCGCCGCCCACCATGTCGAGCAGGATGCCGTAACGGGGTTTGGAACCCGTATTCTGCGTACTGTATTGTGCGGCCCAGTACTGTGCGCCGAGCGCCCATGTGTCGGCATCGCTACCCTCACTATCAGCCCACTGCGGTGTTCCCCAGTCTTCGGCATCAAAGCAGACGAAGTCGATGCCCACGGTCAGCGTGTCATGGCTTAACAGCCGTGCCACCTCGAGCATGACTGCCACGCCCGATGCACCGTCGTTGGCGGCCATGACGGGACGATGGTGGTTTTGCTCATCGGGGTCGTTGTCAGCCCAGGGACGACTATCCCAGTGAGCGCAGAGCAAAATGCGGTTCTGTATGTCAGGACGGTAGCTGGCCAGAATATTTGTACACTTCAGTGTGGTGCCATCGTAGCCGCTGAGGTCGGCCCGCTGCAAGGTCACCTCCATACCGTACTGGCGGAACTTCTCTGCTATCCATAATCCACAGCGTTCATGTGCCTCGCTGTTCATGGTGCGTGGTCCGAAGTCGCACTGCTGCTGGCAGAACAGATAGGCCGAGTCAGCCATGAACGTCGGGCCGACGGGTACTGCCACCGTGCTGGTTTCAGTGGTGCTCTTCTTGGTGTTGCCGCATGCCATCAGCAGCAGGGCAAGCATAGGTATGACAAATCGTCTCATCGTTCAATTATCGTTTATCTTTTTTGTACCAGGGCCATGACACGCAGGAAGTTGCCGCCCCAGATTTTCTGGATGTCACGCTCAGTATAGCGTCGGCTGAGCAGTTGGCGGGTAAACTGCAGCAACTCGGACGAGTCACGCAGTCCACAGATGCCACCGTCGCCGTCGAAGTCGGTGCCCAGTCCGACATGGTCGATTCCCATGACATGGATGGCATGCTCCAAGTGGGCTATGGCATCGAGAATGGTGGCTTCGCCGGCAGCCTTCAGGAACCCATTGTAAAGTGTCACCTGCATCACACCGCCGACGGCCGCCAGACGGCGCATCTGGTCATCGGTCAGGTTGCGGGGATGGTCGCAAAGGGCCCGACAAGAGGAGTGGCTGCAGACAATGGGCGTCTGGCTGATGTCGAGAGCATCGTAGAACGACTTCTCGTTAGCATGGCTCAAATCGACCATCAGCCCGAGACGGTTCATCTCGCGGATAACCTGCTCGCCGAAGCGGCTCACGCCATCGTGGGTGTTGCAGCCCCGACAGGAGTCGCAGATGTCGTTGTCACCATTATGGCACAGCGTGATATATACCACACCGCGGTCGGCAAAATGTTGCACGTTCTTCAGTTGTCCACCCAGGGCCAGTCCGTTCTCAATGCCGAGCATGATACTCTTGCGACCATGACGCTTGTTCTCGTACAAATCACCGGGTGTACGGGCTATCTGCAGATATTGGCTGTTCTGGCTGACGATAGTCTCTATCTTGTCAAAGATGAGATCGGCATACTGCGTCGGTCCCTGAACGTCGAAAGCCACCTGACTGGAAAAAGTCTCACCAATCTTTGGCTGCGGCAGGTAGGCCACCATGATGGTGGCATCCTGACGTCCCTCAGTCATCTTATGCAAATCGACAAGGATACGCGGATCGCGTTGCTCGAAGTGGATGCCTTTAGGAAAGAACATCGGCGTGTCGCAGTGGGTGTCGAGTGTAAGCACACGGTCATGAACCTCATGGGCATGACGATATGCCTGAGCCTCGCCAACAAGCCACTGGAACAACGGCAGGCCTTCTTCCATACACTCCGGATGCCACTGCACCCCGAGGATGCTCTTATACTCCGTGCTCTCCATAGCCTCGACAATGCCATCAGCAGCTGTAGCCACCACGCGGAACCGTTCACCGGGCTCGCTGACAGCCTGATGATGGAAAGAGTTGACATGTATGGCCGTCTCTTTATATATATTATATAAGGTGGAGTCTGCTTCTATCGTCACGCTATGGGTAGGTTCCGAACGGTCGGCGTCCTGGGAATGCTTGACCCCCAACTTTTCACCCTTTACTCTTGACTCTTCACTTCCCAAGTCCTGGCACACCTTCCCACCTAACGCCACGGCCAGTGTCTGGATGCCACGGCAGATGCCGAGCATAGGCAGCTGGCGATTGTAGGCCAGACGGGTTATCAGCAGTTCGGGCAGGTCGCGCTCCCGATTGATGCCATGCAGTCCGGGTACGGGGTCCTCGCCTGTCCACAGCGGGTTGATGTCTGCACCACCACTCAGGATGAGGGCATCCACGTGGTCAAGTGTTCCCATGAGCACCTCTTTGTCAGCCGACGGTGGAATGATGACGGGAAC
>Ga0326513_10004350_pt1 | contig 10174 bp, 14 predicted proteins | sample 2_2465_0518_D_FD_203654 | JGI IMG/M metagenome (GOLD analysis project Ga0326513, IMG submission 203654) | Bovine rumen microbial communities from UC Davis, California, United States - 2_2465_0518 | ecosystem: Host-associated > Mammals > Digestive system > Stomach > Rumen | place: USA...
TGGAGATGTCCTGCTTTGTGACCTTCATGCCCAGCAGCGTTGACAGCACATCCTGCGCCGATGCCGCCATGTACTTCACCTCGGCCTCCAACGGACTTACGTTAGCCACGGAATCCACGATATTAGTTCCCTCGTTCGTGACGAGGTTCTGTGCCGTAATCTGCTCGGTGGTTTGTGTCGCAAGCGGATAGACGATTATCGCCCCTATATCTTTCCCGCCTGTTGTGGACAGATATGTATCGCCAACGTCCTGCGTTCCGTCATACTCACACGCCGCGCACCTGTGCGTGTACGTCCCGGCAATCAGTTCCACTTCGTCCTTAACATCGCCCACGGACAGGAGCATCGGAACGGAGGCGGTCTGCGGCGCAACATAGGGTTGGTAGTCTACGGCTTTAGCTATGCCGACAAAACTGAACGTAAACGGTTTTGAACCTTCGAACTCAATAACCACATAATGCGCTTCGTTCGGAACAGTAAAATGTGCGAACGATTTTAGATGCGACAAGCACTTTTTTAGGTATGTAACGTCTTCTGCTTTTTCGTAAAAGCCAACACGAAGCTGGTTCACGGAAACATAAGTGCCGTTCTGGAACACGTCATGTGAGAAAGCGTATTTGCCTCCCGGAACAACTTCAAAGCAAACGCCGACTTTCCATGAGCCATTATACGGAGATTGAACGGGTGTGCTGTAGTCTTTTATAATCGGGCCGTCACTGGTATCTGTCGCTTCATAGAAAGTGTTTATCATCTGGTCATAATTTTGTTTTTTGAACATCACCTCCGTATCGTTTATACCGTAGGACAGCCGCACGTAGGATATGCCGTTGGGTATCACGGCTGTAAGTGCGAACGGCAAATCAAGTCCTGATCCCGTGCTATCAAAAGCAATCTGCTTAACCCAATTCCCTGTGGAGTTATATCCATGCAAACGGTTATTTCCTCCGTTTTCTCTATTTGATATGAGCGACCATAGGTACGTTTCGCCAGCGGTTACAGGTATCAAGTCGGTGTACTGTGCATCTTTACCTACGGATATGCCGCCGCCTCCTGCGATGTATTTCCCCGTGATGTTCGTGGCGGGGTTCAGCAGATTCGGCCCGCTCACCGTCAGCACTTCGGAAATGCCGTCCGCGTATACACGCTGATTAACGCTATCCCATTTGAGCGCACCGTTGTTGCACATTATATCCACGGGCGCGGATGGCGTTGGTGTGCCGTCCTGTGTGCATAGGCCGTAGCGGGTTAAACTTTTGATTGAATGCTGTATGGCGTTCTGCAACACAAGCGGCAGGTTGCCGGTTATCGTTTCGATGATGGCACTTGCGCCGCCTTTCAATTTAGCGGCATAGAGCCATATCAGCTTCTTCAGGGTTGACCAGTTATACATAGGCCATCACCCCTGAAAGCTGAACTGCTTCACCCATTCCCCGGAACTTTCGCTGAAGAAGTACACATCACCCGTGTCTGATTCGCAGAAGATAGAACCGTCACAGATTCCAATTGTCGGCTTGGTTTCGGACGATGTGCCGAAGATCTCGACCTGTTTCTTGCCGTCTGCATAGGCGGTGGTTACGTTAATTCTCATTGATTTTGCTCCCTTCGCTTGTTCTGATTGGTAGTTTGTTCACGCTGTGCATCAAAGCGTCTAAAAAACCGTTTCCGTTCAATCCTTCCGGGTCGTGGTAGATGGAGTGCATCGTGGTTAGGTCCTCCAGCTCCTCGGCGGTCACGTATCCCCTTTCGATGTACTTCTTGCCCAAGTGCTTGATCCTGTCGTAAAGCAGGATCTTGATGCCGTCACGGACTCCGTCCTGTTTCTTGCGGCGGGCCTGCCACATATTGAACAGGGCAGAAATCAGCGTTGACAGAGCGCCGCTCGATATTATCGCGATAATGATTGTTTCATTCATTTTCCAGTACCGTATACCTTGTCTTATTTGTGATATACGCGTCAGGGTACGTGGTCATGATGTGATACCACCCTGATGGTGCGATATCTATCAGCTCATACTTCTGTCCTTTATGAGCTACGAATAGTTTCTTGCCGTTCGTGTCAGCATCGCGGACCCACACGGACTTGCCGACCACCTTGACAAGCTGCTTGCTCACAGGCGGCTCAGGAGGCACAGGCTCGTCTTTTTTCAGCGCCTTGAACCACGCCAGCTTCTGCCAGTAGCTTGCTTTGTACGGCTCTTCTACGACTCCGTAGGCGCGGCCTTTCGCGTGGTACTGCTTCCCGCCGAAGTAGATGCCAACATGAGTCTCATCGTTAGGGTTCGCTGGGTTCGTCCTGAACAGGAGACAGCCATCCTCCGGCGTGTAGATCTCCGTGGACCGGGCGAAGAGTCCGTCACAGTCCGTACGGCTGTTGAACGCACCGCATTTCCTCAGACACCAGCTGACATAACCGGAGCAGTCGAAGACGCGGGCGACATCCTTGTAAGGGGAGGACATTACATCCTCCCACTCTTTGACAGCCGCGTCAGGCTGACGGCCTTTCTCCTTAGCACGAATCCATGCCTCGCTAACTTCACAGCAAAGTTGCCCGGAGCCGCCCCAAACGTAAATCGAATGGTTTTCAACTTCGGTTTGCGCGGCTTTTAATAATTCGGTAATCATTCTGCGGCGTGGTAGTAGGTTTCGCCCTTGAGCCTGTCGCCTGTGTCGTTCAGCATGACAACGCTATGGACATCAACCGCGGACACAGCCGCCGCCGCAAGTGCCTGGTGGTATGCCTGTTCTGCGACATTGGCATCAGAAAACGCGGCAGGAGGAACGATGGCAACAGAACCGTTATTCGCTTTTTGAATCTCAATGATAATGTAAGACATGAATTAAACCTCCATTTGTTAATTGCATACGTATGTCCATGTTGGATAACCGGAAGAATATGAACCTCTACCGTAAAATTTTAGCGTACCTGAAGTATTAAGCTGGCACATAACAAAGTCTGTACTGGCCCCGTTTTGAGCAATAAAGAATTGCGTTCTTGCCGGTTCTGGAAGACCCGTTGCAAGAGTTGTCCACGCTCCGTTCGGCACGTTGTTTACATCGCCATAAATAGAGCATACGCCACCTTTTCTGTCATAATAGATAGTTCCATATGAACCGGAAACGCTACCAGATATGTGTGTATTTGCTACAAAATCATGCGTGGCAAGAACAGTTTCACCGCTGGGAGCGTCGTTGACGGCCTGAAGGGTTTCCACGGAGAATTTGGATTGATTGACGGAATCCGTGGAAACGCTGAAGCACACCGTCACGGGGTTTGCGTTACTCATGGTGTAGTGAATATCAACATACCCATTTGAACCGTTTACATTGTATCGAACATTATCTATGCCATTAACGTTGGATACGCTTTGCTCGCCGACAAAGGATATCTTGTTGGCGACAAGATTTAAGTCGATGCCGTGGGCCTCGTTCGCCGCCCCGGAATACCCTCTTGTAATATCCAAATGTAGGACAGCACCGATATAGCCCAAAGCGTCATTGGTTGAACCAGCGGTGAATTTCACCGCCCTATACCACCCGGCGGATGACAGGCTCTTAGTAACTAATTGCCCACGCACCGCACCAACATCCAAGGCCGATAAGTCAACGGCCCCTGACTCCCCGTTGACAGATGTTACAGGGGCTTGATACGAAGACGGCAAGGCTCCGATATCCGATGCAGAAAGCTGAATGTTTCCGTTGCCGTCCGGGGAAACATTGTTGACGGTAGAAACGGAACCGCTACCATCCACGCCTTGACGGGCAATGGAATACGAAACCGTCTGCCCACCGTCCGAATAATTTACAATAGTCCTTGTCCAAAGGAAACTTCCCTGTGAAACGTTGGGCGGGTTGTCAACCCAAGTCCCGGTTGGGTACATTGTCCCGGACGTCCACTCTTGATATGTGACGGAAGTGGAAGTTATGGTTATATCCTCACCCGACGGACCCCGGGGGCCTGTTGCGCCCGTGTCACCCTTCACGCCGTTGGTGACTTGAAAGGTTTGCGTTGTACCGTCCGCAAGGGTAACGGTATAGGTATCAATAACCGGGTTGGTTCCTGCACTTCCCGTCTTAGTTATGGACGAAATCCCACCGTGTCCATTTGCAAGCTGAAGCAGGAAGTTTGTCATGGTCTGCCCGGTCAGCTTCTTCGCTGTGTTTGCCTGTTCAAGGACGAACAGGTCGGTCGCGGTTATGGATAGCGCTTCTTCAAGCTCGTCAATTCGTTTGTCAGCCATTGTTTACTCCTTCAATCTGCATGGGACGGACGAGCGCCACGCGGACGCAGTCCTGCTCGTTCACGATGTACGCCAGCTCCGTGAATCCGCTGATGGCAATCGCGTCATTATCATCCGGCTCGTAGATGATGCGGTCAGTACCGTGTGCGAAAGCAGCTGCCGCTTCGCCCAGGCTCATATTCACCCGAATGAACATATGACCGGACGAGGCAATGGCGAACGAGATGACTTCAAACTCGCGCCCATCTGATAGCTTGATCTTTTCCATGAATCCTCCTTTATCTAAGAACTAAACGGTGCGCACATAACTAACGTGGTGGCGGAAACGTTTTGCATTGTCATCAGCCGGATTTCTCTACCTTGAAACGAAAAATATCTGCCTGTTTGCAGATTATAAAACTTTCCCCAAGTCGCAATAACAGCACCGGAGAAAACGTCTGCGGCATAATCCGCGTTGCCGAGGGAATCATTGATGGTTCTTGTGAATTTAGAAGTACCAATAGAACCGCCAGAAATGCCGCCGCCGGAGAACGTGCCGGAGCTGCCGCCGTAGCGGATGTTCTTCGCCTGCACGGACCCGGTGAATGTACCGTCTCCGTTCACGGTGAGTCCGTTCTCGTCAATCGTCAGCACATCGTTTCCGTCCGCCTGCACCTTGAACACATCCGAGTCCATAGTCCAGGAAACGGACGAAGGGTCGCCGCCCTGCCGGTCAACCTTGGCTGAGATCTGATCAGCCTGGACGGACAGCTCGCTCTCCATGTTGTTTATGCGGCGCTCTATCTTGCGCTCAGCTGCGGGAGTGAACTTATACTCATGGTCTATCTCTTCGTCATGCGGTGCGGACACATCGACAGCGTGAAGCGCTCCGGAGCGCACGGTCAGCTTGAATATGCCTCCGTAAACGCCGTTCACGGTGAGTCCGTCACCCAGCTCAGCCGCCGGATCCAGCAGAGCGTTCTGCGCTTCGTACGGCTGGTACTGGTATCCTTCAAGAGATGCCAGTATATTATCGGCCATTGCCTGCGTACCCCAGGGGCAGCTGATGGTCAACGTTCTGCCTGTATCGTTGCCGGATTCGTAGTACAGCTCGGCGGTGACATTGATGACGACTTTTGAGTATGAGCCAAACTGCTTTGAAACGAGCAGGGACTCGGCTTGCTTTCCGATAGATGTCGTGCCGGTCTGCCTGTAATAGTTAGACAATTATCCTGTCACCTCCGAACGTGATATAAAGTCCCGCCGCGTTGATTAGCAAGTTAGTTTCGGCGGGATAACCGTTCACCGTGACGAGCCGCAAATGCCCGAAATCGTCCATGATCCAGCACCCGGCGTACATTGCCGCGATATACCCAAGCGCCTCCCGGCACGAGTACTGGGCAGGAATCGGCACCTGATATCCGTTGACGATCTGCGAGGATGCGCCGCTGTCAACCGTGAAGCCGAGGAATGTCGCGATGGCATTGACAGCTTGGATGTCAGTCATGGGGAAGTTCTCAATGGGACACAGCTGCTCCGCCATGAGCATTGCATCGAATCCGTGCAGTTTCATCACATCGACAGCATCGTTTTTCGTGAACTCTCTCGTGTCGATAAAATACTTGCCCTTCGGTAGCCACTCGCTCGTCAGCGTGCCGTTCGTGATCCTGACATATGGCTCAATGAGCGCCATGCGCGGGATGTCCACGGTCGGCTTTATCAGCGCCACATCTATCTCCGCCGATATGCAGGAGCCAAGGACAGGAGAGGATGCAAACACGCTCCTGTTGATTTCGATGCTTTGCAGGACATCCTCTCCGTAGTCCACCCCGGCTATGGCAACCTTCCATTCCGCCCTGTGTTTGCCGGACAGGATGGTGGTATAGGTCGATGATACAGTTTGCATATCAAAGCTCCGTCAATGTGATAGAGTCGATGTCGTTCCACTTCTGCCCGCAATACAGGCATCGGGACAGGTACAGCGCGGAAACGGAGTCGAGCGTCATCAGCGCGGTCACATCTGCGTTGCGCTGCAGGCAATGGTACTGCACCTCACATGGCTCGTTCAGAAGGTCGCTGCACAGCGCAGCCACCGTTGCCGCCGTTTGCGGGTTCAGCCGCACGCTCAGCTCGCCCTTCTGTCGGAGCATTGCCGTATGGCCTACGCCGTCAAGGGTCTGCACGGTTTCGCCGAAGACAGGGTACAGCGTTGTCCTGTATGAGTCACGCTCCACAAGGCCTGTGTAGTCGTGGCTGTTTACCATGAATGTGTACTTGCTCATCCGTTCGCCCTCGCCATTCTGCCCTGGTACTTGGTCACGCTCTCGCCGATGATCCTGCCGTCAAGTACGCTCTGCACCACGATGGTCGTAGGAGCCGAAGCAGCTGCGCCGTTGGTCAGAGGTGTGACGGTGGTCTTGCCGTTGCTCACGTTCAGAAGCTCAGGACCCGCTTCGCCGACTATTGCTTGGCCCTTGGTGACAACGCCGCCGTTTGCGAGCATGGGGATGTAGCCGACTTTGCCGATTTTCACGCCGAAGATGCCGGCGAGCGAGTTAGCCTGGTCAATGAGCCAGTTGATGCCGTCAATGATCGTGTTTATCATGGAGATGATAAGGTTCAAAGGACTCTTGAACACGTTGGCGAGGCCGCTCATGATGGAAGAGAAGATATTCTTCACGCCGTTCCAGGCGCGTGTCCAGTCGCCGGTGAACACGCCTCTGACGAAGTCGATGATGCCGTCAAATATGCCCTTTATGGAATCCCACACGCCCTTCACGATGTCGAAGAAGCCGTTCAGGATGCCGCCGAGTACAGGCCCGAAGATCTCGGTCCAGTCGGTAGCGAACACGCCCTGGAGCCAATCGTCAAGCCGCTGCAGGAGCGCCTGTATCTCGTCTCCCTTGGTCGCGATAAGAACCACAAGGCCAACGATGGCGGCTATGACGAGCGCGATCGGGTTCGCCATGAGCCACATCAGCGCTGAGGATACGCCGCTGATCAGAGTCGGTATCGCAGCCACCAGTCCGGATATCTTGGACAGAAGCGTAGCCAGCGGCGAGATAGCGGCGACCACCGCGAGGATGGTCATGATGGTCTGCAGCTGTTCTTCTGACAGGCTCCCTATCCAGGTGAACAGCTTTTCAAGGAGTCCTACCACCTTTTCAAGGACAGGGGTCAGCACCGCCATAGCCTTGGCTCCTGTTTCAGCGAGCCGCGCCTTGGACTGCGCTTTCAGCTTGTCGATTTTGTCGTTTACCTCGTTTAGGCTGTCCACGGTGTCTTCGGACATGATGAGTCCCATGTCCTCCGCTTCCTGCCCCAGCTCCTTCAGCGCCTTGCCGCCATCGTCAACAATGCCCGCCAGGCTGTCGGCAGACTTGCCGAAGATAGCCATAGCCGCCGCGTCACGCTCGGTTTCGTTGTCAATGTTTCCGAGCGCCGCGAGGGTGTCATAGAAGATGTCGTTGATGTCGCGGAAGGAACCGTCAGCGTTCTTCGTCTTCACGCCGAGCGCCGCCAGCTCCTTGGAGTCTCCGGCAACGGCTTTCTTCAGTTTCGTTGCGGAGCCGGTAATGTCTTCGACAGACACATCTACCAGGTCGGCGGCGTACTGGAACTTCTGAAGCTCAGCCACGCTGAAGCCGGTCTGCTTCGCCAGCGTGTTCAGATCGTCAGCGCTCTTTACGGTGCTGTAGGCAAGACCGCCGATAGCGCCGAGCGCGCCGGCAGCTGCCGCCGACAGCTTCTTCGTCTTGTCCGCCACCTTCTGAGCGCCTGTCGCGACTTTGTCCGCCGCTTTCGCGATGCTGGACATGGCGTTGGCTGTCTCTTTCGATGCGGTTTCAAGGTTCTTGACTTCCGTCTCTGTCGCTGTGATCTCGCGCTGCAGGGCCATGTACTGGTCGGAGTTCTTGTCTACTCCGTTTTGGTCCATCGTGGCCTGCGCCTGCTTCAGGGTTTCCAGCTTGCCCTTCGTGTTCTGTATCTGATCACCGAGGAGCTTCTGCTTCTGCGCGAGCAGCTCCGTGTTTTTAGGGTCGAGTTTCAGGAGGCGTTCAACATCTTTGAGCTGTGCCTGCGTGTTCTTTATCTCGCCGTTGACATCCTTCAAAGCCTTGTTCAGGCCCGAAGCGTCACCGCCCAGCTCTATCGTTATGCCTCGTATCTTTTCAGCCATGTTTCTTCCCTCCAAAGAAGGAGTAAATATCGTCCTGTGTAGCCTTGTATGGGTACTTCTCCTGATCGTTCGCCTTTTCGGTGAACATATCGAAGACCATGCCCATGCTCATGTTGTGTAAGGCATCGTCCGACAATCCCAGCTCGGCGCACCTTAACATAAAGATGGCTCCGTTGGCCTCACGAATTGTCGGCCTTACTTTTTTCGCGGTGTCGATGTCGTTTCAAGTCCGGCCACCCACAGCTCAAGAATCTGCGGCAGGACTTCGTAGATGCTGAACACGCCGTCAATGCCGTCCAGCCATTCGTCAGGGTCGCCGGGTATATCCGGATCCGCTGCTTTCGCCATGACCCAGGCAACGTTTTCAAAGATGGTAAGGTCAAGAGCAGAGAAAGTCCGCCCTTCGTCCGTTGCGTCCTCCTTCGCGGACATGGCCTTCTTGTACGTTTCCTCAAGCTGGCTCATGTCCTTGATCAAGTCACGCCCGAACTTGAAGCGGTATAAACGAGGAATGAGAGCCGAAGCTCTCATCCTCATACTCTTGCCGCCGATGTTCAGCGTGCGTTCCATTATGCCTCCTCAAACACCGTGGAGAACCAGCCGGTCTTCGTAGCCGCAGGCGTGTCAGCGGTAGTCCGCGCAAGCACACGACCGTCACCCAGGGGGATGGCGGAGATGTCGCTGGACTGGGTCTGAGGCTCCTTGGTGTCCTCGTTCGTCTGCGAGCCGATACCAGGACGAGTGCCGCTCACGTTGTACAGGCAGTACAGCTCTTCGTCAGCGTCACCGTCAATCTGGTACAGGAGCGCGAAGCTCTTGGGATTCACGCTGGAGTTTTCGGTCAGAACCTTGGAGGTCGCGCCGAGCGTGTCGCCCCAGATGTCCTGCATCATTTCATCAGAGAACCGCGCCATCTCCAGCGTGCCGGAGTAGCCGTTGTTCGCGATACTGTTGTAGAACACGATGCCGTCAGCGTAGAACGGAGAGACTTCGCCCTCCTGGGAGAGGTCGAGAGAAACAGCGCCCCGCACAGCCTTGGGAGTACCCCAGGAGTAGGAGATAACGCCGTTGTTTTCTGTCTCGGTGAGTACGGCATAGTGTACGTTCTTCAGGTTGAACCTTACTTTGTTTTCAGCCATGTTTACACCTCAATTTCATAGGTTATTTCGTATATTTTCTGATCTTCAAGGAACTCGATGGACTTCGTGTAATACATATCCGTCAGAGCCGCCTCGACAACGGCCTCCGTGGCCTCGTCCCGCTTGTCCGTGTACAGGTTCACGGTCACGACCTTCCGCGCATAATAGACGATTCCGTCAGCGGCGAAGTTCCTGTCCTGTCCCTGGTAGAAACAGATATACGGCCTGTCCTTCTCTTCCAAAGGCACGGACGAATAGCTGACAGGGATCTTCGTCTCATCGAGCAGCGTTTTCAGTTCTTCAAGAGTCATTCTTGATTCCCTCCACAAGCGTGTCTATGGCTTCGGCTTCGACCTTCGCTATGTGCGGACGAGCAGCCACATACCCGCCGTTTGCTTTCCGGTGTCCCTTCTCCAAAAGGTGCGTGATGTAGTAGCGCTTCTTGTTCAGCACCACCTTCTCATACGCCCACTTGTTCGTCTGCGCGGTCTTCTTCGATTCCCATCCGGATGAGTATTTTCCTGTCCGGACAGGTGAGTCGGCTCTCAGCTTCTTGACGGCTTGCTTCGCCGCCTTATCGACAGCTCGCTTCATGGACTTGACGGTAACGCCCTCATACTCGGTGAGGATCTTGTTTA
>Ga0326513_10004351_pt1 | contig 10170 bp, 6 predicted proteins | sample 2_2465_0518_D_FD_203654 | JGI IMG/M metagenome (GOLD analysis project Ga0326513, IMG submission 203654) | Bovine rumen microbial communities from UC Davis, California, United States - 2_2465_0518 | ecosystem: Host-associated > Mammals > Digestive system > Stomach > Rumen | place: USA: California...
CCCTCAGGAGAGGTGTAAGGTGGTTTGACAGAGCTATCTTCATTCTGCTGCTGTATATAGTAATCAGAGATAGCTTGAAGAGTTCCATCTGACTTCAAATCAGAAAGGGCACTGTTTACCTTGTTTAAGAGCTCTGTATTATTCTTTGCTATTGAAATAGCATAGTCTTCATTGGCAAATTCTTCTTCAAGAATCTTAATATTTCCGCTGCTCTTAACGAAGTTCTTGGCTGGCAATTCGTCAATGATTATGGCATCAATCTTACCCTGTCTTAGGGCTTGAACTGCATCGGCACCTTTTGAATAACGCTCAACTTTGGTGCCTGAGCCGTCAGTTTCGTAATCACTGATATAGACATCACCAGTTGTTCCGAGCTGTACGCCGATTTTCTTGCCTGATAGGTCATCAACAGAAGTAATCTGATTAGAACTGTCAAGCTTATTATCGTCTTGAACTGAATTAGGACTATTTTCTTCCTTTGATGAATCGGCAGCGAGTATACTGCTTAGGGTCAATGGGAGAATTAAAGCTATTGCCAGCACAAAAGCGGCAAGTCGCTTTAGATTAGATGATTTCATAAAAACTCCTCTCTTGTGGAAACTGAAAATTTACTGTGTAGTTTTTTGTAAACATCTATTATAGTATTTTTTAGGGGAAAATACAGTATTTATAAAAGATTCTTTATAAAATTTCTTTACTGAGAAAGAGAGATATTATATAATTTTTATATGGAAAAAAATGTGTATAGACACGAGATTATCGTGTTAAAAGGGAGTTATGATATCCTTTCTGCTGATACCGAATTTTATGCCTTTATCGGACAGGAAAGGTTATATAACACATTTGACAAGTTCGTATTTGAGACTGATCGTGAAGTCTTCTCCGAGGAGGTAGAAAAACTAGATGGTGAGCCTTTTATGCTGCATCTGGTAAAAGAGGATGGAGATACTCAACTATATGTGACAGCTATTAGATCTGGTGCCAATGAGTCAAGTGTAATAGTAAATCTTATAAGTTTGAACGACTGCCTAAGTAGCCTTGAAAATTTTGATCATTACAAGTTGATATGTAATGATTTCTTTAAAATGCACAATGAGCTTGCTTTTAGATATATTATTAATAGCGACATACTCGAGATATATAAAAATAATATATTTGTGCCATCTGAATCCGGGGGGATAGATGAGTTTAGACAAAAGCTTATGAGCAAGGTAGATGAAGATGAGCTTGAAAAGGCTGGTGAACTTATTTCAAACCTTCTTTTAGGGACTATTTCTAAGGAATATGTCTTTAATAGTGATATTTTGGGTGTTGAGAGTGAAAATCAGACTGGGGCAAAGACTTATATTTATATGAATCCTCTATCAGACTCTAATAATGAGGTCATTGGCTATATTAGCTGCAGTGGAGTTGCTAGCTCTGTATCAAGGTATAGGACAGAAAAGGATTCATTGACCGGGCTTTGCACCAGGGGAAATATAATTGAGATGGCTCGTGAACTTATCGATCAAAAGAGAGAAAAGGGTACGGCAATAGCCATTGTTGATGTCGATAATTTCAAGAGGGTTAATGATACCTACGGACATATGCAGGGAGATCAGGTCCTTAAGACTGTATCGGAAATTATGCTCAAAGAAGTCGATTCTTCTGGTCAAGTGGGCCGAATCGGCGGAGATGAGTTTATGATCATCTTTTATAATACCTATGATATGGAGATGACAAGGGAGAAACTTCGCAGTATTAAGAATATTGTAAATGCTACTTTTCCTGAAGGAAGCGAAGAGAGTCCTAATATTACCCTGTCTATAGGCTGTGCATCCTTCCCTAAAGATGCTGATACTTATGAAGATATATTCAAGCTGGCTGATTTTGCTCTTTATAGGGCTAAAAATAAGGGACGCAATCGCTATATTATTTACAATAGGGAAAAGCATGGCAGCTTAGAGGAGATTGAGTCACAGAAACTTGTTGGCGACAGAATTGATGTCAGAAACAATCTTGCAAAGGGCGATATTATCTGTGCTATGTTTGACAGACTCTTTTTGAAAAAAGACTATCCAATTGAGAAGATTCTGGATGATTTTGTTGTCAATTTTGGTATACAGCGCCTAATGCTTTATGGCGGAGATGGAACAAAATTACGCTATATGGCTGGCGAGAGAAGACCGGATGACGATGTTATCGAAAAAACTGAATCGTATATAAACGACGAGCAGTTTAGAAAACTTATGAAGGAATTTAACAGGTCGGTCAACGGCGGTATCAATGTAAATGATTCGGAAGTTCCAATATTAATTGTTAATGATATTCGATATTTTCAGGGTAAAAATGATGAAGTTTATCTAAAATTAGTTAGACAGGGCGTGCTTTCTATGCTGCAGGTAGTGTACAATGATAAAGTTGGCAAGCAGTTTGTCTTGAGCTTGGAATCTGTAAGTAGCAGAGTGACTTGGGATATGAGCCAGACGGTATATTATCGCCTGTTTGCCAGATTGTTGGCAATGTTTGAAATTTAATTTTAGATCGAAGGTAATTAATGAAAGATATTCTTGCACCAGTTAGAAATGGTGAGTCTTTGACAGGAAGACAGGAGCTGTGGCTGATAGCCCGGCTGAGTCTGCCTGCGATACTTGCTCAGATTTCATCAATTATGATGCAATATATTGACGCTTCAATGGTAGGTCGATTGGGAACCAATGCAGCAGCATCAATTGGACTTGTATCAACTTCAACCTGGCTTATAGGTGGAGTCGGAAGTGCTTTGGCAACCGGCTTTACTGTTCAGGTTGCACATGCGATGGGAGCAAAAGAAGAGCAGAAAGCTAGAAATATAGTAAGATACGGACTTATAAGTGCCATAACTATCAGTTTGTTAGTTATGGCACTGTGTGCTGTATTGGGCCCCTTGATTCCGGTCTGGATGGGGGCTGATCCCAATATAAGAAAGGATGCCAGTCTTTACTTTATGATATTTGGCTTCAGCTTTCCCTTTCTTGCGATTGATTATGCTGCAGGAGGAATGCTGCAATGCAGTGGAAATATGAGGGTTCCGAGCATTCTGAATATCAGTATGTGTTTCCTGGATGTTATATTTAATTACATCTTTATATTTGAACCATCAAACTTGAGCATTTTTGGTTTTAGCCTTAAAATGCCAGGTTTGGGCTTGGGAGTCCTCGGAGCGGCACTTGGAACTGCTTGTGCAGAAATTTTCTGTGCTCTGTCAATGCTCTTTTTCTTATTGGCAAAATCTGAGACTTTGTCCTTAAGAAGAGAAAAATACCTGCTCCCATATATACAGGTCTTAAAAAAAGCCTTAAAGATATCAATCCCAATTGCATTTGAATCAGCAATAATGGGAATGGCTTATGTTGCCTCAACTAAGATTGTAACTCCTCTTGGAGTGAGCTCGATATCAGCACATTCTTTTTCTATAACAGTCGAGAGCTTGTGCTATATGCCAGGCTACGGTATATCACAGGCAGCAACTACGGTTGTGGGACAGTGCGTTGGAGCTAACAGAAAGGACCTGGCTAGAAGACTTGGCTGGATGACAGTTGGGCTTGGAGTATTTTGTATGGCCATGACCGGCCTTTTGATGTATATATATGCTCCTTACATGATAGGCTTTTTGACCAATGATAGTGAGATAAGGGAATTGGGCAGCACAATTCTCAGGATTGAGGCCTTTGCTGAGCCTATGTATGCGGTGTCTATCGTAGCTACAGGTATTCTCAGAGGCTATGCTGATACTCTAATTCCGAGTCTTATGAACCTTTTTAGTATGTGGTGCGTTAGAATTCCACTCTCTGCATATTTGGCTGCTAGCATGGGACTTAAGGGAGTTTGGATTGCTATGGCAGGTGAGCTTATATTTAGAGGCCTTATTTATTTTGTGAGATTGGTCAGAAAAGATTTAGAGATAAAAAAATCTGCTTGTTGACTAAGCTGAGTAAGAAAAGTACAATGAGTTAAAATTTTTAATTAAAGATATTTAAGAATCGAGGGAGTATGTTAGAGTTAAGAACTTACAGAGGACATATTAGAAATTATAAGGCACTTGAGGAGGAGCTTGGTCTCGCCCATGGTCTTAAGAGAGAGGAAAGAGAGAAGGCTATAATTTTGAAGGCCTATGAGACATGGCATGAGAAGATGGGAGACCATATCTATGGCATGTTTGCCCTCTCAATCTATGACGATGAGAGTGATGAAACATTTGCCGTGAGAGATCAGTTCGGAACAAAGCCTTTTTACTACTATATCACAGAGGATAAGAAGCTTCTTTGTGGGACTTATATTAAGGATATCATGGAGCAGGAGGGCTTTAAGAAGGAATTAAACCTCGATATGCTTCAGATTTACATGAGCCTTACTTATGTGGCTGGCGAAGATACCTTCTTTAAGGGGGTTAAAAAGCTTATGCCAGGCCGTTACTTAAAGTTTAAGAATGGTGAGTGCACAATCGGTCGTTACTTTACACCAAGCTTTAAGGCTGACGAGTCAAAGACTGAGGAAGAGTGGGCTAGCCAGATTCATAATACTTTAAAAGATATTATGCTTGAAGTAAAGGACCAGGATGAGAGTGCAGATTCCTTCCTTTCAGGCGGTGTGGATTCCTCATATGTTCTTGCTATGTCAGATGCTAAGAATGCTGATACTTGTGGTTATGAAGAGGAAAGATTTGACGAGTCTGGCCTTGCAAAAGAAACTGCAGATAAGCTTGGCAGAAGCCTTTCACGCTGCTTGATTCAGCCTGAGGACTTCTTTGCCACAGTTTCATTCACTATGAAACATATGGAGCAGCCTTTGGGAGATGCCTCTGCCATAGTATTTACACTGGGGTGTAAGGCAACTGCAGAGCACACTAAGCTGGTTTATTCAGGTGAGGGAGCAGATGAGTTTTTCGGTGGCTACAATATGTACCACAATGCAGAAAGATACGGGGAGAATTTAAAGACTTTCTATGTTGGAAATACCAATATCATGAAGGAAGATGAGAAGAAGAAGATTCTTAAATCTTACAATGAGGACATCCTTCCTATAAATCTTGCAAGCGAAATTTATAAGGAGACTGAGGGCCTTGATCCACTCACAATTATGTCAGATGTTGATATTCAGATCTGGCTTGAGGGCGATATCTACCTCAATGTCGACAAGATGAGTCAGGCTTTTGGCCTTGAAGTCAGAATGCCACTCACTGATTTGAGAATTTTTGATATAGCATCAAGAATGCCTGCAAAGTTTAAGGTTAACGAGGAACAGAACAAGGTTGCCTTCAGAAGGGCTGCGGCCAATGTGCTTCCAGCCGAGGTAGCTTACAGAAAGAAGCTCGGTTTTATCGTACCTATCCGAATCTGGATGGCAGATGACAGATATAATGCAGATGTGAGAGCAAAGTTTAATTCGCCAGCAGCAGAAAAATTCTTCAATGTTGACGAGATTAAGTCTATATTTGACGCCTATGTTGCTGGAGATTCTGACCTTTGGAGAAAGGTTTGGACTATCTACACCTTCCTTGTATGGTACCAGGAGTACTTTGATTAAAGTTTTCTTTTCTGAAAGAAGAAGACTTTATTAGGCGTATTATAGGGGATTTGAATGAATAATAAAAAAATAAAACTGATTGTCACTATAGCAGTATTTGTCGCTATACTTGTCAGCGGACTTTTGGGTAAGTCCTTTGTTGATAAGGATAAGTTGGGTCAGACACAGTCTGAGAGCTCGCTTTCAAGCTCGGGTCAGAATGAGACAAAAAAGCAGGGTCAGACTACAAAGTCAGGATCTGACACAGGCAGCACAGATAAGAAGGCGAAATCAACTACAGATGCTGCATCAAATGCTAAGACAAATGCCAAGTCAGACAAAAGCTATACTTTGGCTGATCTTGACACTTTAAAGAATACTCAGAATTTTAACAGTTCAGCAATAGAGCATATCTTTAATGGAACTGCTAAAAGAGGAGTTGCCAGTGGCTATCACTATGAGGGAATTACAGATTCCAAGGGCAAGGTGATAGAAGGCAGCAGGAGCAAGGAGGATAGCCATGGAGTCTACACAGGCAAGGTCCAGGTAGATGGCTATGACAAGTCGGGTAATAGCGGCACATCCACTTTTTATCCTAAGAGTTTTTCTCCGCAGGATGTTGTAGATTGTATTAATGAAGCCTATGCCAATCTTAAGAAGGTGAGTGGCAGCGACAATACTTATAGAGGAAAATCAAAGTCAGGCATAACAGTTGAGATGTATCTCGATGATAATAAAAAGATTATCTCAGCCTTTCCTCTTAAGGAGTGACCTTTCCTGGCTTTGTTTAAAAAATTGATTGATACTGAGAATGAGAAGATTAGATGGAGGCTGATATGGCACTTTTAGAGAATTTGGAGCCTAAAAAAGTATTTAAATATTTTGAGGAGATTGCAGCTATACCGCATGGCTCGTCATATACTAAGAGAATCAGTGACTATCTGTATAATTTTGCTAAAGTAAGAAATTTAAGGGCTATACAGGATGAGTACAACAATGTGATTATCTTCTGCCCTGCCACACCTGGTTATGAGGCTGCTAAAACTGTAATAATACAAGGCCATATGGATATGGTATGCGAGAAGGAAGATGGGGTTGATATAGACTTTAAGAAGGATGGCCTTAAACTTGAAACTTCAGGGGACTATGTCTATGCAAAGGGCACTACCTTGGGCGCTGATGATGGAATCGCTCTGGCTTACGCCCTTGCAATTATGGATTCTGATTTAATACATCCGGCTCTTGAGTTTGTATTTACAGTTGATGAAGAGATAGGAATGCTGGGGGCAAGCGCACTGGATACCTCCTGCCTTGAGGGCAAGATAATGCTAAATCTAGATAACGAAGATGAGGGCTACTTGCTTGTGAGCTGTGCAGGCGGTGCAACTGTTACTGCCAGACTTGACCTTAAATATGAGCAGGAAAAATCTGCTTATAGATTCTTAAAGATTAGCGTGTCGGGCCTAAGAGGTGGACATTCTGGAACAGAAATCGATAAGGGTGGGGCCAATGCTGATTTAATCCTTGGCAGAGCTCTATACACTGCAAGTAAGTGTGCGGATATTAGAATTGTCACTCTTGCTGGCGGAAATAAGGACAATGCCATACCTAGATCTGCCCAAGCCCTTATAGGGGTTAAAGACAAGTCTGAATCAGTGATAGAAGCTCTTGAGGACTTGGCTGAAAATTTAAAACATGAGTACAGGGTTACAGATAAGGAAATTAAGCTTGATTGCCAAGAAGTGGAATCTGGCGCAGAATGCCTGGATAAGGAGACTACAGATAAGCTTATAGCTATGCTTGTGAACCTGCCATGTGGTGTCTATGCTATGCATCAGCAAGTGATAGGTCTGGTGCAAACTTCACTTAACTTAGGAATTCTTGAGATGGATGAAGGCGAGGCCAGAGCCTCATTTTCTGTGAGAAGTTCTATTAAGTCACAGAAAGAGGAGCTGATAGATAGAATAGACTGCCTTATGAAAATGCTTGGTGGCACTGTTGATGTATCTGGTAAATATCCAGCCATGGAATACAATGGATACACAAAATTACAGCAGACACTAGATGAGGCATATCATGATCTTTTCTGTGAAAGAATCAATTTTATGCACATACATGCAGGCGTCGAATGTGGTATTTTTGCAGACAAGATTAAAGGCTTGGACGCTGTGTCTTTAGGTCCGCAGATTAATCATATTCACACAACTGAGGAAAAATTGAAGATTTCAAGCACAAAGAAAACATGGGAATTAATCATAGAGACCTTAAAGAGACTTGCAAGAAACTATTAAGAGATAAATTCTAGATGTGAAAAGGAGCTAAGCCTTACAGCTTAGCTCCTTTTTTATTGGAATTTAAATAAGTATTATCTTAGTCTTTTGCTTATCTTATAAACCTAGCTGAGACTTGTCATCCATAGGCTTTATAAGCTTGCGATAAAGCCTGATAAAAAGAAAACTTGATAAGAAGAGGGATGAAATCTCGGCAATTGGGAAGGCCCACCATACAAGATGAATATTGTTGGTAAGTGAGAGCAGGTAAGCTGCAGGTATTAAAACTAAGAGCTGACGTCCTATAGAGACTATAAGCGAGTTGAGGCTTTCTGCAAAGGCCTGGAAGACTGAACCCATAACAATACAAACTGCTGCTATTGGGAATGAGATGCTGATAGTTCTAAGTGTTGGAATGCCAAGTTCAATCATTTTTTCATTGGCATTGAACATTTTTAAGAGGACCTCTGGGAAGACCTGAAAGATTACTGTTCCACTTGCCATGATACAGAGAGCAAGAACAAGGGCAAATTTCAGGGCTGAAATAATTCTTTCTTTATTCTTTGCACCGAAGTTGAAGGCAAGAACTGGGATAAGACCATTGTTCAGACCAAATACAGGCATGAAGAAGAAGGACTGCAACTTGAAATATACGCCAAATACTGCTATTGCGGTGTCGGCAATGTCTTCAAAGAGACCTAATATTTTATTCATGAGATAGGTCATGATTGAGCCTATTGCCATCATAAGAATTGATGGGAGGCCCACTGCATAGATTTCAAATATGATTGAAAGTGAAGGCTTGAAAATCTGCTTTAAAGAGATATTAATCTCCTTATTTTTCTTTAAGTTAAGTATTAAACCTATAATTGAAGCTGTTACCTGGCCTAAGATTGTAGCAAGGGCTGCACCCTTAACACCCATTTTTGGAAAGCCAGCAAGACCGAAAATCATGATTGGGTCAAATATGATATTGATAATAGCTCCTGTTGCCTGGCTTATCATTGAATATAGGGTTAAACCTGTTGACTGAAGAAGTCTCTCAAATGTTACCTGACAGAAAAGACCTATGGAAAGAATGCAGATTATTGAAAGGTAATCGATTCCGTATTGCATAATTGAAGGGTTATCTGTCTGCGAGGCTATAAATGGCCTTGTGAGGAAAAGACCGATGATAAGGAAAATTATGTAGTTGATTATGATAAGAAAGATTCCGTTGTTGGAGGCTGCATCTGAACGATCAAATCGTTTTTCGCCAAGGGACCTGGACAGAAGGGAGTTTATGCCAACTCCTGTACCTGCGGCAACAGATATAAGCAGGTTTTGCATTGGAAAGGCGAGAGTTACTGCAGTCAGGGCATCCTGGTTAATCATAGATACAAAGACTGAATCTACGACATTGTAGAGAGCCTGTACCAACATAGATATCATCATTGGAACTGACATGGAAACTATCAATTTCTTTATGGGCATAACGCCCATTTTGTTTTCTTTTTGCGGATTTGCATTATTGCCCGCTGATTTAGATTGTGACATATATACTCCTTTAAAAATTTATAATCAATGTTTAAAACCGTTTGAGTAGTAGAATTGACCATCATTTGTGTATATGAAGGCTTCCACCTTGTCAATACTGTTGATTAGTGCCAGACCATCCTCTATTCCCAAGGTAAAGACGCTGGTGCTTAAACAGTCACCAGTCAGCGAATCGTCAGATGTGATAGTGACCTCGCTGATATTGTTGTCATAAGGATAACCGGTCTTTGGATTTAAAATATGGTGATAAATCTTGTCATCGACTTTGAAATATCTCTCATAGTTGCCGGATGAGACGACTGATGAATCGTTTACCTTAAGGCTCATCAGAGTTGAAGTATCGTCAGCGAAAGGCTTCCTGACACCAATGTTGAAGTCAACATTGCCCGCCTTGTTGCCAACACACAAAACATTTCCGCCCAAGTTGATAATGGCTCTGTTTAGACCTTTTTCTTTTAGGAAGGTCTTAATGTGGTCGGCAATATATCCCTTAGCTACGGCACCCAGATCTAACATTGTCTTTTCTGGCTTGATTACAGTGTAAGTTGAATCGGAGTTTTCTTCAAGACTAATATTCTCATAATTGACATATTTAAGGGCATCATGAATATCGCTGTCAGATGGTATTTTAGGTTTATCAGTATTAAAGTCCCAAAGAGATGATACGGAACCAATGCTTATGTCAAATGTTCCCTTGCTGATCTTAGAATACTCAAGCCCAGTTTTTATCAGCTCTCCGGTCTCTTTTGGAACAATTGAAGTTTCATTGTGATTGAGCTTGTAGAGAGCACTGTCTTCGTTAGTCCTTGAGAATAGAAGGTCGTAATATTCACAAAGATCA
>Ga0326513_10004353_pt1 | contig 10167 bp, 11 predicted proteins | sample 2_2465_0518_D_FD_203654 | JGI IMG/M metagenome (GOLD analysis project Ga0326513, IMG submission 203654) | Bovine rumen microbial communities from UC Davis, California, United States - 2_2465_0518 | ecosystem: Host-associated > Mammals > Digestive system > Stomach > Rumen | place: USA...
AAAAATTGAACCAAATATTCTAAAGGTACTATCAGACCAAGTTAGAGAAAAGGTATATATTGTATGTGGTACAAATGGTAAGACAACTACCAACAATATGCTATGTACAACATTACAGTCACAAGGTAAGAAGGTTCTTTGTAACAGAACCGGCTCTAATATGCTAAACGGTGTTGTTTCTGCATTTGTACTTGCAACAAATGATGATTGTCAGCTTGACTGTGACTATGCTTGTATTGAAATTGATGAGGCATCTACAAGAAGAGTTTTGCCAACACTAAAACCTGACTATATGGTACTGACTAATATCTTCCGTGACCAGCTAGACCGTTACGGTGAAATTGATATTACTATTGATATTCTTAGTAAATCAATTAAAATGGCACCAAATATGACACTTGTTATTAACGGTGATGACCCACTTTCACTTTTCTTAGCTAAAAAAAGTGGCAACAAATTTATTACTTACGGTATTAGTGAAAAGGTATTTGATGCTGATGAAAATTCAGAAATTCGTGAAGGTAGATTCTGTGAAATGTGTGGTACAAAGATGCACTATAACTACTACCACTACAGTCAGCTAGGTGACTATGAATGTCCTCACTGTGGATTTAAGCGACCTGAAATTGACTACCCTGCTACTAATATTGAATGTGGTGACCACCTTGCTTTTACAGTACAAGGCAAGAACATTCACGCAAAGTACAAAGGCTTTTACAACATTTACAACATTCTTGCAGTATATGCAGTTGCAAGTCATTCCGGTGTTGATATGAGAGGCTTCCAATCAATGCTTGATAACTTTAACCCTGAGAATGGTAGAATTGAACACTTTAATATTAAAGGTACAATAGTTGAACTTAACCTTGCTAAGAATCCGGCAGGTTTCAACCAAAACATAAATGCTGTTATGGCTGACACTAAGGATAAAGATGTAATTATCCTTATTAATGACCGTGACCAAGACGGTAATGATGTATCATGGTTATGGGATGTTGACTTTGACAGATTTAAGGATAAGAGCATTAAGTCAATTACAGTTAGTGGTATTCGTTGTCAAGATATGAGATTAAGATTAAAGTATGTTGATATTCCAAGTACCCTTGAACCTAATATTGAAACTGCTATTAGAAACAAAATCGAAAACGGTACAAAAAACCTATATGTACTTGTTAACTACACAGGTCTATACAGTACAAGAAACATTCTAAAGAGAATGGAGGGTGAAAAATAATGAAACTAACTATTGGACACCTATTTCCGGATTTACTTAACCTTTACGGTGACAGAGGTAACATTCAATGTATGGTGCAAAGGTTAAAGTGGAGAGGCATTGACTCAGAAGTAAAAACATATAGCCTAGAGGACAATATTGATTTTGAAAATCTTGACATTATTCTTCTTGGTGGTGGTTCTGACAGAGAACAAATGCTGGTTTGTAACAGACTAAAGGAAATCAAAGATAAGTTCAAATCATATGTAGAAGATAACGGTGTTGTAATTGCTATTTGTGGTGGTTATCAGCTACTTGGTAAATATTACGAAACTGATGATGGTAAAATTGATGGTCTTGATATTGTAGATATTTATACTGTTCAAGAAAAAGGCAGACTAATCAACAACATTTTCATTGAAAGTGATTTGTGTGAAATGCCTATTGTTGGCTTCGAGAACCATGGTGGCAGAACTTATATTAACAAAAACAAGCCATTAGGCAAAGTTGTTTTCGGCAAAGGTAACAACGGTAAAAGTGGTTACGAAGGTGTTGTGTATAAAAATGTTATTGGCACATATCTACATGGGCCACTACTTCCAAAGAACCCTCAGCTTTGCGACTATCTGCTAACTAAAGCATTAGAAAGAAAGTATGGTGAACTTTTCAAAGGTCTTTCACCTCTTGAAGATAAGGAAGAAAAAGAAGCCAATAAATATATTGTTGACAGATACTCCAACAAAATTGAAAACTTTAAAGAAAGAATCCGTAAACTAATATAAAATTAAGGTCAGTACAAAGTACTGACCTTTTTATTTTCAAAAATATAGATATACAAAAGAAAGCAGACACTTCCGTGGCTAAAGTGTCTGCTTATTTTTTTAACAATTTAATTCAAGCTAAAATTATTTAACTCTGATTGTAATTGTCTTTGTACCAGACTTGTAGTTACCGTTACCGGCATACTTAACTGTTACTTTATAAGTACCCTTCTTAGCACCCTTCTTTAGAGTAACCTTACCCTTAGAGTTAACTGAGATGTACTTTCTTAGGCTTTTAGATGTTGAAGCAGTTGAATATGTCTTCTTACCCTGACCACTAGCCTTAACTGTTACTGTTGTAGCCTTCTTCTTAGAATACTTAACAGTTGACTTTGAAGCCTTAGCTGAGATCTTATTGTTAGCCTTGTTAATCTTGTAAGTCTTGTTAAATGTACCGCTCTTATAAGCGCCGATACCCTTAACTGTTACCTTATATGTACCAGCATTCTTACCCTTTGTGTAAACAAGCTTATAGTCCTTGCCTTCTCTTAGAGTAATAACACCGTAGTTTGTGTTAATCTTAACTGTAACCTTACCACTTAGGCTCTGAGTCTTACCGTTGTAAGTTAGTGACTTAACAGAAATACTTGTTTTGCTGATAGAAATACCAGGTGTTGATGGCTTAAATGGGCTGTTAGCTGCTGCAGAAGCACCGGTTACAACAGACATCATCATTAATACTGCCATAATTACTGTAACAATCTTTTTCATAAATATCTCCTCCTTATAAAATTAATACAAAGGCACTTTTTGCCACGAATTGTACCCCTATATATAATAAACACACTTGCTAAGCAAATATGTTATTACCAATTAGTTTTCTTTATATTCACCATACTCTTTATACTTACCATAGTATTTATTGTAAGTATGGGTCTTTGTTTCAACTCTGTTTAGGATTGTACCTAGTAGGTTGCAACCTACATAGTTAAGCTGACTCATTGATTCCTTAACAAGTTTCTTTGATGTAGAACATGCTCTAACAACAAGGATTGCACCGTCACACAAAGAAGCAACAAGTGAACTATCTGCTACTGCACATAGTGGTGGTGTATCTATCAATACATATCTATAGTCATCTGAAAGTTTATCAAGTAATTCTTTGAATCTTTCATCTTCAATTAGAGAAATAGGATTCTCCAAAGATGTAGTACATGGAACAATATAGCCATTTTCTACATTTGTTTCATATACAACATCACTATATTCACATTGACCGGATAGGTAGTGGCCAATACTGTTAATCTTTTCATCAGCAAAATCATGACGATTTTTCAGTGTAGACTTTCTAAGGTCACAGTCAACTAAAACTGTTTTGAAACCTGATTCACTAAGCATTTTCCACAGCTGAACCGATACCATACTTTTTCCTTCATTAGGAACACTACTTGTAATTAAAATTCTCTTAGTATTCTTACCACAGAACTTTACATTAACCCTTAATCTGTTCATAGCTTCTTCAACAGCATAAGGTAGCTTTGGAATTGATAACTGGATTTTTTCCATTGTTAAACCTTCTTTCTCTTGCGCTTTTGTGAAGTTTCTTCTTCACCATCATCAAGTGATTCGTTTTCCGGAATAACTGAAAGTGGTGCAACTCCAAAGTACTTTTCCATATCCTCAGCAGAATGAATTGTATCATCCATTAGGTATCTGGCAATAATTACTGCACATGAAAGGATAAGACCGATAACAGCACCAATCATAGTATATTTGGTATAACTTGGACCTGACTTTTGGTCAGCCAGTCTTGCTCTTTCAGCTACATTAGGAGTATTTGAACCCATAGTATCAGGCAAGTAATCAATAGAAATATCCATAACCTTATTGGCAATATCCATTGCTTCCTTAGGGTCAGTTGAAGTAACTGTTATGTTCAAAATTCTTGTATCACTTGGATTTTCAATAGTAATCATTGACTGTAAGTCTTTCATTGTATAATCAAGGCTTAGACTGTCACTTACCTTGCTAAGTACAGGATAACTAAGAATCAACTGTTCATAGTCAAGAGTAAGAGAAGTACCAACATTAATATCCGAAAAATCAATTACAGAATCCTTTGATGCTGAAACAACATAAATCTTAGATGTTGACTGATATGTTGGCCTAATAAAGAAATATGAAAAAGCATTTAGTAGTAATGCACCTACAAGTGTACACAAAATAATAATATGTAACTTATCAAATAGTGCAAAGAACATATCAATTAAATCAATTTCAGTTTCTTTTGTTTCTTCCTCTTCAAAAGCAAGTAAAGCCTTTGGGTTTAATGCTTTTGTATTTCCCACATTTTCAAGAGAAGTATTTTCCTTATTCTCTAAATTCATTTTTATCTCCCTTCAAGCACATTGTACCGATTATTTTTCAACTTTGTCGTAGAATAAATCAATTATTGCATTGTTTAGACTATTCTTATCAACTCTAAATTCCATAAAGCCAAAGTCACCCATCTTGCTTGTACCCTCTAAAGTAGGACCTTCAACTTCTTTATATTTAGAAAGTTTTAATGCAACCTTTGACATTTTACTTAGTGACATATCTGTATTCATATACTTTTCTACTTCTTTGTAAACAGTTTCAACAAACTTATTACTTTTGTTGAACTTATCCATATAAGTAGATTTTAGTTCATTTAGATATACCTCTTGACGAGCCATTCGGTTTTCATTAGTACCATCGGCAACATTTTTTCTGTCATGTACATAATGATAAGCCTGGTTGTCATTTAGCTTAACAGTTTCACCTTTCTTAAGTGTTTTATCTGACTTAGAAAAGTCATCAGTAATCTTTACAGTAACACCATCGGCAAGGTGGTTTAATACCTTAATAGAATCCATATTTAATGCTACATAACCGTCAATTACTTGTCTGTTTAAAAACTTTGATACAACTTCCTTAGTAACCTTACTGCCAAAATCAGCAACATCACCATTAGCATGAGCTAAAGCAATTTGACCGTTCATTTCGCCAATAGATTCACCATTTTCATTATATACAAGCATATCAACCATAGTGTCACGGTTAATAGTCAGTGTTTTGTAAGTTTTATTTTTGTCATCCAGCACAAGAACTTTTAATACATCACATTGACCTGTACCATTGTACTTTTTAATTTTAGTCAGTTCGCCTCTTTGGTCAACACCCATAAATAGATATGTTTTAATATCTTTCTTTGGGATACATTTTACATTACCGATTTTTACAATCTCACTAGACTCAGTACCTTTACTTGTTAGCTTTATAGGTTCTTTTGCATCAAGCAAAAAGTACATTCCAACACCAAAGCAAACACCAATTACCAGAATAATTCCTACAATCAATAAATTTTTCTTTAGTTTTTTATTATCCTTATATGTACTCATTTTAACCTAGTAGTCCACCTAATAGACTAGAGCCCACCTCCGGAAATAATTTTTCACAAACAATCAAGCCACATAGTACAACAAATACTGCTGCACTAATAATATAAGCTAATTTTTTTGACATTCTACTTTCCTCCATTAAACAAAAATTCTTCACTGAATATATCTATATTAGAAATAACCTTTTCTCCTAAATCATCAGAAAGTAAATTTCTGCAATCTAAAAGATTAGGCTTTCTGGAAGTTAGGTTGTGGCAATCACTACCTAAAACTATTTTATCACATTTCTTGATTAAAGAATATGTTTTCTTTTTTCTTTTACTATCAAGAATACTACCTGCGTTTATTTGCACCACAAGTGGCATTTTTACTAGCTTTTTGATATATTTTTTATTTTCAGAAATACTGATATATCTGTCTAAATGAGCTAACAAAACAGTAAACTTTCTCTTATTTATTAAATAATCTACTTCTTCAATAATACTATTATCCCATTTATCAAAAGGAAATTCCAAAAGTAAAATTGAAGTATCTTCAGTAGTTAACTTCTTAATTTCATCTGCTTTGCTTATCCCCTGAAAATAAGTAACCTCAGCACCTAGCTTAACATTGATGCCAATATTATTTATTTCATTCTTTATGCTATTATAAGCATTTTCCCTATTACTAAGGAAATCATCAATTCTATTTTCATCAGCATAAAAATGAGGAGTTGCTACAACAGTATCAACATTTTGCCCTTTCATTTTCTTTAGCATTTCAAGTGACATTTCTGCACTTTTACTGCCGTCATCAATACAAGGCAAAAAATGTGAGTGAAAATCAATTATCAAATCTAGACCCCCACTATTTATTAATACATTAAATATTGTATCATTAAAGTATATTAATCACAATTGAAAATATTGCCGATTTTCGTGCTAATCTTTAGTAATTATTTGAGTTTAATAGACAAATTTTAACATTATCTAACAATTCTAACTGTCTAAAAACAAAATAATAAGGAGCATACACAACTGTATGCTCCCAAAATTCGTTATTTTATAATATATGATATGTAAATGAGTATAAAAAATTTTATTTAATATTAAATGCTTTCATCTGAGGATATACAGCACTATCCCCTAGTTCTTCTTCAATTCTAAGAAGTTGATTGTACTTTGCCACTCTTTCTGAACGAGATGGTGCACCTGTCTTAATCTGACAAGTATTTAGTGCAACTGCTAAGTCGGCAATTGTTGTATCGGCAGTTTCACCTGAACGATGAGAAGAAATAGCAGTATAACCTGCCTTATGAGCCATCTTGATAGTCTCTAGTGTTTCAGATACAGAACCAATCTGGTTTAGCTTAATTAGGATTGAGTTACCACAACCCATTTCAATGCCCTTTGATAATCTTTCTGTATTTGTAACAAATAGGTCATCACCAACAAGCTGAACTTTATCACCAAGTTCTTTAGTAAGAACCTGCCAACCTTCCCAGTCCTCTTCATCAAGTGCATAAATATCTGATGCATCAAGACCCTTTACTGTATCCTGAATAATAGTGTTAATATTTTCTACAGTTTTTAAAACACCTTTACCTAGTTATCTTGACTTGTCACCATCTCTAAGTTCCAATGCTTCAAATTCACCTGTAGATGCACCACTTGGAGCAGTACCTCTGGCAACTGTACCATCAGCAAGAGTAACCTCTGCTTCAACTGTAGGATTACCTCTTGAATCAAGGATTTCTCTACCTACAACTTTAGTAATTTCTAAATTATTCATTTAACACTCTCCTAAGATAGACAACCTTCCGAAAGGTAAGCACTCCCTTTCGGAAACTCAAACAAATCAAAGAAAAAAGTTAAGTAAAAATACATAGATTGTCTGTAATATTTATTTTAGTTAGCCTATGCTAACTACATTTATTATATATCATTTATTTTCAAAATGTCAAGGGATTTTTCAATTTTTGTTTTAATTTTATTTTTCAATCTATATTCACAAATTTTAAATAATGCAAACAAAACAAAAACCACTAAAACAAAGGTAAATCACCTATAGTTTAGTGGTTTTAAATTTAGAAATTATCCAAATGCTGAGTCAAGCACCATCATAACAACGAAGCCTACTGCAACACCGATTGTACCGATATTAGAATGTTTACCTTGTTGTGACTCAGGAATAAGCTCCTCAGTTACAACATAAATCATAGCACCGGCAGCAAAGGATAAAAAGTAAGGCAATATTGAACTTATCATACTTGCAAAAACTAATGTAAGCACTGCACCCATAGGCTCAACTACACCGGAAAGTACACCCATAACAAATGACTTTCCTTTATTCATTCCTCTATCCTTTAACGGTAAAGAAATTATTGCACCTTCCGGAAAATTCTGAATTGCTATACCAACTGCTAAAGAAAAAGCACCGGCTATTGAGATACTTGTGTCCTTCATCATTGCACTTGCAAAGGTAATGCCTACTGCCATACCCTCAGGAATATTATGTAATGTAACTGCAAGAACAAGCATTGTACTTTTTGAAAGACTGGACTTTACACCCTCAGGTTGATTACTATCCAAATGAAGATGAGGAATTACACTATCCAGCAACAACAAAAAACCTATACCTAACAAAAATCCCACACTTGCAGGAATATACTTTACTATTCCCTTATCCTCAGCAAGTTTCATTGACGGAATTAACAGTGACCACACAGATGCAGCAATCATTATCCCCGATGCAAATCCAAGCATAAATTTTTGCAGTTTTGGATTTAGCTGATTTTTAGAAAACAGCACCAATGCCGAACCAAGTGAAGTTCCCAAAAAGGGAATTAAAATAATTATTAAACCTTGTAATATCATTTTTCACCTACCTATATAATTCATATGCTGTAAAATCTGTCATCTAGTATTATTTAGAAATGTTTTCCACATTAGATTGACAAATTGATAAAAACTAATTAGCATAACGAAAGGGTTGCCCCACCAACACACCAGAAGCAACCCTTCAGGAAATAAATCTTATGTATAAGACTTTAGCCTATAATAGGCAATTAAATTTTAATTTTACATTTCTTCAACATCTACAATAACTGTCCAAGTTACCTTTTTGCTTGGATAGCCCTTTAGATTTGCAGTAATTGTAGTTTTACTATTAGCTACCGGCAAGACTACACCCTTTGAATTTATCTTAGCAATATTTTCATTAGCTGATTTGTACTGAATACAACTATTGTCCAGATTAGTTACAAAGTCATAGTTATCAACTCTTTTGTTGAACTGATATGTAATGATTCTTCTTGTGTAGAAATCATCAAACCATACTGACTTTACACTGGAGCGTAACTTAACATTGGATGTTTTCATAGACACTGTATATGTAACATCTGCATTAGATTTTTGAGCAGCGTTTCTACTTGCCTTATTATCAACAAAGAACTGTTCCCAATAAATATAACCGTTTACTTTAAAACAGCCAATACCAACGCTATTAAATTTTTTATTTAAAATGTTCTTTTTATGGGGTGGACTATTCATCCAACACTTTACAACCTGCTCAGGAGTTTGCTGGTTTAAAGCAATATTTTCACCAACATAATGTTTCCACTTATACATTTTAAATGGGTTTTTCTCACCGTTAGGACGGCTATGTGCATAATACAAAGAAATTTCAGCAGTCCTTCTATTAGCTACACTTAGTAATCCTTGTGTCATTTTTAACTGTGAAAGTTTCTTTTTCTTTCTTTCCTTGTTGATTAATGTTAACACTTTGTAGCTATAGCTATAAAGTACCTTTCCTCTTACCTTTTCGTTAACCATAGTGGCGGTGGCTGCACTAGCACTTTCAGTTTCTGCGAAAAATACAGGCAATGATGTTGCAAAAATCATAACACATAAAAATAGTGAAATTGTTTTCATAACTTTTTTCATTACCGGCAACTCCATTCCTTAATTTACCATTCTGTTTCTTTATATACATTTAAATATTTTTGTTCACACATTTATAATTATACAATTTCTTTGTTATATGAGGAAAGGACCACAAAATGTGGTCCTTTCCATGGAAGAAAGAGAATAGAGAATTAATAAATTCTCAAGAAATGGAGAACAAAATTTATATTGAAATAGGTATTACCCTATAACAAACGTATTAAGCAACTTGCATTATTCTTTTGAATCTGCAATAACCTTTTCTGCTACATTAGCAGGTGCATCTTCATATCTTGCAAAGTCAAGAGTAAAGCTACCTCTGCCTTGTGTAACTTGTTTAATAAAGGTATTGAAGTCACCCATCTCTGCCATTGGAACTTCTGCTTCAATCACCTGCATACCATTAGGTATTGAGTCCATACCAATAACTCTGCCTCGTCTTTTTGTAACTTCACCCATAATGTCCCCGGTATGTGTTTCCGGAACTGTTACCTTTAATGAACCAATTGGTTCAAGTAAAGTAGGTTTAGCCTGTGTAATGCCATTCTTAAAAGCAATCGATGCTGCCATTTTAAATGACATTTCAGATGAGTCAACAGGATGGTAACTACCATCATACAAGTTAGCTTTTACCCCAACAACCGGATAACCGGCTAGTGGGCCTTTTTTCATTGAGTCTTGCAATCCTTTTTCAACAGCAGGGAAAAATCCCTTTGGAACTGAACCACCAACAACTGTTTGTGTAAATTCAAGTCCATCACTGTCACTAGGAGAGAACTCAATCCACACATCACCAAACTGACCGTGACCACCACTTTGTTTTTTGTGACGACCTTGTACCTTAACAG
>Ga0326513_10004354_pt1 | contig 10167 bp, 8 predicted proteins | sample 2_2465_0518_D_FD_203654 | JGI IMG/M metagenome (GOLD analysis project Ga0326513, IMG submission 203654) | Bovine rumen microbial communities from UC Davis, California, United States - 2_2465_0518 | ecosystem: Host-associated > Mammals > Digestive system > Stomach > Rumen | place: USA: California...
CGTACTGGGCTTTGTTTTCTTCCTCATCGTATTTATCAAAACTCGGTGAGGTACCCGGAAAGTATGGGAAAAACCTATGACGGCAGTTGATACCGCACAGGCCTGCCACATCGCCATACTCGGTCACATCGTAGAAGTTCTCATAGCCATCAGAGCCGGTGAGGGAGAAGATCTGACCCTGCCACTCTGCGTGCTCAGGACGAGCACCGAAATGGGATGATACCTCAACGAGGTCGGACTGATAGTCTTCCATCCGTGCAAGTGTCATCTTGCCGCTTGTCTGTGCGATCGCTGTGCGGATGTTCCTGCGCACTGCAACTTCTATCGAATCAGTGTGCCCACTCTCCCAGTGGACGATAGAAATACCCTTGTCGATCAGAGAACTGCAGGAAGAGCGGACAGCCTCATCAAGTGACTTCTCGCCTGTGCGCATTGCAAGGAAGCCCGCATTTGTGGCGTTGTAGTACTCTCTGCTTGTGGCGTGTGTCAGTGTTTCCCATCCATTCAGACCATAGTCCATACGGGTATTGGTCAGATTAGACAAACCAAACTCCGCATTTTCTACACATGCGTCAATAGCCACTTGCAGTCTCGGAGATTTGTCCAGTGGGAGCGGCTCTGTTGTGAGCTGTCCTGTTTCAAGAGCCTGTCGGTATATCTTCTCATCGCCCTTGACCACATGGACTCCTGTGTTCTCAATGCACTGCCTTACAGCCTTTTGGCTCTTGCCTGTTGCCTTGGAGATCAGAGCGACAGCGTGGTCGTTGAGCAGATTGGCTTCTTTCAGTTGCCACACTCTGAACTCACCCGTATAACTCAGATCCTCGCCCTGCTCTATGGCTCTCTTGACGAAGTGAGCTATCTCCCGGATTAAATCAGCTTCTATCTCACCCCATAGCTCAACGACAGTCTCTGCCTGTTCGTCTGAGTATCGTGTGTCGTAATAAAATGACATTAAGCACCACCGCCGAACCAGTCAGCACCCTGCGGCTTTGCGGGTTTACGTTCCTGTATAGATGCTACATAGTCCTTGGCTTCGTCAAGGCTCATGCCTCTGGTCTGCATGAAGTACTCTACATCATCGATAAGACCGTTCTGGAGTTCCTGCAATGCTCTTGCCGACTTCTCCTCACGGCTCTCAACAACACTGTCGTCCCAGTCGCAGATAAACTCCCAGTCGCCTGCAGGAGTTATCTTGTACAGGTCGCAGAGGTCGGAGCACGCCTGTATGGTGAACTTAAGGGCTGTGTGCATAGCGTTCTGAATAGCAAGGACTGTAGACATCAGTCGTTCCTTGCTGTGCTTTACCTCTGTGGCAGTGTGGGCTATATCTGTCGGGTCTGATATGATACCATAGGACAGGCCGCAGTTTTCCTCAATACGCCTCATGATCTCCTGCAAGCGCTGACTCATAGCAGCGTTGCGGAGAGCGGGGGAGAAGTCATGGATGAAGCTCTGATCTTCAATGTCAAGTTCTTTGTAGAAGCGCTCCATGATGTACTTGTCACTGTGTATCTGCGTGTATGCACTGGGTGGAGCGAAGATCTTGCGCTCACCACTCTTGACTTCAAACCATATCTGCTCCCAGAGCAAGTCTGCCTCTTCAAGCAGGCTCTTGCTTGTGGAGTAAAGCGACATACCGAGAGGGCTGTCAAGGTTGTTGAGGTTTGCGACCGGGTTGGTGTAAAGGCCATAGAGGGGTGTGGTCACGTTTTCTATGGTCGCCTCGGGCTTAAGATCAGCCCATGCGGGAACTTTCGACAGCTCCACAGGGCGACCGAGTCCAAAAGCATCACCGACCATAGTCTCGAAGGCGAGATTAGTCACTCTGTAGCCATCATCGGTTATCGTGTGGCGTTCAAGTCTCGTGTACTTGACTGTATCGTTGGATATGTCAGACAGGAAGATACTGTCGATGCATATATCATCCTCATTGACTGCAAGAGGCAGGAAGTCAGACAGGCGAACGAACTGCAGGCCGATAGTCGGTATCGTGTGCTGCGTGTTGACAGTCGGCTTCAAGACACCTGTGCCCAGGGCTATGCCCTGCTCTGTGTACCTGATAAGTCTCTGTTCGATGTACTTAGCGATCTTGTTGAGATAACGTGCTCGCTCATTATCGCCCTGTACTTCGAGATTGATCTCGGAACACACCACCCTTGCAAGCTCCTTGGCAATAGTGCTGCCGAGGTGCAGGCTTCTGAGTTCCTTGTTGTTCTTCAACCAAGGAATCCGCTCCCTGTCGGTCTTATAGATAGCATAGCAAAGCTGATAGTCTTGCAACTCGGTATCTTTGAGTATGCTTGTGATATGCTCACCGGTTGCAAGCTCTATCGCCTTAGCTACATTTCTGATAGAATACATCCTTTAGCTCCCTCCTCATGACGGTCTGCATCTGATAGCGCATGGCGTCCATAGCATGGTCAAATTCTTTCACGACAGCATCTTCGTTCTTGTCGAGATCCCAACAATAAGAGGCAAACTCGTCAAACACATCTTCGCAACTCTCATCGAAATAGATGAAGTCGTTCTGTATCAAGGCCGCTGTGAATCTTATGCCATTGATCACATCGTTGTCCGCTCCCAGTGTACGGAATTTATGCTTTTTGCGTATCAGGGTGCGGAAACTCGCAGCCGATGGGTCGATGACGATGTTCTCGATCGGTATCTTGCCCACAAAGGCCTCGAGGTCTGTGTAGTACTCCGAGTCGGTCTTCTGGTCGTTGTTATCCTCACGGGAATTGTAGTAATAACACTTCGCGCAGACGATCTTGTGCTTGACATATTGGTTGTATCGCCACAGCATAAATACCATGGGGTTAGCAGTACCATAGTCGATGCTCACCCAGTACTTACCCTGCTTGTCATACTCGTTATGCTTAAGCACATGACGGGAGCGGTCAAACATCGGGTATACAAGTCCTTCTGCGGATACCCACTCACCGAGGATATAACGCTGATAGAACGTACCTGCATACATCCTGTTGTATCTGTCTTTGGTCTCCTCTGTCAGTGAGGGGTTATCGTCAAGTAGGAAATGCAAATGTTTTGCTTTATGCTTTTCGGGCTGACATATCCACTCACGATAGAACCAATGCTGAGGATTGCCCGGGTTACAGTTGAAGAACATTTTAGCCCCGGGGACAGAACATCGAGCCGTTGCCTGAGACACGAAGGACTGAGGCATCAGGGCGACTTCGTCCAAGAGCACACCTGCCAGTGTGATACCTTGGATCAGTGTGTATGAAGAGTTGTCCTTGCCGCCATAGACATAGAAATAATTTTCCTTTTTGCCCCTCGTCACTGTCAAGAGATTGCCGTTTCGGGCATAGCGACAGATGTAGTTAGCCCTTACGAAGTCAAGAGCCATAAAGGGCTTGATAACGTTCCTCTCACAGCTCTGCACAGTCTTGCCGCAGATGCCGAAATTCTGCCTGTCATAGTAGGCAAAGGCAAATTGAATGAAGGCCAGTATCATGCACATGGTCTTACCTGTACGGATAGCACCATCACAGATCAGGGCTTCATACTCGGTCTGATATGGAAACTTAAAGATCTCCATCTGTTTCGGGGAGAAGGCCATTATCATCACCTACCTCCCCTGTGTCCTTATTGCTCGATGCAAAGGAAGACATAACGCTCTTGCTGAACGGGTCAATGTCATCGCCATTGGTGATAGTGACAAACTGCCTGTCGTTCCAACCACACTGTGTCTTCAGGTAGAAGATCTGAGCGGTCGTGTCGGGTCCTTCGTCAATTACCTTGGTTTCCTCGACAGTTGACTGCTCTCCGCTTGCGTAGGTCGTGACACTGGTCTTTGTCTCGGTGCGTTTATAACCTCCGAGAAGTTTGTTCTTTGTGAAACTCTCGAGCACTTTTTTGCGGAGTTCATCGTCCCTATCGGCTTTGGCTCTTTTTACAACCTCTGAAAACTCCACACAGTCGCTCATATAAGAATAAAATGCGGCACATCCTATGCCCATCGCAGTATATAATTCCTTGTCAGTCACAGAATTATATGCAATGTCGTAGAGCTGCTGTTTTCCTTTCTTCGTGAGCCACTTGTCAAGTTTACTCTTTGCCATAGTGCGCTCCTTTCTTCGACTTAGTTCCTCTTTCTGCCTGTTTTTTCTTCATTCTACCACATATAACAGCATTTGTCAATCATTTTTTAACTCTGCCCGGACTGAATTTATCAACATTGTCTGCGTTGTGTCCTTACACTCCAACGCTTTCATGATGCCTTCATCCATAGTGCCCTTGGTGATTATGTGGGTGATGACTGTTGTCTTGGTCTGCCCCTGCCTGTAAAGTCTTGCATTAGTCTGCTGATAGAGTTCAAGGCTCCATGTCAGACCAAACCAACACAAAGCACTACCGCCCATCTGCAGATTAAGCCCATGACCTGCAGAGGCAGGGTGTATCAGACCAACAAGCACTTCTCCGTTGTTCCATGCCCTGATAGCCTTTTCGCTGTCTATCCTCACAGGCTCAATACCTTCCTGCCTCAAATAATTTTCTATTCTCGACAGATCATGCTTATACCAATAGGCCACAAGAAGCGGCTTGCCGTTCTGCTGTTCGATAATGTCGGCAAGGGCTTCAAGCTTGTGCTTGTGTATCTCGATCACTCCACCCTCATCGTCATAGACTGCACCATTGGCCATCTGGATCAGCTTGTTGGACAAGGCCGCTGCGCTCAGGGCTGTTATGTCGGAATCACCTATATCAAGTATCAGATCCTGCTTCATCTTCTTGTATATCTCTGTCTCCTTCTCGTCCATACACGCATAATTTTTGACATACAGGCACTCAGGCAGCTTAAGATAATCTTTCGCCTGCATAGACACTGTGATGTCTGCTATCTTCTGCTGTATGCTCCTGTCAGCTCCGTCCCTGAGCTTGTAGCTGTAGACTATATGACCGTTGGTCTTATCCGGACGAAAGTAGTCATTTCTGAACTTGGTTATAAACCTTCCAAGGCGCTCGCCATTGTCTATAACCTTAAACTCTCCAAACAGATCCATATACCCATTGCTTGCCGGTGTGCCCGTAAGGCCTACCACCCTTTCAGCCCTCGCAGTAAGATACATAGCTGCCTTGAATCTCTTAGCCTGTGAGTTCTTGAAGCTCGACAGCTCATCATAGACGATCATGTCGAACTTTGCTTTCGGAAAGGCCTGAACCAACCAAGGAAGATTTTCCCGGTTGATGACATACACATCCGCCTTTATGCTCATAGCCTCACGCCTCTGCTTCTCTGTGCCGCAGAGCACGGAGACAGTCAGGTCTTTGAGGTGATCCCATTTCTGCACCTCATCCACCCAAGTATATTTAGCTACCCTCAGAGGGGCTACCACAAGGACCGATGAGACATCGAAGGTCTCATACATCAAGTCCCATACAGCCGTAAGTGTTGAAACAGTCTTACCAAGACCCATGTCAAGCATCAGAACAGCCCTCGGATGCTCCTCGAGAAAATTTATCGCATATCTCTGATAATCATGCGGCTCAAACTTCATCACACACCACCCCTCAACCAGTCAAGCATGTAATCTACCTGCTCTTTGCTGTCGCACACGAAGACTGAAAAGCCCAGTGCCCTGATCTTATCGTGCTGTCGAAGCTGCAGCGGTCTGGCCTTCTTCCCCGGAGCCTTAAGCTCACAAAAGCACATCCGCCCACCTGGAAGAAGAACAAGTCTGTCGGGGACTCCTGCTGCTCCGGGGCTTACGAACTTGAAGGCTTTGCCGCCCAGTCTTTTGATCTGACCAGCGAAATAGGACTCGATGTCCTTCTCTGAAATAAAGCCTGTCATTTTTGATCCTTTCTTGCTTAAAAAATACGTTAACACGATAAATCCTTTATTGATGCGGGTTTACGGGTCAGGGTTTACGTATACACATGTAATCTCTTATTTTCTATATATACCCTATATACTATATTTTTATTATTTTATATATATTTACTATATTATATAATATATATTTTATACTATATAATATATTTATGTGTTAACAAGTGTAACTATATATATAAAACTGCATCAATACTGAATTTTTTTGTTTACGCTATATGTGTAACTTTGGTGTTACCAAATGGCTTGTTTAGTGTAAACAGAAAGATTTTAGGTTTACAATTAACATTATTCCTTATATTATTAACAGTTTCGTTCAAAATACCCCTTTTTCATTTGTGCATTTTGCATTTATACACTTTGCACATAAAATCATACTTTAAAATACCTATTTTATTAAATATGCAAGAGAAAATTAAATTGTAAACCAAAGATGAAATAAACTATGAACTTAAATATTAACAAGTGGACTAAATCGAAAAATATTCAATCTCATTTACATTTCATCTTATGAAAGCACGACCGACAATCAGTAAATCTATATTCAATTGTCAATCGTGCTATTAGAATACAAAAAAGTCAGTCAGCCTCTTTCTTTCTCACCCAAACTCTGGTATGCTTTTTGGTCGAAGGGTCTCTCATTATTTTGGACTCATAGCCACACTGCTTAAGCATCTTAGCGATCATTCTGGCCTGCATACTGTCGAGTCTTACTATCTTTTCTAAGAAGACATACTGCCATATATCCGCTATCTTTACATACTTCATAGACTCAGTGCCCACACCGAGGCTCCTGTCTTTCTGATCTGCCCCCGCTCCCTCGGTCCTCTGTGTATCGAGTACATCCTGACTGAAATCTGCACCTATATACTGCTGCGTGTATTTGGTCTTCATATAGTCATCGTAGGTATTCCAGTCAGTCGGAACGAGCATATCCACATATTTCTGTACAAGGTTTGCTCTCTCGTCCTTCTCTGTCATGCTCTCTTGCTTAGACTCTGCCACTTCTCTCAGCTCTGCGGGCAGTTCAGCATCGAACTCCTTCTCCTTCAGGCTCTGTAGCACTTCTGCCCACACCTGACAGATAATATCCTTCGTGAAGTGGTTAAAGGCATAATAGATGTCAAGTTTTCCATCTGCTCCCATGATACCTGCGCAGTGGATAGGATAGAAGCGCCTGTTGCCTGTGTGGTCTCTGAGATAATCGCTTGACTCGTTCGTAGTGCCTACAAGTACGAACTGGCGGGGACTTACATCGACAAATCTGCCATAAGCCTTACGGCATCTGTCTACTGTCCTCGACACATAGGCCTTGATGAACTCGACCTCTGCCTTCTTCGCTCCTGCAAGCTCAGTGACCTCGACTATCCAACAGCCCTGTGTCTGTTCCATGGCTTTCTGCAAATTGCCCATATCCTGCAGAGACAGATCATTCGTGTAATATCCGAGGCTGAGTCTTTCAAACATAGTCGTCTTACCGATGCCCTGAGGACCATCAAGGATCACCATATAATCATACTTGCGTCCCGGTTGTCTTACTCTCTCGGCAAGAGCCTGCAGTGTCTTCATGGTGACAGCTCTTACATACGGAGTGTCTTCCGCTCCGAGGTAATCTATAAAGATGCTCTCTGCCCTTTTGACACCATCCCACTCAGGCATACCGTCAAGCTTCTCGGTGATCGGGTGATACGCTCTCTTGTTTGCTATAGCCTCAATGCTGTCTATCAGCATCTGCTTGTTGTGCAGATTTTTGTATTTTTTCGCTATATAAGACAGGGCTGCGAGCAGATCGGAGTCGCTCCATACGTTCCTGTATCTGCGCTGCATTTCCCTGTTTCTCCAAGGAAGCCACCCCTCTACTTCTATGAGGTCAAGGAAAACATTTCGTCTCAGCCCTGAGAAAACAGGGTCTTCAGCAAGTATCAGGTCAAAATTTGATTTGATGACCGCAGGCCTCGGGTCGTTCTTTGCCCTCTTGACCAGTTTTTCGTTGATCTCGAAAACTTTGTTCTTCCACTTTTGCAGAGCATCTTCGTCTTTCCACCATGCCTTGACATCCCAGACACCTTTATCCTCCCAGAAGAGTTTGGCTTTATTGACATCCTCAGCATCTGTAAAAACCTTGCCCCACTCCTCATCGGTGTCTTCTGTGTCGAAGTCACTCAGGCAGAGGTCGGCTTCTTCTTCAAAGTCTTCAAAGACTTGCTTTCTGCGCAGCTCCTTCATGGCCGCCTGCATCTTTGGCATATCTGATATGCCCTTGATCGCTTCTTTCAAACTCTTCTCTGTCTCCAGATCTCCGAACTTGTGGAGCCTGTAGGCATCGAACGCATTACAAAGTTTGTTGCAGGTCGGGTCTTTGGCATGGTGGGAGTACATGAACACGTTCTCTATGCGCTCACCATTAGCTCCTGTGTACGGGTAGATCAACACACCCGGAACGGAGTGCGAGCCGCTCAGCTTGAAGCGCCTCGGGTCATCGGTCGGCTCATACTTATCCCCCAACAGCTCAGGGTCGGTCAGCACATCGACAATAGAGAACGCACGGCAGAACTCACCTATCACACCTGGCTTTTCAAGGGGATTGGCTTGTTTTGCTACAAGTCTTTCCGCCTTTCTCTCCCAGTTCTGTTTACCTCCTAAAAGTGTTCTCTCCTTCGCCTTGCCCAGTATGTCATCAGGATCTATAACCGCTCCCTGATATTCTACGCACTCAAAAGCACCATCCTGTGATGCAGTCGGCAGAAACATAAGCTGTGCAGGGCGTGTGGAGCAACTATCTACGATGTCTCCGCAAATGCCGAAGACCTCTTCTATCATATACTCGCATATCGCCACATACTCAGAGGGGGATACCTCTCTGCCAAGAGGGGCAACGAACCTGTAGCGAGGAGCCTCGGGTGCGTGAGAGTGTGTCGTGTATATGCAGGAGCAGAACTGTGATGCGACCACCTTAAAGGTCTTGGCCTGTTCGGGCGTGGCGGAGTCAATATCCAGCGTCAGCAGGCAACGGTTCATGAGCGTTTCCGTGCTTCTCACTGTCCCTGCGAGCCTGCCGCCTACGAAGGCGCCTGCTCTGCTCTTAAGGCTTGTCTTCTTATCGCCTGTCATAGCTGAATATTCGGCAAAAGTCTCCTCGGTGCGGACCACATTCTTGAACTTCTCTACAAGATCAGCCCATGATATTTTTACCGCTTTCCATGTCTTTGATGTGTGTGAACGTGCTATAGCTATCGAAAAATCCATCTTGCTAACATCTACATTTGGCATAGCATTTTTCCTCCTTCATGAAAAATCTACAAACCACCTCGCATAGTGAGGGTAATTATAGTATAACAGCTAAACCCAATTTTCGCAATAGTTTTCTATACCAAAATCTTGTATCCAGTTTTGTATATTTTGCTGATTTTGACAAAATTTGATTATTTTTTCAAAAAATGCTTGACAACATACCCCGCTTGTAGTATACTATAATTGCACCCAAAAACGGTGCAAAAATCCCAATTTTTCCCAAAAACATCCCAAAAAGCATCCCAAAAAGGAGAAAACACCATGAAAAGAACTACCCACACAGTAAAGGTCATCTGTCGCAACTACAGCTACAGAGACAGGTCTTTCACCATTGTGGAAGGCGCAGACGGTATCCTCAGAGCCATAGACCACAAGTACCTTGACGAGAACGGCTGTATCAATCAGGAGCTTAATGGCCTCCAGACCTTCAGTGATCCCTCACCTAAGGGCAACACCCTTGCAGCACTTCTCGTCCGCATCAATGAGCAGCTCGACCTTCTTGCTTATCTCGATGAGCATCATATAGACAAGAGCGACAAGGTAGCGACCATCAAGGCAATAATCGCTTTTCATGAAGAGAGGGGGTACTTCAATGAGCAGTGCTAATCTCGAAAGACTCTGCGAGTCCTTTGACTATGACTCTGATGAGTACGATTATGACGGGTATGATGACTATGACAAGTCCGACTATGAGGACTATCTTTCAGATATAGCTTACAGCCTTGGCGCTGTAAGCCACCTGTAAACGAAGGAGGTGTGTAAAGCTAAATGCTGACAGGTAAAACAAGGAAGGACAAAGCCCTGTATGGTATCGCTGCCTTAAGCGTTATCGTACTCTGCATAGTAGTACTGATAGTGTCAGTCACTGTCATAGCTACAAGGGGCTACAAAAAGGCTCATACAGAATACATAGAAGCCTATGAGCCTGCCTCGGTCTCCGTCAAGATGACCGAGAGAGCAGTAAAAGAAGAGAAGCTCGATATACCAAAGGGCGACACAGCCTTTAAGAGCTACATGAG
>Ga0326513_10004357_pt1 | contig 10160 bp, 8 predicted proteins | sample 2_2465_0518_D_FD_203654 | JGI IMG/M metagenome (GOLD analysis project Ga0326513, IMG submission 203654) | Bovine rumen microbial communities from UC Davis, California, United States - 2_2465_0518 | ecosystem: Host-associated > Mammals > Digestive system > Stomach > Rumen | place: USA: California...
GCTCTTATCCATAAGCCTGCACGGCTCAGCCTCACGCCTGTCATATCCCTTCGCGAAAAGCATGTTCTCGAGAAGACTTATCGTCATCCCCTGGTCATCTCTGAAGCTGTACGGTCCGCCGAAGCCGACATAACCAATGACATTTGAGACATCTACGCCGTATTGCTCATGCACCTTCCTGCTGTAACACAGTATGGATGACAGGTGCGCACCGGCAGAAGGGCCGGAGATGATGACTCTGGAGGTGTCGATGCCTTTGCCGCGCAGGTATTCCATTGCTTTATTGCAGCAGGCGCAGACGTCTTCTATCTGAACCGGATATCTGTTCTTGGGCGACAGACGGTACCCGATCGAGACGAAGCGGTAACCGTATCCGGCCATGCGCTGGCCGACGTAGTCAAAGAACTTCGGATTTCCCGCATTCCAGCCGCCACCGTGGACCCATACGACGATCTTGTCGGATATGGGCTCAGCAGGTTCATAATAAAGAAAGTATTGGTCCTTATCGCTCCCATAGGAAACATTGACAGGTGTGAATGTTTTCGAAGTATTGAACAGGTACCTGTAGAAGATGGGGTAGTAGCTCAGGTTCTCTCTGATGTAATCGATCATGATATGAATCCCTCCACTGCCTTGATCCACTGCGCGTTCCTGAAGCAGGCAAGTTCTGCGTGCGCGAGTCCGTCAAAACACCTTATCTCCATCTGCGGGTTCAATTCTTTCATCTTAAGCGCGCCTTTCTTCGAGACGGACTCGTTGCCCTTGGTGCCGTGCATGAACAGAATCTTCATGCCTTCCGGATACTTGGCAAATTCGAACGGAGCAAAGACTGAATCGATGATGTTATCTATTGATCGACTGTCCATATTGTCAGCGATCCTGGTGAACGGTTCCCAATATTCTCCGGGGAGGAAATCTCTTTTGAATGACGCCTCTATCCTGGGGTCGCGCGATCTGGACTTGTTCAGGAGGCTCCTGTAATTACTCTTCATTATGCTCTTGAACAGGCCGTTCAACTTGATCAGCGGCGCGCCGTCGATAACTAGGTTTTGTATTTTAAGGCCCGGATCTTTTGCAATTTCCGCAGCGATCCTTCCGCCCATCGACAGTCCCGCCAGAAGGTATACCTTGCTGCCTAATTCTTCTCTTATGTATTCAGCTATCTTCTGCGCCTCGTCTTCTATGCTGATGACAGTGCTCTTCTCGTTCTCGGTGTGTCCGTCTAATTCCGGTACGATTACATAATGAGTTCCCGAGAATTCTTCTGCTGCCTTATTCCAGATCTGCCAGGGAGTGAGCATGCCGTGGATCAGGATGACTGCGCTGCCTTCTTTGTTGCCGAATGTGTGGAAGTTCATTTCTTTACCTTTCCGCCCATCATGAGTATGACGGACTTTGCGAGCTGTTCGAACATGTCCTCCGGCTTGTATTTGCCTTCAACATGAGGAACTTTGAAGCATTCAGTGAGTACGTAGCCTGTCTGGATCCCGTGGTAATTGACGATCATGAACTGGATGATCTCATCAACGGAAGATGCCGGCTTCAGCTTGTTTGCCTTGATGACATCCTTGAGGAACTTCTCGGTGGCCACAGTCGCGTAGAGCAGGGGACTCTGCTCATCTTTGCCTAGCCTAGAGGCGATATTCATCGCGCGTTCGGGGTCAGCCATCGCGAGCATGTCGCTGTAGATGGAGACCTTAAGAAGGTCCGTGCCGACTTCCTTCATGTAATCGGCAAGCATGCCGCAGATGGCGTAGATCGTTTCCTCCCATTTGTCAGGCTTTGCCTTGGCAAGGATCGCCTCAAGCCTGTCGTCGATCTTGTTGTTCGCGTTGATCGTGATGACCAGGTCCTTCAGGATCTCGTCAAGGTCTTTGTAGTATCTGTAGATGGCGCCGTGAGAGTATCCGGTCTCGGTGATGATGTCCTTCATCTCGAGGGAGGTGATAGGCTTTCTGGTGCACACGCGGTATGCCGCATCCACTATCTCGCGGCGCTTGTTCTCATAGTATTCTTCGCTGACTCTGGGCATAGTTACCTCCGGGTTTGCAAATAAATGACACGACGTCATTTTAACGCGGTTGAGAGTACTTGTCAACCGACCCCAAACGAGCTAAGCCCTCGTAAAAAGGCGTAAGAAAACCCCGAAGAGGCAACTTCGGGGTTTTCGATTGGCCACATGGAAGTGATCAAATCTTTGATTAGTTCGATAATATCACCATGGGCATGATTTGCAAGATAAATCCTAAGCCTCGCTACTGTCCCATTAATCTCAATGCGTTGCTATATCATATAGTTGTAAGGTTATTGACGGAGGGAGATTTTATGTTTGCGATCTATGGTGAGAGTGCGCCGCTGATCATTGCGCTGGGTGTACTGCTGATAGTGGCGGTCATCTTTCTGATGGTCGTCTATTTCAGATACAAGATGCAGCAGTACGGACTAGCGAGGCAGGAGGATATCCGCAGGGATGTGGCGCGAAGAAGAAGGATAAGGCCGGCCGATAAGAATGAAGTATTTGAGAGAGATAATTATACGTGTCAGATCTGCGGTATCTCGAGAGATTACCTGGACAGCCTGTGCTACGGGCTGGGCGACTATTTGCTGCTCGAGGCGGACCATATCCGGTCTGTCGCACAGGGCGGCACGGGAAGAGATATCGATAACCTGCAGTGCCTGTGCTGGCGGTGCAACAGGAAGAAGGGCGGCCGCTATACCAACGAGCAGGTGATGCGCATGATCGACTACGGCATTGACCGGCTTGAGGGTACTGACAACTTCTGGATAGAATAACGGCATGCGTGATCTCCTGCGCCTGATGTATAATAGCAGGCGGAGGATATAGGTATGAGAAAGTTTCAAGTCGCACTTGCGATCCTTATGTCAGTGTCATTGTGCGGATGCAGCATTCTGGACAGACTTAAGAACGACCCGAAGAAGATAGAGAGTGCCAATGCTGAGAAGATCTTCGAGTACATAAAAGATGAAGACACAGATGCCCTTTGCGGGCTTTTCGCAGAATATGTTCAGGACACACACGACCTCGAAGCAGAGTGGGAAGCATTCTTCGATGCGATCGACGGAACGCCAGTGTCTTATTCCGGTTTGTCTTTCCCTGGTGAGGGTTATGAGACAGACCCGGACGGCAATGTCATAGACTCGCACCTCAGTGTAAACTACAATGGCGTCAAGACAGATACAGGCGAGACGTACGATGAGTTCGGATACCTGATCTATCAGGCGTATGCGGATGATCCGTCGCAGGAAGGCCTTATCAATTTCTGCGTATATCTGGCTGACTCGGACGAGTGGGTAACTGTAGGAGATTCTTAACGCCGGCCCCCCAATATATTGACGGCTGATAACGGCTGTGCTACATTATTAAACATGTTCAATAACTAACATGTGAGTGTCAGCATGCACGTCTTCGGAGGCCATAATGCAGAAGGAAGCAAAAACAGAACTTACCCGGCAGAAGCTCCTCGATGCCGTCGATTCACTTATCACGGACAGCGAAGATCCGATCAAGGTCACGTCGCGCCAGATCGCGGCAGTGAGCGGCGTTCAGCCTGCCATGATCAACTACTGCTTCGGTTCGCGCGAGAGGCTCATATACGAGGTGTTCCTCAGGAAATACGAAGCCGCGCTGTCCGATGCGAAGGTGCAGAAGATAGTAGAATCCAGCTTAAGTCCCAAAGACAAACTTAAGAAGCTTCACTTTGTCATTGCGTCGTTCCTTGTGAAGAACTATTCATTCACCAAAGCCATCACGAGCTTCGTCCTCTTCGAGCGCGACCTGTCCAAAGAGCAGTTCAGCTACGGCCTCGTTAAGGCACATTATTCAGGAAAGACCGGAAAGGACAAGAAGACCGATACCGAGTGCCGCATGATCGCGTACGAACTGTCGACGATGCTGCAGCTCGTGCTCTACAGATATGAGGACATCAGAGATCACCTGGGGCTCGACATTGAGGACCCGAAGAAGCTCCGCAAGTATATCGATATGAGGGTCGACCTGCTGCTGCCATGAGATATGTATATTCATTCAGAGAGTGCCAGGACGAGGCACTGGTAAGAGCCGGCGGAAAGGGAGCATCACTTGTCAGGATGGTCCGCATGGGACTGCCTGTGCCGGACGGATTTGTCGTTACGGCAGACGGCTTTGAAGACTGGCAGCCCCGCGATGAAGTGATCTCATATCTGATGGAGAACATCTCCCGCGACTGCACCTATGCGGTCAGGTCATCGGCGCTAAACGAGGATGGCGGGGAGAACTCTTTCGCCGGACAGTACGAGACGGTAACGGATGTTGCGCCGGATGGGATTGAAGATGCTCTTCGCACGGTCGGCATGAGCGCATATTCTTCGCGCGTCGAGGTGTATTCCGAATCTGCCCGGACAGGTTTTGAAGGCATCGGCGCGGTCGTGCAGAAATTCGTAAAGCCTGAGATCGCAGGCGTTCTGTTTACCGCAGATCCGATAACGGGAAGTGCGGCGGCTATGGTTGGCAACTTCGTGCGCGGCGAGGGCGAGCTGCTCGTATCCGGTACGGCAGACGCATCAGAATTCAGGATCGATGCCATGAAGTATGCATACGAAGGTGAACACGATCTCACACCTCATGCAAAGTCAATGTTCAGATACGCAGGCAAGATCTGCGATTCCTACGGATGCCAGGTCGACATCGAGTGGGCAGTCTCAGGCGGCAGGCTTTATGTGCTCCAGGCGCGCCCCATCACCACGATGAATCCGATCGACCGCAGGACTTACCGCATCAACGGAAGTCTGTCAGGCGAACATCTTCTCACGAAAACAAACGTCGGCGAGATCTTCATGAAGCCTCTCACGCCTGCGACATACAGCGCGCTCGAGAAGATAAACGAATTCCTCGGTCTGCCAGAATGGCTCACCGCAATTGACGGTCAAGCTTATATGAATGTCAGCGTGGTCTGCTCGATGCTGGTCGCGATGGGCATGAGCCGTCCCAAAGCATACGATGCGATCAAGGATATCGTCGGCAGTGTTCCGGATGGGACCGAGGTGCCGATCGCGCCTTTCGATGCCAAGTCGTTCAGACGTAATCTCAAGAAACTCGTGTTCGGCGATAAGACCGGAATGCGTAAGATGAGCAAGCGCGAGAAGATCGAGATGGTAAGAGACCTGCAGCAGATATCGAAGGACATGATAGAAGAGATCCGCGCGATTGATAGCAACGCCGGTCTGGCATCTTACTGGGACAAGGTCATGATCCCACGCCTGAAGGAAGGGCTCTCTGCGGTCATGGCCACATGCGGAACACAGATGGTTCCGCTGTTCGGAACCAGAAGCAAGCTGGACAAACTAGTAGGTCCCGGTATGTCAGGCAGGCTATGCGGAGGCGGACTCGGAATGCTCGCCAGCATGAAGCCCGTACTCCTGCTTGAAGACCTCCGTGATGGAAAGATAGATGAAGATGAATATATGAACGAGTGCGGCCAGCGCTGCATCAACGAGATGGAACTTGCAGAACCCAGGCCGTATGAGACTGGCGGGTATATTGAGAATGCGCTTGCTAATTATGAGGACCTCGGCGTCAATGCCCATGCGATGCTCGCAGCAAGTGAGGAAGAGTATAAGAAGGCGATGGCGGAGCTTCAGGAGACTGACCCTGCAAAGGCACGTAAAGCCGCAAAGATGGTGGATAAGTTCGCGGGCGCTCACAGGTTCAGGGAAGAGATCAGGAGCAAGGGAGTATGGATATTCAGCATACTGCGTGAATTCCTGCTCCGCGCCGGCGGGATCAACGGACTTGGCGACGATATCTTCATGCTGTATCTGGATGAAGCGCTGGCGCTGGTGAAGGAAACAGGTGATATCCCCGAAGGCCTATCTGAGCGTAAGGAAAACTATGCGAAATACATCTCAGGTCCGGCTTACCCTGCTGTCATCATCGGAAGGTTCGATCCTTCTTCATGGATGGCAGATCCTGATCGCAGGCTGGACTTCTATTCGCAGTCAGCTTCATCTGACAAGCTCGGCTCTGATGTATCCGGATTCCCGGGCGCGGCAGGCAAAGTCAGGGGAACCGTTCGCGTGATCACTGACATAGCTGACATCGATTCGATCGAGCCGGGCGAGATACTTGTCGCGTGCGCCACGAACATCGGCTGGACCAGAGTGTTTCCTAAGGTGTCTGCGATAGTAACCGACATCGGTGCGCCGCTGTCGCATGCGGCTATCGTAGCCAGAGAGTTCGGCATACCTGCAGTTGTCGGCTGCGGCAATGCGACAACTGTCCTTAAGACCGGCGATACAGTCGAGGTCAACGGCTCGAGCGGCGAAGTAACCGTGATCGAACACGCGTGAGCCGGCTTTTGGTTTTCAATTTTGTCGATTTGCAAAACCAAAATAAAACGGGCGACACGAATGCCGCCCGCGTTAGTTCTGTGAGGTGTTCCTGATTAACCTTCCGGATAGAACTCGAGAACGTAATCGTTAGCAGGTGAGAAGTAGTCGTTCACGAACGATATCATGTTACCGTCTCCGATCGTTCCTTCGAAGTCATTCATCAGGCTGCTGTCAAAGCTGATCGAATCACCGCTTATCGTGTATGTTCCCTGATCTGTGTCTTCAGCGATAGCTTCGACGGTTGAGCTTACCATTGAATCGATGAGCAGCTCCCTGAGGCTGTCAATGCTCATCTCATTACTGTCGGCATATTCCTCCAGTTCTTCCATGGATGACACGCCGGCAAATGCTATCAGGTTCTGATCAGTCATGTTGTTTATCAGATACTCTTCGAGGTCGCCCTCGAAAGTATTCGCATCCGGTATGAGCGTATAAGTGCCGTCCTCATAGAGTGTGAGCTCGAGCCAGATAATGAGCGAGCCTTCCAGGTCGACGTCGTACCCTGAATCAACAAGATAGTCTGCCAGGAAATCACCAAAATCCATTTCACAGAGGTACACGTCGCCCTCGGCATCGGTCGGGTCACCACTGATAACGGTGGAGCCGGAGTTATCAACATCGATGTAATCTGAAGCGATCACGGTATCACCGTAATAGCAGGTAACGGTGTATGTGCCTGATTCGAGAGGACCGTCGACGGTGAGGTCGCACCAGATATAATCGCCATCGCCGTAAGGAGTCTGGTCACCGTAGAGCAGCTCTCCGTCGAGGAATACATCGAACGTCATGTCGTCGATATAGTCGCTCACGTTCTCGGTGAAAACGACCGAGAGGTACACATAGTTATAGTCCGCGTAGATATCCGTATAATCTACGAGCGCTGCCAGGTCAGGCATAAAGGACACATCCAGTCCGTAGAACCCGTAGAGCTTGCCGTAAGCCTTGTCTCCCAGGTTGGAGATGAGCCATTCATCGTCTTCTAACGCGAACTCGAAAGTAACTTCCACTTCTGAAGTATCGTCACAATCAGAGATGGCAGCCACCGCCTCGTCAACGTCCGAGAACTCGCCCTCGAGGACCGCCTCGTAGTCAGCCATCGTGAAGGTGATGTCGACCGATGCTTCGTCCTTGTCGATCTTCACGGACTCCTCGTCGATCTCGTATTCGATGGTGTCTGCGACTGCATCTGCGATGGCAATCTGCTCGTCCGTGTAATCTTCGTTTCCGAACAATACTTCCAGATCTTCAGCGGCATCACTGTCCTTCTCTTCATTAGTGAGCTTTATGATCTTGCCTGCGTCGCATTTTACAAGTGCCGAAGCAAAGGCGTCTGCCGCATCGACGATGTCTTCTGTTTTCGCGCTGCTGCCCATGCCTGGGATCATGCTGCAGGAAGCACAGGATGTCGTAATTGCCGCAGCGACGGTAAGTGAGAATAACTTAGTAATGTTTGTCTTCATTAGCTTGCTCCTTAGTCTGCAGGATAGAATACGAGAGGTTCGTTGTTGTTCAGACCGCTGGTATCTCCGATATCTACGGTGAATGATCCGTCCGTACCCATCACGCCTTCGAAGTTCGTGACATCGCTGCTCACGAAATAGATCGTATCGCCGTCTGTAGTGTATGTGCCGGTGAGATAGATGCCGAAGTCGTAGTCCTCGAATTCAAGGACGAGAGCATCGAGCATAGTCTGCCTGAGTGTGTCGTAAGTTCCCATGCCAAGGCTCTCGGCAGTTGCTTCGAGCTCGTCCTCAGATGATATGCCAAGGAACTCCATCATTATCGGATCGATGTTGACCTCCATGAAGTCGTAGATATTTGTGGCAAGAGAGCTGTTGTCTGCAGCGAATTCGAACTCGCCGTTGTCTCCCAGTACGATTACGATGTCAACGTTGAGCGTTCCCTCGAAGTCGACGCCGAAGCCTTCTGCTTCAAGACCTTCGACGAAAGCATCCGTGGCATCGGCAGTTGCAACATACATGTCGCCGTCAATGGACGGAGTGAAGCTGCCCGTGCCGTAGCCGTTCACGCCCGTGCCCGAACCTGTTCCGCCGCCGATACTGCTGTTGTCTTCGATAACGATGGTGCCGTATCCGAGCTGCTGGTCATGGAACATGAGAGATATATCATATGTTCCGGGTTCGAGAGGACCGTCAACGCTGAAGTCACAGAAAACGACCATATCTTCATAGTAAGGAGTCGTCTCCATGGCTATATAATTATCCTGCCAGACGGTGTATGTCATGTCGTCTACATACTCGCTGACATCCTCACAGAACTCGACTTCAAGAGTCAGATAAGTATCAGTGTTGAAGGTACTCCAGGCATCGACCAGTGCCGTGAGGTCGGGGATGATGTCCAGATCGTAGCCGTAGAAGGAATAGAACTTATCGAAGCTCTTGTCGCTTAAGTTGGACACGAGCCATTCGTCGTCTTCCAGTGCGAACTCGAATGTGAGTTCGACTTCGGTCTCATCCTTGCAGTTATCGATCGCAGTGAGTGCATCCGTTACATAATCGAACTGAACGCCGTCCAGGACAGAGTCGTAATCCACCATCGTGAAGACTACCGTAGCTTCCGCTTCGTCCTTGCTTATCTCGACCGAGTCTTCGTCGATCTCGTAGGTGATGGTCTTGGCGATCGCTTCAGCGACGGCATCCTGATCTTCGGAATAGTAGTTTCCGCCGAGGTGCTCCTCGAGCTTTGCTACCGTGTCGCTGTCCTTGTCCTCATTGGTTAGCTTGGCGATCTTGCCCGCATCGCACTTAACGAGTGCGGAAGCGAAAGCATCTGCCGCCTCGATGATGTCTTCCTTCTTGGCACCTCCGAAGGGAATCATGCTGCAGGAAGCGCAGGATAGCGCCACCATGCCGGCGACTGCTGCTGCCAATAGTCTTGTCTTGTTCTTCATGTTTCCGTCTCCTTTCGTTGTCCCTTATTCCTCGGGATAGAATTCAATTGAACCAATACTTAAATCAGTGGTAAGCACGCCTTCGTCATCGAACTCGCCCATGAAGTCGCTCGACATTCCAAGAGAGCTCGAGAAAGAGAGCTTATCGCCGACGTATATATATGTGCCGTAATCCACTGTCTCTGACCCGTCGAAGAAACCGTCGATGAGTCCGTCGAACACATCAGTCTTGAGCTCGTCGAACTCGTCCTGGCCGATCTCATCTGCATAGTCGTTGACCTGGTCTATGCTTATATCCAGGTAGCTTGCCATGAGGATCGTGCTGTTCTGCTCGAGGTACTCATAAGCAGCTTCCATGAAATCGTCTTCGTGTATCGTGAGCTTCCACAGACCGTCGCCGATCACCAGATACATCTTGGTCGTGAGAGTTCCTTCGAGGGGTACTGCGTAGCCTTCGTAGTAGAGGTAGTCGTCGGCAAAGACCTCAGTCAGATCCCATTCGGCGATGTAATTGTCACCGGTGATGTTCACCGGATCTGCCAGACCGCTGAGACCTGCCGCGTCTTCCGTAACTATCGCGGATTCTGTTGCTACAAGCTCACCCATGCAGTAGACGTTCAGGGTGTAATTGCCTGCAGGAACATCGCCGTCCACATAGTATCCTGCCCAGATAAGGTTCTGATAGCAGGAGACCTGTCCGTCTGTCAGGACGGTCTCTCCGTCGCAGATGACCTCGCATGTCATGAGGTCGCTGTAATCCTGGACATTCTCTTCGAACTCGACAGACATCTCGACGTATCCGGGACCATTGACGGCATCAGAACTAAGGACAAGGGAAGCCAGGTCCGGTATATCTCTTATG
>Ga0326513_10004358_pt1 | contig 10160 bp, 13 predicted proteins | sample 2_2465_0518_D_FD_203654 | JGI IMG/M metagenome (GOLD analysis project Ga0326513, IMG submission 203654) | Bovine rumen microbial communities from UC Davis, California, United States - 2_2465_0518 | ecosystem: Host-associated > Mammals > Digestive system > Stomach > Rumen | place: USA...
ACTCACACCGAAGCAGATAGAGTACATGCGAAACGCCGTGAACCACCGCTGGGGATTCAAGGGTGGAGCCACGAGATCGGGGAAGACGTATCTGGATTACCATTGGGTGATACCGATGCGAATACGTCAGAGGATAGGTAAGGACGGGCTTGTGGTCATCCTCGGGGTGACAAAGAGCACGATTGAGAGGAACGTGTTGGAGCCGATGCGCGGGATCTTCGGCGACGACATGGTGAGCTTCATAGGATCAGACAACACCGCACGCCTGTTTGGTGAGCGGTGTTATTGTTTGGGCGCCGAGAAGCTGTCGCAGGTATCGAAGCTGAGAGGTTCTTCGATAAAATACTGCTATGGTGACGAGGTTGCGGACTGGTCGGAGGACGTGTTTAACCTGTTGAAGTCTCGTCTTGACAAGGCGTATTCGTGCTTTGACGGGACGTATAACCCGCAGGGGCCGGAGCACTGGCTGCACACGTTTCTGGAATCTGACGCGGATATATTCAGTCAGACGTATGGCATTGATGATAACCCGTTTCTGCCGCCTGAGTTCGTGGCGAATCTGAAAGCAGAGTACGCGGGAACAGTGCTGTATGACAGATATATTCTGGGCTTGTGGGCGGCTGCTGAGGGTGCGCTGTTTACTTCATATCCGAAGTATACGGACGATGTGACGCTTTTGAGGGACGGTGTGGCGCATATTGATGCGGCATACGGCGGCGACGACTACACGGCGTTTACCTGTGGTAAAAGGCAGGGCGACACATTGTATTTGTATGGGCGGATGTGGCATAAGCACGTCGATACAGTGATAGATACCTGTATAGGCGAGGCAAAGAGGCTGCTGTGTGCGCCTATTTTGTCAGAGACGAACGCTGACAAGGGGTATCTGGCAAAAGAGATCGTCCGTCGTGAGTATTCAGCGCGGACGTATCATGAGGAAATGAACAAGCACCTGAAGATTGCGACGTTCCTCAAGAAGTGGTGGCCGAACATCGTGTTCCTGGCGGGCACTGATAAGCAGTATGTGGGTCAGATATTGAGTTACACAGAAGAAGCGGCTCATGATGACGCGCCTGACAGCGCCGCGAACGTTGCGCGGTACTTCGATAAGCGCGGCGGAATAGAGTATAAGTCCATCCTGGGCTTATAAGGTGGTATGCCTTCAAGGCATGGGAGCAGAAAGGGCATATGGCCTTCATCCGTATGCCGCCTCCTGTCCGTCGGTGGGGACGGAACAGGCTATATGCACAGTTGGTCGAGAGGCTTAAGACGGCGGTCCTGAAAACCGCAGGCGGAAACGTCCGTGGGTTCAAATCCTACACTGTGCGCCAAGTGATCCCTATTGGTCATAGGATCACCTCCTTTCAATGGGGCGGCACGTCGGGCATGGCGTGTGACAAGCCCGTCCGCATGGACCCTCACGGTGGCCCTTTCACGCTGTGAGAACATGGGAGCACGCCTGCCGCACCGGTGGATTGCCGGGCAATGGTCAAAGGCAGCTTGGCTTCGGGCGTTGAGCCTATCAGCGTCCACCATTCAGAGTAGTCGCCCCGTTTGGGGTGGGGATATATACCACCGCTGGTGGGGGCGGTGCACACATGGGGGTGTTTACGATAATCACTTTTCAGGATTATGAACGCGCTGATGATAAGGTTGCGTTCATTGCCAGGGCGATAAATGAGCATCGGCAGAGTGATGATTATAAATACGCCCAGGAAGCTGCCCTGTATGACAGGCAGGAGAACGTGACGATCAACGAGGTCACGCGGTCGCTGTATACGGCGGCTGGCATCAAGATCAATGATCCGACGACGAGCAACAACAAGATCGCGTCGAACTACTTCCACCGGCTGAACGTCCAGAGGGTGAGTTACCTCCTGGGCAACGGCGTGAGCTTCGTCGATCATGTCAAGACCATTCAGAGCGACGGCAGGCCGATCAAGGTTGACGAGACCAAGGAGGCCCTGGGTGACGATTTCGACACGGACTTGTATGACATCGTGTATTCCGGCGAGATCAGCGGCAAGAGCTATTGTTACGTCACATATGACGCCAAGCGGGGATATGAGTATTATCTGTTCCCGATAACGGAGTTTGTGCCGCTGCTGGACGAGCACGACGGGCGACTGAGGGCCGGAATCCGGTTCTGGTCGCTGGACTGGGACCGCAGGCCCGTTTCTGTGGTCGTGTACGAGGCCGATGGCCTGACAAAGTACCAGACACGGGACGGCGCAAAGGGCCTTGATCTGGTCATGGTCGAGGCGAAGCATGGGTATAACAAGATCACAGTGACCACTGAGGCGGAAGGCACCGAGGTTGTGGGCTTTGAGAACCACTTCTCGGACATCCCGATACTCCCGTACTACGGGAAAAACGGGCGCTCAACGCTGGTCGGCATGAAAGCCGCCATTGACAGCTACGATTTGATTCAGTCTGGTTTTGCCAATGACCTTCAGGACTGCGCTCAAATCTACTGGCTGGTGGGCGGCTCCCTTGGCATGGACGATAAATCGCTGAAGGAGTTCAGGGAACGGCTGCTGTTCCAGCACATCGGCGTCGCGGATCTGGACAATTCCAGTGTAACGCCCTATACCCAGCAGGTGCCCTATGAGGCGCGGGCGGCGTATCTGACCCACATCAGGAACAGCATCTATGAGAGCTTCGGCGCTCTGGATGTGACAAACATCAATTCCGGTGACAGGACAGCTACGGAGATCGAGGCAGCCTATCAGGCACTCGAAGAAGAGGCAGATTCCCTCGAAACGAGGGTTACAGACTTCATTCGCCGGCTTCTGGCGCTGCTGGGGATCGAGGACATCCCGCAGTACAAGCGCAACCGCATCTCAAACCAGCTTGAACAGACGCAAATGATCATCATGGCCGCCGAGCACCTGTCCGAAAGGGCGATTTTGGAGAAGCTGCCCTGGGTGACCGTGGACGAAATCGACACGATCCTGGCGGAAAAGTCGGGTGAAACCGACGAGCTGCACGAAAATGACGATGATCGTGCACTGAACGGCGGTGACATGGGCGGTGAAGCGCTGTGATCGACGTACACCCGGGAGATAACGCCTTAAACAGCGTTCTCAAGGCCCTGCCGGGGGTCTACGCGCCGCCGAGACGCAAGGCCGAAGAATCGCTCAGAGCGTTTTTAAGGCCGAAATTAAAGGCTCTCCAGCCCCGCAAGGACGAATCCTCGACAAAGTACAAGCTGCGGCTTATTGAGGCGTTCAGAGGCCCCAAATGGGCGATTGTGCGGCACGGAATCGCACTGGCGTTCACTGAGGCGAACGGTGTTGCCACCGAAGAGATCAATTCCCGGCTCGAACAGGCGTTCATGGACGGCATGAACGAGAGCGCCTATGCGCTTTCACTGAACGGTGTGGAGTCATGGCCGGTCACGCTGGCCGTTGTGACTGGGTTGATCATGGCCGGGCTTGTCACATTGAACAAGCGCAAGGTCAAGCGTCGGCGGGACATCGCGTATAACGATGAACGCCTCCAGGGCACGGTCCATTCGGCGATTCTGCAGGGCGTGTCCGTGGATGATCTGCCAGCGCATGTTGCCCGGACGATGGCAAAGGCCCGCCAGAACGAGATGATCTCCTATGCGCGGGCGTCGATCTACGGGGCCTCCGATTCAGGAGCCTTTTTCGCCGGTCTGGAGGCAGAAAAGGCGGGCATCGAGGTCGAAAAGACGTGGCTGTCCATCATGGACATGCGCGTCAGACCGTCCCATAAGCATCTCCACGGCACGACGATACCGCTTCACGCTGTATTTCACGGCTATTATGGTGATCTGAGATACCCTCACGATCCTCAGTCAGTGCCGCAGGAGATTTACCGCTGCCGCTGCCGAATGGCCGTACACATTGCGGGGCGTTCTCCGGGGGAGTACAGCCGGTCACTGTTGCCGACACAGACGGCAGCCTACAGGAAGTGGCGGGATCAGCAGATCAGGAAGGCCGGGGGAGAGCTGGAGCTTTTGAAGCTCCACAGAAGATTGGGGCGATAGTATGCCGAGATTTACGTTTAATGTCGAGGTGCGCACGAACAATATTCCGCGCGTTCTGAGACAGCTTGACAGGGTAAATGAGCGTACCCTTGAACAAATTGGGGACGCCATTGTTGGGCATGTCCGCGACAGAGTGCCGATTGATACTGGAGCTCTGCGTGACAGCTACATGCGGGACGTGCTTGACAATAACCATGTTCGCGTGGGCAGCCCACTGGCATACGCGCCGTTCGTGGAGTTGGGGACCGGCCCGAACTACGAACAACCACCGGACTGGGTTCGGAACATTGCAACGCGCGGTCACCACGCAGAGGACCCTTGGTGGTATCTCGGAGATGATGGCGAATGGCACCAGGGCTGGTTTATCCGTTCACAGCCTCATTTGAGGCCGGCATTTCTTGATCATGTGGACGAGTATATCAGGATATACCGTCACAACCTACAGCACGCATAAGATAAATCCAGCGCCTTCATGGCGCTGTTTTTATACCCGCCAATTTCGGCGGGATCAAAAACTCGAATGGCAAAGTAACGCCACCGAAGCAAAGGAGAGTATGTTGTCATGGCACTTACCCGATCCATGCTTAAAGGCATGAACCTGACCGAAGAACAGGTCGGGGCTATTATCGACGCCCACAAGGAGACCGTCGATGCCCTCAAAGAGCAGAGGGACAATTACAAGGCCAACGCTGAAAAGCTGGCCGACGTCCAGAAGGAATTGGACGACATCAAGAACGGCGAAGACTGGGAGGCCAAGTACAAGGCCAAGGAAAAGGAGTTCGCCGAATACAAAGCCGCCGTGGCAGGCAAAGAAACCCTTGCCGCGAAGCAGGCCGCCTTTCGCAAGCTTCTCACGGCTGAGAATATCCCTGATAAGTTCCACGATCGTATCGTCAAGATGACGGACTTCGACACCGTGGAGATGGACGGGGACGCTATCAAGGACGAAGCGAAGCAGCGCGAGGGCATCAAGTCCGAATGGGGCGAGTATGTCGCCACCACAAACAATCAGGGCGATAGACCCGAGAATCCCCCGCGCGGCAATACCGTCATGACGAAGCAGGAGATCCTTGCCATCAAGGACACCGCCGAACGTCAGAATGCGATTGCCGCAAACCTGAATCTTTTCAAGAGATAAGGAGTGAAGACAATGAGCAAGTTCGATATGAACCTCCAGCTTTTCGCCGCCTCTGCGGTTGAAACCCTGAACAATCCCCGCGATTCCCTGCCGAATGTCTACCAGAACATTACGGCCCGTGAAATTGATTTCGTTACCCGCTTCGGCGCGAACTGGGATGCCCTGCGCGAGATTCTGGGCATCATGCGCCCGATCCGCCGCGCTCCCGGCTCCACGCTGGTCTCCTACACCGCTGATGTGGCGCTGGAATCCGGCAACGTCGGCCCCGGCAAGGTCATCCCCTACTCCAAGGCGACCATTGCCCAGGCGTCCACCGGCACCCTGACCATCGAGAAGTACGCCAAGGCTGTGCCCATCGAGGACGTGAACCAGTACGGCGCGGCTATTGCCGTTCAGAAGTCCGACGAAGCGTTTCTGACCAAGCTCCAGAACGTGGTCTTGGGCCGCTTCTATACCTTCCTTAACACCGGCACGCTGACCGGCACTGCCGGCGGCTGGCAGGCTGCGCTGGCGATGGCCCAGGGCATGGTGCTGAACAAGTTTGCCACCATGCAGAAGGACGTGACCGGCATCGTCGGTTTCGCCAACATCCTGGACGCCTATGAGTACCTGGGCTCTGCCAACATCACCGTGCAGAACCGGTTTGGCCTGACTTATATCAAGGACTTCCTGGGCTACAACACCCTGTTCCTGCTGCCCGCGATCTTCATCAAGCGCGGCAAGGTTCTGGCGACCCCGGTCGAGAACATCATCCTGTACTACATCGACCCATCCGACAGCGAGTTTGTCCAGCTCGGCCTTGACTACACTGTGCAGGGCGAGACCAACCTGATCGGCTTCCATGCCAACGGCAACTACAGCACCGCTGTGGGCGAGTCCTTCGCGCTGATGGGCATGAACCTGTGGGCGGAGTACCTGGACGGCATCGCCAACGTGACCATGAACCCGTCCGTCTCCCTGGATAAGTCCACCGCGACCGTGGCTGCCGGTTCCACCGTGGCGCTGACTGCGACCACCACCCCGAGCGGCGAGACCGTGACCTGGACCTCCAATGACACTTCTGTGGCGACCGTGTCCTCCGGCACCGTTACCGGCGTGGCCGCTGGCACTGCGAAGATCACCGCCAGCATCACCGTGGACGGCAAGACTTACGAGGACAGCTGCACCGTGACCGTCACTGCGGCGGGCTAAGCCTATGGCCTATCGTGCAGCAGTTGATTTCATCGACCTGCAAGACGATAACAGGCTGTACAAGGCGGGGGAGCCATTCCCCCGCCCAGGCCTGAAGGTCTCTGCGGCGCGTCTGAAAGAGTTGTCCACCAATGCGAATCGCATGGGCTATCCTCTGATCGCTGTTGCGCAGGCCGATGACAAACGCACCCGAAAGAGGGTGAAGAAGGATGATTAGCCAGGTATGCGCCCATATCCACAACTACTTTGAGACGGACGACATGACCGGCCAGCGCCTTATCTACCCCGGAAGCTATACCATTGAGAACGGCAGTATTGACCTGCCGTTTCTTGTTAATGGCGAGTATTTCCGGGTGTTCGGATCGCGCTTCAACAACGGCGTACATCAGTACCCCGGCGACGATCTGAGAGATGAAACCTTTACCGGCGTGATCTGGGAGATGCGACCGCCGCAGGAGTTCCTTTCGCTGGTTGATGAGATCCAGGAATGGGTGGACAAGTACGGCAACGTCATGAAAAACCCGTACCAGTCAGAGGACGTCATTGGCGTCTATCGTTACACGAAGATGACCAGCGGCAAGGTCACCGGCGACTACATCGCCACCTGGCAGAACGTCTTCAAGGACCAGCTCAAGGAATGGAGGAAGCTCGCGTGAACCTGTTGCAATCCATGATGGAGCCATGCGTGATGATGGACAAGACCACCGCCAACGACCCGATGGGCGGGTTTACGACAGCATGGGTGGAGGGCGCGACATTCGACGCCTTTGTGCGCAAGGAGACCGCGCCTGAGATCATCGTGGCCGAGAAGCAGGGCGTGAAAGAGACCTTCACCGTGGTTGTGTCCAATGATGTACCGCTTGACTATCACGATGTGTTCAAACGGATCAAAGACGGAGAGGTCTTCCGGCTGACCTCCAATACAAAGGATGACGCCGTTCCCAATTCGGCATCGTCCGGCGTTCGGGTTGCCAAGGCCAGCTGTGAGAGGTGGGAGTTGACATGACGGAAACGGCAAAGGCACTCTACACCTTTTTCAGTGGGTTCGGCATACCGGCATATGTGAGCGACAACATCCCGGACAACGCCACAATGCCATATATCACCTACGACCTGATAGAGCCCATCCCGTACACGCGCGGGACGTTCAACGCCTCCGTGTGGTACAGGGACACGTCCTACGAGAACATCACTGCCAAGGTTGACGAGATCAAATCGGCGATAGATACGGGCGTGAGCCTCAAGGCCGGCAACGGCGCGGTGCACATCTTCCGGGAGCGCTCCGGCGCGTTCTGTCAGATGCGCAACGACCCGAACCGAGAGACGAAAAGGGCCTATCTTTCCATGATAATCATTGCAAACACCGATTAAGGAGGGAGAACATTGAGCAAGTACAGCCAGACGCCGACGGATGCCTTCAAGTCCATCGTTCCGGGCGCGGGCGTGCTGATGACGGAATTTGACCCGGCTGTCGGCACGGTTGACCGTTCCAAGATCGTTGGCCTGACCAACGGCGGCATCAACTTCCAGGACAATATCGCCTATAAGGACTATGCGGAGGGCATCGACAACATCCCCCGCAACACCAAGCAGTTCAAGCGCATCGACAACTCCCAGCGGACCATCACCGTGGGCGGCACCTTCAAGAGTGCCAACAAGGCGCTTGTGCAGAAGCTGATCGCGGCTTCCACGCTGTCCAACAACACGATCACGCCCAAGGCGGCTCTGGAGCTTACGGACTTCTACGATCTGTGGGTGGTCATGGACTACTCCGACGTGAACACCGGCGCGGACGCGGGCAACATGGCGATCAAGATGAAGGACGTGCTGCACACCGGCGGCTTCAAGATCCAGACGCAGAACGAGGACCTGGCGGACTTCGCGTTCGAGTTCATGGCCCATTACGACATCGACGCTCTGGACACTGTGCCCTATGAGGTCTACGTGCGCGAGAGCGCCTAATAACGACAGGGGCGGCTTCATTGCCGCCCATTTTTTAGGAGGCAGAATATGAAGCATCTTGGGAATTGTCCCATAAACGAGTTCATGGCGCAGGCCATGAAGTTTCGCGGCCCCTTTATCGAGTGGGTGAAGGCCACCGGGGCCGACGAGATCAGGCAAAGAATGTCCGATTCCCTGGGCGATAATCCCGAAGAAAAGGAGATCGCCGAGGCGTTCAATGACATGATCGCCGAGATCGAGGACGTATGTCTGGAGAAGTGCCCGGAGCTGACCGCCGAAGTGCTGCGCATTGCGACTTTCACGGACAGCCCGGATGACGAAGTGCTGACCATGACCGAGTACGAGAACGCGGCCATTGAAATGTACCTCAACCGGAACCTACGAAATTTTTTTTCGCGGTATATTCGGCAGAGCCGGAAGACTTCTTCAAAGGCTTAAACTCTGTCCGGCTTGACCTGGCTGAAATCATCGGCATCCCGTACATCACGGATGCCATCACGACGACGATCAGGGACAGGGTAAAAGGCGAGAGCTACATGGTATATATGAGCGACATGCTCTATATGCTCTGCTCATGGACGCACAATCGCCCTGAACGGCGCTTTTACGATATTCTCTATCCCAAGCCAAAGGACGAGCGCTACGACGACGAAACACTGGATGAACGCCTTGCGCGGTTCGGCATAAAGGTGGTGGACTGATGGATTTATTTGAGCTTTCGGCAACTCTTGGCATAAACACTGACCCTTTTACCAGTGGATTGCAGGGTGCCCTTGGGTTTGCTGGTCGTATTGCCAATCAGGTTGGGAACATGGCCTTCGATTTTGGCAAGGACGTCATTGATACCGGCCTTGAATTTGACAAGGCTATGTCCGGCGTCTTCGCTGTTACCCAGACCACAGACGAAGGCGTCCAGAAAATGCTCGAAGATGCCGCCATCGCAGAAGCACAGGTAAGCGCGTTTACTACCGCTGAAGCCGCAATGGCAGAGTATTACGAAGGCTTGGCCGGCTACGACACACAGGAGGTTGTCGATGGCCTACACGCCATTATCGTTGCCGCTGAAGCTGCCGGAGAGAGTCTGCCTACGGTTGCCGACATCATTACGGACGTCAACCGAGCTTTCAACGGTGAAGCCAAAGACCAGGAACACGTTGCCGACGTACTGGCTGCCACGGCGACGGCCACCAACACCACCATTACCAAACTTGGTCAGTCCTTTAAGTATACCGCGCCTCTTGCCGGTGCGCTTGGGTATAGCATCGAAGATGTTGCAATCACGTTTGGTCTGATGGCAGACCGTGGTACAAAAGCATCTCAGGCGGGCACCGCACTGCGCAACATACTTACCAGGATTTCTACAAATGCCGGCGCAACCTCAACAAAGATTGGTGCTCTGGATGTTATAACAGATAAGCTTGGCGTTGATTTCTATGATTCAGAACGCAAGGTGCGTCCGTGGATCACTGTCGTCGATGAAGCCAGAGACGCATGGCGCGGACTGAACGAAGAAGACAAGAACGGTGTCCTTGATGCTTTCGCTCAGCTTGCCGTTGGAGGAAAGAATGCAGATGAAGTCTTAAAGAGCCTGAAAAAGGATTCTCTTGAGGTTTCGAACATTCTGGATCAGTACAACAAGGAGGAAAATACAGCCGCACGGGATAAATATGCCGACAGTATTCGTGGAATAGCCTCCTCATATTCTGAACTGTTCAAGCTGCTCGGAATGGACGTAGATCCCACGACAGACAACGTAAAAGACCTTGCCGGGGCATTAGAGCGGGCACGATTCAAGCTTGGGGAAATGACCGATGAGGAAAAGGTGTATTTCGCTACGCAGATCGGCAGCCTGCG
>Ga0326513_10004359_pt1 | contig 10160 bp, 6 predicted proteins | sample 2_2465_0518_D_FD_203654 | JGI IMG/M metagenome (GOLD analysis project Ga0326513, IMG submission 203654) | Bovine rumen microbial communities from UC Davis, California, United States - 2_2465_0518 | ecosystem: Host-associated > Mammals > Digestive system > Stomach > Rumen | place: USA: California...
CAGCGGAGATATTCTATGGGAATGGAGATTTCTGAAAATTACGCAAGGAGGTGTGAATACCAGTATTTTTATGATATGCAGGATTATTTTACTGATTGTCGGCTCATCGCTTCTGACTTATACGACCTCGCCGATTCTGCTCACGGATGCAATTGAATCTCTGATGTCGCCGCTGAAAAAAATTAATTTTCCGGTACATGAAATGGCAATGATGATGTCAATCGCATTAAGATTTATTCCGACTCTGCTCGAAGAAACGGATAAAATCATGTCTGCTCAGAAAGCAAGAGGCGCAACTCTCGACAGCGGTAAAATGATGGAGCGTGTCAAAGCAATGATTCCGATTCTGATCCCATTATTTGTATCAGCATTCCGGAGAGCCGAAGAATTAGCTACAGCGATGGAGTGCCGCTGTTATCGGGGCGGGGAGGGAAGAACCCGTCTCCGTCAGCTGAAAGCCTCCGGAAGGGATTATATCGGATTAGTGATCTGTCTGCTGTTCTTTGCACTGACAGTCACGCTGAATATTATTTTATCATAAGAGGAAGGAACTCGATTATGCAGAAAAACGCAACCCCTGTAAAAAAGAGCTGGAAAGAACGGCTTGAAGCTATGTGCTTCTGGGAAATACTGGCTTTTGTCATTCCGTTTTTGCTGATGGGCTATGCATTCAAGAAAATTGAAATTCATCCGTTCGGCGACAGACAATTTCTGGTAACAGATGCATGGCATCAGTATTATCCGTTTTTTCAGATATTATTTGAAAAATTAAAAAACGGCGATTCGCTGTTATATTCATTCCGGACGGGAATCGGAACGAATTTCCTCGCATTGATGGCATATTATGCCGCAAGTCCGCTGAATTTCCTGTCAGTCTTCATGACACAGGAAAATCTTCGTGACGGAATGACACTGATTCTCCTGCTGAAATTTTCCTTTGCCGGATTTTTTATGGCGAAATGCATTAAATATCTGTTCAGAAAAAATGATATTTCTATTACTATGTTCGGAGTCATGTATGCACTCTGTAGCTACATGATGGGCTATTACTGGAATACGATCTGGATTGATACCGTAGCACTTCTGCCGTTGGTAATGACCGGTCTGACAATGCTTGTGCGTGAGGGAAAATACAGACTTTATGTAATCTCTCTGGCACTGGCATTATATACGAATTATTATATTGCATATTTTATCTGTATCTATACAGTACTGGCCTTTTTCTGTCTGTGTCTGTATGAAAATCTGGATTTCAGAAAATTCGCAAAGCGATTCGGCATGATTACCGGAGGCTCTCTGTTAGGCGCAGGCATTTCGTCATGGATTCTGATTCCGACATTCTTCGCCTTACAGCTGACATACAGTGCAAATAACAAATTCCCGACAAGTATTAAATTCTATGAAAAATGGCGGGATATTATCGCAAATATGATGGCTTATACAGAACCGACTACAAAAACAGGCCTGCCGAATTTGTACTGCGGTCTTTTGCCTGTGCTTCTGCTGGGCGCATTTCTGATCGCAAAAAAAATCAGAATCCGTGAGAAAATCACAGCTGTGATTTTATTAGTATTTTTAATTTTAAGCTGTAATATTAATTATTTGAATTTCATTTGGCACGGATTTCATTTTACAAATATGATTCCGTATCGTTTTTCATTCCTGTTTTCGTTTACGATGCTGATTATGGCATATCGTGCATATCAGGTATTATTGGAAGAAAAGCTCAGTCTGTGGCAATGGGGAGCGATGCTCGTCACCGGAGGCATTTTCTGCGGAATCAGCTATACTTCCGGCGTTCAGGAAGATGATGGTCATAAATTCGTGACATCCTGTATTTATCTCGGAGCTGTCTATCTGATTGTAATTTTCTGTCGGAAATTCGCTCCGAAACAGGTGATTCAGACTCTGCTTGCCTGTGTGATCGCATTCGAGATGAGCGGACAGGCTATCCGCGGTGCTGATACGGTCGGAAGCTCAGGCTATGGCTCATATCCGGCGGATAATGCCGATATGCAGACGCTGATTTCTCAGCAGGATGACAGCGATTTATTCCACAGAAGTGAAATTACTATGTGGTATACACTCAACGATCCGGCTTTGTATTATTATAACGGCATTTCGCAGTTTTCATCTATGGCGAATGAAGATATTTCTATTTTCTGCCGGAGAATGGCTCTGCCTGCCGCCGAGGGAAGCAACAGATATTTCTATGCCAATACAGCACCTCTGACTCATATGATGCTGGATGTGCGTTATGTTTTAGCAAAAGACGGCTACAGTTCTGATACGTTCTCCATGCATAAAGTTGCCAATACTGATAAATGTGCCATGTTCGAGAATGATTATATTCTTGGTCTGGGATTCATGATGCCGGAAGCTATAGCAGATTATGAACTTCCTGATCAGGATGACCCGTTCCAGACTCAGAATGAATTATTTAAGAAAATCACCGGTGTGAATGAAGATTTATATACTCAGATTGATATTACTCATGTCGGTCATAAGGGCTTTGATGTGACCAGAAAAGCCTATGGATTTTATAATTATACCAAGCAGGATGATGCAAGCGAATATTATCTGAAATATAATTATACAACCGTTCAGGATGGTATGGCTTATGCTTATGCCAAAGTCAAGAACGGCGATAATATGGAAGTCCGTGTGGATAACGGCGATCTGATTCATAAATACAGCATTGGCCGTCAGCCGTATATTACACCCCTCGGCTCATATCCGGCCGGAACGCTGATTAATCTCAAGTGTACTATGAAAGATGAAGCAAAATCCGGCGATGTAAATATTTATTTCTATCAGATGAATGAAGATGTCTGGAAAAAAGGCTATGAAGCGATTCAGAACGGCGGTCTGACACTCACAAAATTCTCTGATACAAATCTGACTGGTACAGTGAATTCTGAAAAAGACGGTGTATTATATCTTTCGATTCCGTATGAAGAGGGCTGGAGTGTCTGGGTAGATGGTCAGAAAGCTGATCTGCTTACCATGTTCGGCGCAATGTCCGGTGTCAGAGTCAAGGCAGGTTCTCATGAAATCGCTCTGAGATACAGTCCGAAAGGCTTTGGCGCAGGAGTGATGATCGGCCTCTGCTGTATTGCAGTTTTAGTATTATTATATTTCTATGAAAAGAAACATCAGCCCGCTGAAAAAACAGAAACTCCCGAACCGGAAGAGGAAACCCCTCAGACGGAAATTTCTGAAACTGTCGCCGTTACAGATGCACTTATCACAACACAGAATCCCGATGCTCCCGAATCTGAAACGGAATTACAAGAAGAATCTCAAATTCCTGAACAGCCTATGACAGAAAGCCGGAGAGTTCAGGAACAGGATCAGGATATTTTCGATTTTATTGATTCTTATTATGAAAATAAAAAAGCCCCCGCTCCGGAAAATCCTGATACCCTAGAAGATGTGGAATATACTCCTGAAAAATTCATGAGCGATGCCTCACAGGAAAAAGATTCTCATGAGTGAAGAGAGAAATTTAAAAGTCATGATGGCCTATCGGGGGACGGCCTATCATGGCTTTCAGATGCAGAATAACGGAATTACTGTACAGGAAGTCGTACAGAAAGCGGTTTCTAAAGTCCTGAATGAATCTGTTGTGATTCATGGCTGTTCCCGTACTGATACCGGAGTCCATGCAAAACAGTTCTGTTTTTCCGTCAGAACACATAGTCAGATCAGAAATAAAGGCTTCGTCAGAGGCGTAAACGGCGAACTCCCGAAAGATATTTCTATTTTATCCTGTGAAGATGCCGATCCGGATTTTCATGCAAGATTCAGCTGTAAAGGCAAAGAATATCTCTATCTGATTCATAACAGCGAATCAAAAGACCCGTTCACAACAGATCTTGCCTGTCATTACCGGAGGCCGTTTCATCCGGAACTCGTCAGAGAAGCTCTGCCGTATTTTACAGGTACGAAAGATTTCAAGACTTTCTGTGCTTCCGGATGCAATCCCGATATGAGCACAGTCAGGACTATTTATGATTTCCGACTCGAAACAGACGGCGATAAAATTAAATTTTATATTCATGGTGATGGCTTTTTATATAACATGGTCAGAATTATCATCGGAACGCTTTTAGATATTAACGAAGGCAGAATTCTGGTCAGTCAGCTTGATGAGATTCTGAATGCCCGTGACAGACTCCGTGCAGGCCGGACAGCTCCGGCCTGCGGTCTGTATCTGAACAGGATTTTTTATTGATAATATTAAAGGGGGCAGAAATATGGCAAATCTCAGTGATGTGCTTCAGGCTCGTCAGCGGCGGAAACGCCGGAAACAGATCATTGCCGGACTGGTGATTGCAGCAGCAGTGCTCGCAGCTCTGCTGATTTATTCCAAAAGAGAACAGATTTTCTCCGGCCTGGAAAAAATCAGCAGTCCGCATTCTAATTTAAATGCCGAAAATGATAACGGATTTCTGCTCAGAGTTTCCGGCGGTGTGGATTATCATGCCGAATTTGTAAATCATCATCTTTTTATATTATGCGATAAATATTTATATATTTATGATATGGACGGAACTCTGCTCGACAGCCGTCAGCATGCCTACAGCAATGCCGTGATGCAGACAAATCAGAATAAAGCTTTGACCTATTCGCTGAACGGAACACATTTCCGTATGGATACACAGAAGAAAATGCTTTATGAAAATCAGACCGAACAGCCGATTTTATTCGCTGTTCTGAGCAATGACGGCAAAGCCGCTGTCGTAACAGAATCAGAAACATATGCCTGCCGCCTTATGGTATTCGATACCAACGGAAAAGTGATTTATACCCGTGATTGTGTGGAGCGGCTCACTGATCTGAGCTTTACAGACAACGGATGCCTGTTTTCAACAATCGGCGCGGAAAACGGTCAGCTGATTACTGTAATACAGTCTGTCCGGTTTGATAAGAGCGATATTCAATGGGCAACCGCCCCGCTCGCTACGCTCTGTATGCATGTCTATGCCCTGAAAAACGGCGGTGCGTTTGTCATCGGCGATACACAGGCCGCATATTATGATAATACCGGTGCTCTGATCAATACTTATGATTATGCCGGTACTCTGCTGGATTTCGATTTTGCAGAAGAAAAAGGAGCTGTTCTGCTGAAAAACGAGGAACGCCGTCAGTCCGTGATGCTTCTGTTTTCAGATGCCGCTTCTGCACCGGCTTCCGTGATTTTTGATAATATCTGCAAAACTGTAAAAATTCAGGATAATACTGTCTATCTGCTGGATGCCGGAAAAATTATAGGCTATTCTTTCAACGGAACAGAACTCTCTGTGCTGGGAATTCAGGACGCTTATGAAAAAATTCTCCGGAGCGGAAAATATTTTTATCTGCTCGGCTATGACAGAATCGAACGTGTCAGCTCGGACGGAACTTAAATAAAAAAGAGAATAAAAAAAGTTGACAAGTCCGGAATTATGTGTTATACTAAAAATACAAAAGGCGAAAAAATATTTTTTCACGCAGGAAAGGAAGAGAAAGTATGGTTTTATGCAGCAAGTGCAAAAAAAGGCCGGCCGTTGTGTTTATTTCTGCTCTCCGTGGTGAGGAAAGCAAAAACGAAGGCTATTGTCTGGTATGTGCCAGAGATCTGAATATTCCACAGGTTTCTGATTATCTTAAAAGCCATTATATCAATGAAGATGATCTGGAAGAGTTTTCCGATCGCATGATGGAAATGATGCAGGAGGATATTCCGGATATGCTCGATGAAGAACTGAATAACATGAATGCCGCTCAAAATGACGAAAATAACGAACCTGTCAGCGGAACAATTGATGCTATGCCTAACTTCCTCCGCAGTCTGTTCGGAGGAATGCCCGGTATGCAGTCCGGCGGAAAATCTGCTTCTGCTTCAAACGGCGATTTCCGCGAAACACGCCGTCCGGAAAAAAATCAGAAAAAAAACAGATCAGAAGAAAAAGAAAAAGAATACAAATTTCTGAATAATTACTGCACCAATCTCAGCAAACGTGCTGAAAATAATGAACTCGACAGAATTATCGGCAGAGACAGAGAAATTTCCCGTGCAATGCAGATTCTGTCAAGAAGAACAAAAAATAATCCCTGTCTGATCGGTGAACCTGGTGTCGGCAAGACAGCTATCGCTGAGGGACTCGCTCAGAGAATCGCCGCTAAAGAAGCCCCGTTCCATCTGCTGAATAAGAAAATTTATCTGCTTGACCTGACAGCCCTCGTTGCCGGTACACAGTTCAGAGGTCAGTTTGAAAGCCGTGTCAAAGGCCTGATCGGCGATGTCGTCAAGGCAGGAAATGCAATTCTGTTTATTGATGAAGTGCATAATCTTGTCGGTGCAGGCGATTCCGAAGGCTCTATGAATGCCGCTAATATTCTGAAACCCGCTCTCTCCAGAGGTGAAATTCAGGTCATCGGTGCGACAACTTTCAAAGAATACAGAAAATATATCGAAAAAGACAGTGCCCTCGAACGCCGTTTCCAGCCCGTGACAATCACAGAGCCGACTGTTGAAGAAACTGCTGATGTGCTGATGGGCATTCGGGAATATTATGAGAAATATCACAGAGTGCATATCGAAGATAAAATGCTCAAACTCTGTGCCGTGCTCTCAGAAAGATATATTACTAACAGATTTTTACCTGATAAAGCGATTGATCTGCTGGATGAAAGCTGTGCCTACAGAAGTATCCGTGCAAAAGAACTCACAGAACTTGACGAAATTACTGCTGAACTCGAAGACATGCACCGGAAACTTGCTGAACTCTCTGAAAGCGATTATCCTGATTTTGAAAAAATCGCCGAGAAAAAATCTGCTTGCAGTCGCCTCGAAATGAAAAAGAATGAACTCGAAGAAAAAGCAAGTCATATTTTTGTGGAAGAATCAGATCTTGCCGCTGTTATCGAACTCTGGACGGGAATCCCTGCAAATAAAATCGCTGAAACAGAAATGGCTCGTATGAAAGGCCTTGCTGATCGTCTCCGTGCAAAAGTCATCGGTCAGGATGAAGCTGTGGATGCTCTTGCAAAATCCATCAAGAGAAGCCGCATTCAGTTCAGTGAAAGAATCAGACCTGCTTCGTTTATCTTCGTAGGGCCTACCGGTGTCGGAAAAACAGAACTTGTCAAAGTACTCGCTTCGGAATTGTTTGATGCCGCTGATCCGCTGATCAGATTGGATATGACCGAATTCATGGAAAAGCATTCTGTAGCTCGTTTGATCGGTTCGCCCCCCGGATATGTCGGCTATGATGAAGCCGGTCAGCTGACTGAAAAAGTCAGAAGGAAGCCCTATTCTGTAATTTTATTCGATGAAATCGAAAAGGCTCATCCTGATGTCATGAATATTCTGATGCAGATTCTCGATGAAGGTCAGATTGAAGATGCTCAGGGCAGAACAGTCAGCTTTGCTCATACTGTGATCTGTATGACTTCCAATGCAGGCTCTACAGATAAATCCACAGGAGTCGGCTTTAACAGAACTCTCGAAGATATTTCCAAAGAAAAGGCTATGAAAGCTCTGAGAGATTTCCTCCGTCCGGAATTTATCAGCCGTATTGATGAAATTATTGTCTTCCGTCCCCTGGCAGAACAGGATTATGCTTCCATTGCCGGACTCATGCTTGATGAGATGAAAACTCCGCTTGAAGAAAAAGGCATTACGCTCATATATGAAAAGCCCGCTCTGGAATGTATCGCCGCCGAGGCATTCGGCAAACGCTACGGAGCAAGAGAAATCCGCCGAGTTCTTCGTGATCGTGTGGAAGATGCCATTGCTGCTGAAATGATTGATAACGGTACAATTCTGAAAAAAGTTCTTGTTACAACAGAAGAAAATGCCGTCAAGCTGAATTTTGAATAATTTTTTATCATCCCCCTGTATCAGGGGGATATGTTTTATCAAGGAGAATTTATGACAAATAAAGAAAAATTTAAAAATTATATGCTCGCCGGACATGGCAGATGTTTCAGCTTATTAGAGCATCATCAGGAAGAGTATCGTGATTTGATTTTATATGGCTGTCTGCATGATATTGCTTTCGATTTGCAATGCGAAGATTCCAGAAGTTTATTTATCTATAATTTAATTCTGCAATATGAGGATTATAATTATTTTTTGAATCCTGCAATTCAGAAATTTTTATCAGAAGAAATCAATACAGATTGGCATCTGATGCATCATCTGACGGATTTACTGGGATTATTCGCTTATGATGATCATGAGAAATCTGCTGAACAGGCTCTGAAAGATAAATATGATCAGATGTATCAGATAATCATGACTCGCCGGCATAGTCTGTATATTCATGAGCTTCTCCAGAATTTCGGGATTCTCTGCACGTGTCTGCTTCTGAATTCTGATTTTGATCAGGCTTTGCAGATATTTCATGACATCGGAGCGTATTTTATTAAAAAAAGACATGTTCCGGATGATGATCTGCATTTCCGGTTTGACAGTTTCTGGTTCTGGACAAAGGAGAAATATCCGGTCAGAATGCTTTACAGACAAATCCGGAAAGCCGCCGAAACTTCCGGAGAAATCCGCCGTTTCCAGCGTGTGATGTGCATTCCGGAAAAGAAATACAAATCAGGAAAACGCAGAATCAAGCCGAAATCTGAGAAAATCGAGCCGAATCCTGAAACAGAAAGAAAATCTGCTCTTGAAATTTTAAGAAATCATTATGATGAAGATGCTCTTGCAATACTGATTCAGTATTATCAGCCGGAAGATAAAAATATTTTATTAAAAAATTTAAATCATGTTATTATCGACAGGGAAGATTTTCTCGGATGGCATCATATCACTATCGAAATTCTGAATCAGGCTGAGAAAAATTCAATCTTTCCGGATGAGGCTCTTTTCTGGATTTATGAAAATTCGCAGTGTGCCTGTTGTCGTCATGATGCTGTTGAAATCATGAAAAACCGCAGTATTTTAACAAATTCGATCATAGAAGAATGCCTGTTTGACTGCTATGATAAAACCCGTGAATTGGCACAGAAACTCTCTGAAACAAGCTCCTGAGCTGATCAAAAATTTTTTTTGAAAAATTTTGAAAAAACACTTGACAAATCAAATCATTTGTGCTATAATAGTTATTGTTGTGAGGGACAAATACAAACCGCATGCGGGTGTAGTTCAATGGTAGAATTCCAGCCTTCCAAGCTGGTTACGTGGGTTCGATTCCCATCACCCGCTCCATTAGAATTGCGGATGTAGTTTAGTGGCAGAGCATCAGCTTCCCAAGCTGAGTATGCGGGTTCGATTCCCGTCATCCGCTCCAATACTCATAACAATAACTATGCGCCTTTAACTCAGCTGGATAGAGTAACTGCCTTCTAAGCAGTAAGCCGCTGGTTCGAGTCCAGCAAGGCGCGCCAATCAAAACCCTGCTAAAAAGCAGGGTTTTTATTTTTGCGAAACAGGTGAAATAGATGATAATCAACCCTATTGCCCATATTCATACGGATTTTAAAGAAAAGTTCGGCATTCCCCGGCAGAGCGGCCGTGTCCCTGAACTGACCGGAAAAATTATCTTCATCCCCGAATACCGCAACCCGGATGCCCTGCGCGGTATCACGGAATTTTCACATCTGTGGCTGATTTTCGATTTTTCTGAATCACATCGTGACTGCTGGTCTCCGACAGTCCGGCCGCCGCGATTAGGAGGAAATCAAAGAATCGGCGTGTTTGCAAGCCGTTCTCCATTCCGGCCGAATCCGATAGGACTGTCCTGTGTCAGACTCGAAGGCATCGAAAATGAAACAGATTTACTTGTATCCGGCGTGGATTTGCTTAATAATACGCCGATTCTCGACATCAAGCCATATCTCCCCTATGCTGACAGTCACCCGGATGCGCAAGGCAGTTACGGTGAAACTTTCCGGAATTATCATCTTGATGTCAATTTTCCGGAAACATTGCTTGCTTTCATCCCGGAGGAAAAACAAAAGGCCGTCATTGCCTGTCTGGCTGACGACCCGCGCCCCTCCTATCAGGATGACCCCGACAGAATTTACAATATGCAGTTTGCTGAATTTGATATTCATTTCAAAGTCAACCAGAATCGGCTCGAAGTCATCGGCATTGACTAATCTCTTCTTGCTTTGTTGATTCTTAAACATCGGATTCTGTCAAATCGATATGCTGT
>Ga0326513_10004360_pt1 | contig 10159 bp, 6 predicted proteins | sample 2_2465_0518_D_FD_203654 | JGI IMG/M metagenome (GOLD analysis project Ga0326513, IMG submission 203654) | Bovine rumen microbial communities from UC Davis, California, United States - 2_2465_0518 | ecosystem: Host-associated > Mammals > Digestive system > Stomach > Rumen | place: USA: California...
CCCTTTGATAAGCATCTGATACAACCACCCCAGCCCTATCCACCACCAGTTTCCCGCTCGCCGCATCCAGCGTCCCGCCGTAGACCGTGCCGGGGTCTGCGGGGAAGGTGACTTCGTAGGTCTGACCAAGATACGGCTCATAGTCATCTGCGGTAAGGACTCCTTCGAATATTCCCGATTCGTCATAATATAAAAATGTCCGTGAACCACCATAGGACATCTCGAGCAAGGCCACAGTTTTATTTGCATCTGTAACAAATGCTTTTGTTTGCAATACAGCAGGAGAGTCTGCCGCAAGCGTTCTTACAACCCCATCAGAATATCTTACCTGAATATTAAGATTAGCAGAAGCCGTATTCTCCTTTTTGGTTTTAAGAATAAAAGTGTACTGTTTGTTTGGTTTAAAGTTTGCAAATACGATCTTGTTACTTAGTACGCCACCTGCCGCAAACGTAACATAATTACCATCTGAATCACTGCCAAGATATGTATTGGACGGGGACTGTACTGCATCCACAATAGCCTGTCCAAGCGTTAAACCGCCAAGCAAGTTAATCCCCGTCCTCGTCACCTTCGCCCCAGTCCAGCCGGAGATCGGGCAAACGTTGGAGTAGGGAGTCCAGACTTCCGGAGCGGTATCGCCTTTAGCAATTATTACTTTTATTCCGGTATAGTTTATTTCTTCGCCAGCCGTCATGTTGTATAAAGCGATTTTTATCTGATCACCTTCTGCAACAGTAAAAGTGCCACTTTTCTGTGTATAGTTCACAAGACAAGTAATGTGATTGTTGTTGGTGCTAAACACATAGTTACCGGGGGTAAATGTTTGAAAAGTTTTGATCACTTTCCATCCAGTCGTATCATCCCTTGTTCCAGAAATTGACATCACACCTTCAGAATCTGATGTGATATGGCAACCTGCAATTGTTACATCAATTTCTCTTGTATCTGCTAAATTCTTCCCACCCCCAGCAGGCCACGGATACTCATACCCATGCAAGTCCTGCACAGGCTCGATGGATACTTCAACAGACCGCATGGGCATACCGTCCGCTCCGTCAGCAATGGAGACGATAGGAGCGGGGCCAGCACTTTCCGTGATGACATTGTCATTCAATTGTTCAAAGGCGCTCTTTAATCCTGTTACATCCTCTTTTACAGTCCCGTAATCTTCCAGGACAGTCTCGGCAGCGGTCTCCGCGATCTGCTCCGCCGTCTCCTCGGCCCGCTGCATCCAGTTCTCCAGCGGAGTAGGCGCGGGCCCGGTCGCGGTGATGCTCTCCATGATCCGGGTGCTGCAGCTGGCACTCTTGATCACCTCGGTGCCGTTCTTCAGGGTCAGCTGGATCTTCCCGCTGCCGGCATAGACCAGGTCGCTGTCGGTCACGGTCCAGACCACCACGTTATTATCAGCCAGTTCCGGAGTTACGGGGTACTTCTCGCCGCTGGGCGCCTGAACGGTCATCTCCACGGTGGCGTCCGGGTAATCCCAGAGCACTCCGGCGCAGTCGATCTGCACCTCCGTGTGGATGTTTTCCTCCTGGTACCCAAGCTCCAGCAGCTTGGTGGCCATCTTGTCAATCTCAACGCGCTGGATCCTTTTTCCCATCGTTATTCCCTCCTTATCAGCCCGCCACGACCGAAGCCTTGGCCCAGACCATCACCAGCGCAACCGTCTTGCCGGTAACCGCCGAAGCCGTGAGATTCCGGACCTGCATAATATTCCCGCTGGCGTACGCGCCCACAATATTCGCGGCAAGCGTGTGCGTGCCGGTTGTAAATCTCTTGATAGCGAGCGGCACATACCCGTCGATGTTCGTGATGCCAAACTGGTCCGCCGTAATCGTGACATAGTTATTTGCCGCCACGCTGGGGACCGTGTATTTGTATGTGACCACCTTGAACAGCCCGTCCAGCAGGCTGTTGATCTCGTCCGCCATGTCGGCCGGAGCTGCCCCGATGTTCTCCAGCACCTGCGCCTTCTGCCCGTCGCTGAGCTCCTGGGGGCTGATGGTCAGCGTGTCCCGCTCCAGCTTATTCCGCAGGTTGACGCCATACACCGCCCGGACTCCCGCCGGCACGCTGGTCCCGCTGAAAAACTCGGTCCCGTGATCGCTCACGTTATATTCGCCGCTCAGGCTGATTTCATGCTGATCGGCGTAGGCCCGTACCAGATAAATATAATTCCCGTCGTACTCATAGGCCCGCCCGGAAGCCTTCGCGATGGCCAGGTTCTCCCCGTCGGCATCGTTCTCCATCCGCTGGATCATCTGCACGGCCCGGCCGGTGGCCAGGTTGATTTCGTCCCGGTAATCGCCCACCTGCATCAGCCCGTACGGGAAGTAGTCCCCCATGATCTCGCTGATGTCGATCACGGACTCGCTGTACTCCTCATAACCGGGATTCCCGTTGGTCCAGTCGTCCCAGGTAGCCCAGACCGCCGTGCTGCTGCTGTCGCCGCCCTCGACGAAAAGGTAACCGTCCCCGGGAACCTGGAACCGCCCGCTGCTGTCCGGCGTGATGGGGGTCTTCGTCCCGGTGGCGGTGGTGCTGAACTTCAGCGCCGTCCGGGCTCCGCTGACCATGTAGCCCCGGTCCTCGCTGTACCGGGTCACCCTGGCGTAGCCCATGGCGTAGTTGTAAAGGTTCCACCCGGTGCTCACAAAAGCGGTGGGGGAGCTCTGCCGGATGGTGCCCAGCACGGCCTCCGTGTACTGGATGACGATGGTGTCGCCGCTCTTCGGCGTGCCCAGCACGCTCAGCCCGTAGTACTCCAGCGGATCCTCTCCGCCGGCAGGCGCGGGGATCGCGGCCCAGTCCGTGGTATAGCTCACGGTGATGGTCCCGCCGCGGGCGTTCTCCATGAAGACTTCCTCGTCCTGGGTGACGACGATGTCGTCCTCGCCCTCCTCCCGGGTGGCCTGGTTGACGGACATGGCGATCACCGGCGCCGCGTAACCTTCCTGGACCCGTCCGCCCAGGATGGCCATCAGCGTGCCCTGGCTGCCGTCGTCCACGGAGCTTTCCCCGCCGGTGGTGCGGATCAGGAAGGTTCCGGTGTTGCTCCGGCTGCTGGAGCTCCGGAGGTTAACCGCGTAGGGCACCTCCCGCAGCTCCACGGCCCCGTTCTCGTCGGCAGTAACACCGTTGACGCTCTTGACGGCGCCCTGGACAGCCTCTTCCAGCGCCTCGATCCTGGCGCCTACCTTGCTGTCGTCCGTCGTGCTCATGGGCAGGGTGGCGCCGGTGATGATGTCCATTCCGTCCAGCACCTCGGCGATAGTCTTGGCGCCCTCCGTGCTGTTCAGGGGGATGTCCTCGCCGGTCCGGGCCGCCGCGGCTTCCACCGCGTCCTTGACGCTTTCGGCCCCGTCCTCGCTGTCCATGGGGATGTCCGCTGCCGTCCACCCCTGGATGCCCTGCACGGCCGCCTGCACGCTTTCGGCCCCGCCTTCTTCCATGGGGATCCCGCTGGCGTCCAGGAGGATCAGCCCCTGGGCGTCCGCGGCCTCGTTATTGACCCTGATGTTGACGATGCTGCTGGCGTCCGCCTTCAGCGCCAGGGCGTCTCCCACGGCCTTGGCGTCGGCTGCCTGGCCGGCGGTGCTCAGCGTAGTGTCGATGGGTACCGTGATCACCGCGGCGGGCCGCAAGGTCATCCTTACCCGCGCGTTCAGCTCTTCGCTCATGGTCTTATACCTCCCTGTTTCCGTTAGATATCCGCCTGCACGCTCTTAATGGTCAGGGGCATGGGGTCCCCGTTGCCATCGATTCCAGGCGTCCGGATGAAATTCCCGTTAATGATCTTTCCGTCTGCGTTCGTGTACTTATGGCCCACAAACCGCACCTCCCAGGTATAGATCCCCGGGTCCAGCTGGTCCGTGTCTCCGTTGTGAAATTCAATCACGATGATCCCGTTCCCCGGAGGATCGCTGTCCAGCCGGTAGACCCGTTCGATCACGTTCTCCCCGCTGGGCCCTTTCACGGTAAAGACGGCCCGGTCTTCTTCGTCCCAGGCGATCCGGTCCTCCCGGATGGCTTCCAGTTCAAAGCTGCCGGTGTCTCCTTTGCTGATCACGATGGCCCCGGTGTCATAATCAACCTGGAACATTATCCGTTCGCCTCCTCTTCAGCGCCTCCGGCCCCGGCTTCCGCCTCGGTTTCCGTCTCCGTCAGCTCCTGATACACATACCGCAGCATCCCGTATACGCCGCTCATGATCTCCGCGTTGTCCGGCGTCACGGGCATCACCAGCCGCTGCAGCCGGTCATACACCTCGCTGATCTGCTCCGCCAGCTCCTTCAGCCTTTCCATGCTGTCCTCCTTGTCACTCTGTGAATACCTCGACGCTTCCTCCGTCAACAAACACTCCCGGCAAAGTCCCGCTGTGCCACGACCTCGTGAGCGTGATTGTCCGGTTGCCAGCCGGCCCTGTTACCGTGCAGCTGAACGAACCTCTGCTGGTATGACTCTCCGGCGTCACGCTCTCCTGGCCGTCGTTGTAGATCCCGGTCACGTCCACGCCCTTCCGCAACACGGATTCCCCCTTCGCGTCCTGAATGTCAACCAGCAGGTACAGTTCGCTTCCCTCCCAGTAACTGTACATGGAGGAAATTTGGGATACCGCCGGGGAAACGTCCGTGGCCACGGGGTCGTCGCTTCCTCCCTGTATAGCCCGGACTCTGTAGGCTTTCCCGTCATACATGCTGCCACTCCACGCGCCTTTGAGTGAAGTGGCCTTGCTAAAATTTATCGTCTGCCTGTCTTTTGTCTTAAGGATCAGCGTCTTTCCGTCCGCCGAGGTCGCCGCGCTGACCACCATCTTCTCCACGTCTGAGGCTCTCAGCGCTACGCCCTGCCCCCCGCTCATCAGGTTCAGGGAGGGAGTCGTGATCCCGGTGGAGCTGAGGACAGGCCCGGCGCCCGCCTGGCCCATCCAGATGGGCTTTTTCGCCACAATATGCCCGCTGTTTACGGAGAATATGTTGTTCAGGCTCACGTTACCTTCCAGCCGGACCTTGTCCGCGCTGATCAGAATATCGCTCCCGCTCTCGTTAATGCTGGAAACGATCTGCGCCGGCCGGATCTTGGCGTTCTTCCCGGTGCCTTCAACCACCAGCCCGATCCGGTCCGCCTGCACGTCAATCTGGGCCTTGAATTCCTTCTTGACGTTCCCGACCTCGACGGCCCAGTGCCCCTCAACGTTCGTGATGTGGGTATACAGCCCCTCGACTGATTCCTCCACCTTCTTCTTGATCTTCCCGGTGGATTTTGAGGTCGCCTTGCTGTTGCTGGAGGAGCTGCTGGAGGATTCCTTATACAGGGTGGCCACGTCGGCCCGATTGTTCGCCAGCGTGACGGTCACGCCCTCCGGGTCCTGGATCTTGTCCTTCCACTGCAGCCTCGTAATCTTCTCCGCAATGGTGGTGCCCAGCTCCGGCATAGGCACCCGGCAGATCCGCCCGATCTGCAGCCTGTCCAGCGGCTCGCCCGTCTCCCGGCTCAGGTCCAGCCCGGTGACGGTGATGCTCACGGTGGGCTCGCAATGCCGCCGCAGCCGGTCTTCCGCCCACATGCCCAGCTGATATTCCGTCTGGCATGCCTGATTGGTTTCTACCTTGCAGATCACGCCGTACTGCTTGGTGTTCTTTTCCACATAGCCGGGGCCGGAAAGCCGCAGGTCGTCGTTGCCGATGGGGTAGAGCCTGGTATACATCCGGCTCTTGTCCACGCTCTTGGTAATGGTGCTCAGGTTCCGTCCGGCCCGCAGCTCGCTGTCCGTCCCCGTGGCCGCCTTCCGGATATACAGCTTGAAGGGCAGGGAAGTCAGGTTATATTCCCACCGGCAGTCCGCCAGCGTCCCGCTAATGGTCTCCAGGGCGTCCATCAGCGTGTCCCCGTCAAACTCATACGGCGCGCTCAGGTCGTAGTCGCAGCCCCCCAGCGTCCAGATGTTCTGCAGCGTCAGCACAAACCGGATGGCGTGCACGCAGCTGACGTATGTACTCCCGCTGATGTCCTCCCCGGTCACCTCTTCCGGGATCACCGTATCGCTCAGGGTCTGGATGATGTGCTCCAGCCCGATGGTCCGCGTCTGGGTCTTATAATCTGTATTGATGCTCTTGACCCGCCAGACGATGCCCTTCCCGGGTTCCGTGTCGTCCTGCATCCAGCTGCCGATCTCAACCGCCGGCGCGTCCGGCCCTACGGTCAGGGTGGCCTGGCTGTCCTTTTCTCCCAGCTGCAGCTGGAAGGTCTCCGGCGTGAAGGATATGGAGGGAGTCAGCGTTTTTCCTTTCAGAAGAATCATCCGCCCGCCCCCTTACAGATACCGCCCGATAGCCGATACGGTCAGCACGCAGGACCGCTGCGCCGTGAAGCTCGCCGCCCGCTCTCCCGGCATGACGTAGAAGTCGTCCGCGCTCTCCGGCGTCCGCTTGGCCAGGGCGCTCCGGTACTTCCCGGCGGCGTCCCGGATCCGGATCCGCAGCAGGCCCTCCGCGCTGTGGTCGATCCACAGCGTCTCTTTCCCCGCCAGCGCCAGGTCCTTGAAGCTCATGGTATAGTTCTCCACGGTCACGCTGCAGGTGTTGATCAGGCTGCCGCTCATGTTTTCCAGCTGTACGTTGGCCACCGTCCGGGCGCTCCCGCCCACGGTCACCGTCCCGTTGATCTTCGTGCCCGTCCGGCTCACATAGGACGCCGGGGAGATCTCCTGCCAGTAGGGGACCCCGTAGGCCCGGAACCCGATCTTGAAGGTGTTGTCCCAGTCCTTCAGGTCGCCCTCTTCCGCCGGCGTCTCCAGGTATACGTGGGCCCTCCTCTTTTCCTTGTAGTTAACGGTCAGCCATGCCCCGCCGTTCTCCTTCAGCGCCTGCCCGGCCCAGCTGTTCACGGCCTCCAGCAGCGTGGCCCGGGCCTGCAGGTCGGTATTCCGGATCAGCAGCCCGAAGCTGACCTCGATGTCCATCGTGTCCCGCTGGGAGCTGGTCACCCGCTGCCCATCCCGACCGTACAGGGAAACAGCGTTTGTGCTGGTCTTCCCGCCGGCGGTCCGGACGCCCTGGACGATGATCCGGCTGTCCACCTCGTCCAGCTGCACCCCCGCCAGGGCCACTCTGTGCCTCAGCTGCATGCTTTCGCTCCTCTCTTACATATCAGATGCGATAATCTGGCTCACGTACGGCGCCACGATCGTGGCCACGGCGTACCCATCCATACTGATCGTCAGCCCGTTCACACCCGAAGCGGCGCCCCGCGCCACCGCGGCCTCCATCTGCTCCGGCAGCGCCACAAATCCCTGAATATCGCTGCTGGTCAGGCTTTCCGGCCCGGTGAACCACCAGTCCGGCAGGTCCTCGGTGCTGACCCAGTTCGTGTCTCCCTGCAGCTCGTCCATCAGGGTGTTCAGTTTGGCCAGCTCCTCTTCCTGCCCGGCGAAGGCGGTGTCCAGCGCGTCGTAGGCGTCCTCCAGGGCAAAACCGCTCCCGGGCTCGCCGTTCCGCCAGCTCCGCAGCGCGTCCCAGTATTGCTCCGCGGCCTGCCGCATCTCCGGCGTGGCGGATACTTCCCGGGCGGCCTGTGCCTCGGCCTGGGCCTGCTCAACCGTTGCCTGGGCCGCCCGGATCTCTTCCAGCGTCCCCTGGAGCAGGTTTTCATCCCCGGACAGCAGCCGCGAGTCCTCCGGCCGGATCTCGGGTTCCGGTTCCGGTTCCGGCGCGGTCTTGTTCCCGCCGAGCAGGCTGTCGAACATGAACCGCATGGCCTCCTGGTTCTTTTCCTGCGGCGTGTTGGCGACCTTGTCCTCCACGTCCCCGAAGGTATTGATCCCGTTGGCCCTGTTGACCTCGTTCAGAACCTCTTCGGCCTCCGTGTCGAAGCCCAGCGCGTCCATGGCCTTTTTGATGCCGGTCTTCTCGGCGGCCTCCTCCACGACGTCGGAAGGCAGCTTCCGCGCCGCCGCGTTCAAAAGCACCGTCGTCCCGGCGGCTACGCCTACATAGGGCAGGATGCTCCCGCCGCTCGGCGCGCCGGGGGTTGTGGTGGGCGTCGACGCCACGGGCCCGGTGGGCACGGACGGCGTCTTCGGCAGGGTGGACCACCGGATCCCCTTGATCAGCTGCAGCGCGCTCAGCACGTCCTTGGCGACGCTCAGCCCGCCGATCACGCCGCCGATCCCCAGGATCCCGGCCTTCACGGTCTCCCAGTTCGTGCTGATCCAGTCCAGCGCCCCCGTGAACCCCTCGATGGCCTGCTGGGCGCCTTCTACGATCGCTTTAAAGTCAACTTCCCCCGTCAGGCTGGTGACGATGTTCTCGATGGCGGTCCCCAGATTGTTGAGGGTCGTCTGCCCCTCCTCAGTCTTGGACCACTCGATGAACTTGTCCACCATCGAGCTCAGGGCGTCGGCCACAGTCTGGAAAGCCGGCGCCAGCTTCTCCGCCACCTGCCGCTGCAGGCTCTCAAAGCTGGCCTCCAGCTTCTGCCGCGCGTCGTCAAACTGGGTCAGGTTTTCCACCTGTTCATCCGTCAGGATATACCCGGAATCCTGAGCTTCTTTGACGTAGCTCTCCCAGCCTTCACGCCCCGCCTTAATCAGGGGCATCAAATCCTGATAGCTTTTGCCGAAAAACTCTTTCGCGGTATTCTCCCGGGCTACGTCGTCCATCTCTTCCATGGCTTCGACGACTTCCCAGAATACCGTCCCCGCGTCCACGCCGGCATCTGCTTTGATGCCAATCGAGTTCAGCGCCTTGTTGACGCTCTTGCTCCTGTTGGTCAGCTTTGTATAAGCCTTGGTGATAGTATCAACCTCGACGTCCACGAAGCGGCTGGCGTACTGCCACCCCTGCAGCGTCTGCTTGTCGATGCCCGTCTGATCGCTCAGGGTCTGCAGCTCATCCGCCCAGGCTCCGCTGTCGCTCATCCAGTCCCAGGCAGCTTTCCCAAGTTCCTTGATGGTCCCGATGGCCCCGACAAGTTTGTCTTTCAGATTGTCGGCAGCCGTCATCACGCTGGAGAAGGTCACGGAGTCCGCAATCTGCCCCGCCGCGTCGGTGGCGTTGGCGTAATCCGTGGCGGCGTCAGCGGCGTCCCCGTAGGCGTTTGCGCTATCGTTTAATGCGTTCTTGCTGTCCGCCAGCTCGCTTTCCGCCTTTTGGAGGTCATTGGTAAAATTTGCCAGATCGTACCTGGCGTCATTAAGCTTTTGCTCCCACTTGGCGACAGCGTCCGCATTATCGCCATACTTATCCTTAACCTCTTTCAGAGCGCTCTGCAGGGTAGCGACAACCTTTTCCTGCTCTGCGATCTGCTTCTTCAGGGTTCTGGCCTTGACCTCGTTTTTCTGCTGGGCGGTCGCGTTGCTTCCCAGCTCCGCGCTCTCCGCCTTCAGGGCGCTCTTCAGGGTCTTCAGATTCCGGTTAGCTTCCTTCAGCGTGGCGGAGTATTCCTTTTCGCCCTCCAGGACTATTTTTTGTTTAATCTCGTCTGCCACGCCATTCTCCTCCCTTATCGTCTCCGGCGCCGGCCGTCCGCCATCCTGGCGTCATACCGTAGCCTCATGATGTACATATCCAAAATCAACCCGGGCGTCATTCTCCGGGCGTCTTCGTATCGGATCCCGGCGATCAGAGCGTAGCCGTAGTACTCACGGACCCGCGTCTCCCGCCGGTCTATCCGTTTTTTTCGTCTTCCTCCAGCCATGCGTCGTGTTTCTCGTCGTCGGCCTCGTTCCCGCCGGTGGTCTCGCTCTTCATCCCCCTGGCGATTTCGATGATCATCCGCTGCCGGATCATCAGCCGCTGGTAGTCCTCAAAGTGCAGCTTCCGCAGCGGCCTGTCGTCCACGTCCTCCGGCAACCCCTTCTCCCAGAGCGCCGTCCGGGCCATCATCACGAAAAGCTCCCGGGTCAGCTTAACCTCCGGCTTCTCGCTCTTGGCGATCCGGTCGATGATCTCCCGGACCTTCCCATACTTTTCCTCAATCAATTCCAGGGTATACATGGAAAAGACAAGTTCGTATTCCTTTTCGCCAATCTTAATATGTTCCATTTTCCACTCCTCAGTCGCATAAAACAGCGGAGCGGGAACCCCCGCCCCGCCGTGATGTCCGCAGGCTGTTCTGCCGCCTTTTAGCTCGCGTTCGCCTTGCCTTTCAG
>Ga0326513_10004361_pt1 | contig 10157 bp, 19 predicted proteins | sample 2_2465_0518_D_FD_203654 | JGI IMG/M metagenome (GOLD analysis project Ga0326513, IMG submission 203654) | Bovine rumen microbial communities from UC Davis, California, United States - 2_2465_0518 | ecosystem: Host-associated > Mammals > Digestive system > Stomach > Rumen | place: USA...
CTCGAAGACAAAAGAAACGGCTCAAGAGCTGATAAAGTTTTGAAGGAGTTCAATGATATTTTAAAATACTGTGGAATTGAAAAGGATTATCTTTTATAGTTATGCAGCGATTTTACTATGATGTAAAAACAGAATATGATAGATTGCTCCTTCTCAAAAAAATTGGAATTAAACTTGTTGATTGTAATATCTTTAGATTTTTACATTTGCCATACAGATGCTTTATGAGACAATATGAAAATGGTGAAATATGTTATACCTATGCGAGTATTGATCTTTTGCCAAAAGAGTTTGAATCAGCTTCTCGATGGATTCCAAATGAAAATGTATATAATTTAGAATAGGAGGAAAAATGGCTATCATTTTAAGTGGTGATTTTCACGGCAACGAATGCCATGAAATGACTGCAATAAACACAAAAACAATGAAGTCATTTTGTTCCGCCAAAAGCGTTAATTATGACGACATTAAGTATCACATAATTCTTGGAGATGTAGGAATTTTGTTCCCAAACTCTTGGAAAGAGGATATGTATAATATTGAGTTTTTTAATTCCAAACCATTCATAACTCTTGGAGTTCTTGGAAACCATGAGAATTATTCTGCCATTGAGCAGCTTCCATTGGTTGATATTGGGATTGGTAATCCAGTTTGGAAAGTATCTGAGAAACTCTATTATATGCCTCGTGGAAAAATCTACAACATCGACGGTAAAAAATGTCTTGTTTTAGGTGGTGCTTTATCTCTTGATAAAGAGTTCAGAACTGAATTTGTATCTTGGTGGAAAAAAGAAGAGTGGGGTTATCTTGAAACAGAGGATTTACTCACACTTCTAAAAACAGAGAATGAATTTGATTATGTATTCTCACATTCCGCTCCCGTTGAGGCTGGAAAATATCTTAGCAAATTCAAAGGTTATAATGGACTTCCAATAAACATAACGAACGGTCTTGATACAACAGTAAAACTTAACTCTGCGGTTTATTCTATGATTAAGTTCAAACATTGGTTCTTTGGCCATTATCATGTACGATTCACAGAAGATGAGTTTTCTTGTCTTTATAAGAATTTGGAGATTATATGAAAGGGGATCCTAGATTTGGTAAGTTTAGTGGCACTGCCTTTGTAATAAAGACAGAAAAAGACAGAGAAGCGGTACTTAAAAGACTTGACGATTTTAAAGTAGAAACCCAAATAAGACACTCTTGGCTTATGGATAAATCTCTGCCGTTTAAATTGTTTTTATGTGACGGCTGGGGTTGCCAATATTCTAGCGATATATATTTTCATCATAAAGATTATAAAGACATAAAACTGAAAGACTTTCTTAGAAAGAAAGGTGAATTTTTTGAAATTGAATGATGTAAATTTACAAATAAAATGTAAAAGCTATGAAATTGGTAAAAAACTATACAACCGTCTTTATGATCAGGGCTATCGATGGTTGTCGATGCGTAGTGATTTTTTCTTATTAGAAAATCAGTTCCCTATTTATCTATGGATCCATGAAAGCGGAAAAAAGATTACATACGGTTACGATATCTATTGTAACAAAATTATCACTGCCGAAGAGTACCTTACTAAAGGTGACAAGGAGTATGACCTGGAATGAGAAAATACAAAAAACTTCTAAACGAATATTATCTCCGAAGAACACTTTTTGAAGAGTGTTTTCGGAATTATAACTGTTCAAAAACAAAGGCAAGGCAATTCCTTAAATTCGAAAATCAAACAAAAGAGTACAAAGCAATCAATCATTCTTATGAGACTCCGTTAACAAGGATGAACTCTTCCGACATCAGAAGAATCAATGCTGATGAATGTAAGAGAAACAAACAGCTTCTTTTTATGGCTCACCACAGATTTTCTGTGGCAGAGAAAAAATTACTTGACTATATCAAGGAGTATAAAGGATTACTATGATGAATAAACCACTTGTTAAAGCAATCATAAGCGACATTATATTTGGTATTGTCGCTGCCCTTTTCATTTCACTCATTGCCAAATACATTCTTATTCCATTTGTATTTGACATTTCAAAAACTGCTATGGAACTTACAGCCACTGCTTTAGTGGGAGCCAAACAGGCAGCCGATGCCTCGGCAGAATTAACCATTGACACAATCGGTGGAGTTGGTGGTATTATAATACATGTCCTTCAAAAGCTTAATATACTCACAACTTTCAGTCTGCTTTTTGGAATAAGGTTTGTAGTTGCCTATATTTCTGGTGGATATAGTTCTCTTATTAGACCAATTCCAAAATTCATAGAGAAATACTTAAATTAGGAGAAAAACAAATGTATTATATATGTCAGGCAAACCGAAAGTCAATAACAAAAAGCCTTGCTCAAAAATTTATTTCTGATTTCAAAAAGAAAGGTAAGGCTATCTATGAAGGATGTCTTGCTTCTTGGCGGGATGTAGATTCCGCTTGGAAAGACTTTGATAAGCAAAAGTTGCCTTTGGATGACTGTGATGCTTACATCTTTGACGATGAGGGATATAGGATAAAAAGAGATGGCACGAAATTGTAATCTTGGCGGGTTTGAAAGCCAATTATTTGAAAAAATAAAACGCTGTGAGAAGCTGGATTTTAATGAACTTCAGTGCATTGAAAGACTGCTTTATATGTCTTCTACTTGGAATCATTTGCTTAACATACAATGTGAAGTAGTCAATAATGATCTTGGACTTGAGTTTGTTGTTGAGAAAAAACCAAAAACTAATAACAGAATTAGAGTAACAGATACAATTGAATGAGAAAATTAATAGCATTTGTTATTCTATATAATTTCTTGACAAGAAGCTAATATACCGAACGGACAATTTTGGGTTGCCGAAAGGACAAAATTGTCCGTTCTAGCTAATACTAATAACATATTAGCTAGAAAAACTTTCCGTTTGGCGATTTTTTACACAAAGCAAAAAACAAATTTGGCTTTCAAAGTTAAAGATATGAAAAAGCCAAGAAAATTCATGAGATTAAAATTCAGTCTTCTCTTCAAAGTTTTAGGACTTATAATCATTTCTTTTGTTATAACAGCATTTGGCTCAATTCATGGAGCAAGAATATATAACCGTGAAAATTCAATAAATCTCACAGAAGAGAACCTCAATGAAGTTTTGTATATTGTAGCAAATATCAATTCAGTTCTTATGCAGCAAATGAGAATATATACAAAATTCGACCCAATAACTTCTACTAATCCTAATCCAAAAGAAATTCAGAAAAGATTAATAGAGATTGCTCCTCAGAGATACAAAGATTTCATTACAATTTCTTATGTAGATTATAATACTTGTTTTGAATACTTTGATAATGGCAAAATTGAAGATTGCTCAAATAAAGGTTATTTTCTTAAGCTTGCTGACAATCGCTTAAAACATCAGAAAAAAGCAGACCAGATGTGTACCGATGAGATAGAGCCAGATATTTATGGAATTTGTAAAGAAGCAGATATTTTTGATAATAATAATTATACTGTTGGCTGTTTTATTGGCCGCGTAAGCATAGATGGTTACATTCAAAGATTTCTTAATAAACTCAAAGGAGATAGAATAGATTCTCCAAAAGGATTTCCAGTAATATTGTCAAGTGATTTAAACTTTGTATGCGCTCCACAGAAGGATTTCTTTAATGATAAAAATCTTGCCTCATTTGAAGTAAGTGATGATGTGGTTAGATATGTTCTTAAACCTATTGAGAAAGATGAGAACGGAAAAAAGAAGTGTGTATCTGGTGACATAAAAATCAATGGTAAGCTGTATTCAATTTCAGTAGGTTTATTTTCTAAGACAAACTGGACACTTGGTATCATAACACCTTACAGTACTTTGAATGATTCATCTACAAAAACTGTTATATATATAGCAATATATGCTTTGGTAGCCACAGTACTTTCAGCATTTATAATTTATTTTATATTTAATAAAGAATTTAAGCCTCTTAACGAGCTTACAGCATCATTCAAACTCATTGCCTCAGGAGATGCTGACCTTACTAAGAGGCTTGACGGTAAAATAAGATCGTCAGAAATTGGTGAAATACAAGCAGCCTTTAATGAATACATTGCAAACCTTCAAGGTATAATTAAAGATGTATATAAGACAAAAGAAGACTTACTTAAAAAGACAAACAAGCTCACTATTATTCTTGGAAAAGTTAGAAGAGAGCTTGTTAAACTTGATGATGGAATTAAGGACAATGTGGATATAAAAGAACTGGACACTATATCTGCTAATATAGATCTTCTGTTTCCAGAATTAGAAGAGACAACAAAAGAGATTTACCATCCAGTAGGTAAGCTCTCAAGTATAATTGATGGTTTTAAATTTGAATAATTATTTCTTTATTAATATATTCGCTCTTTGTAGTACCATATCAATCACTGCTGTGATAATTAATATGATAATACAAAGGAATAAAAAAACAAATTTTACAGATCCTCTCACCAAGCTTGAAAATAAGGGCGGTTTTGACGCTGCCCTTGGACAAGCAATAAAAGAAAAAGAAAGCTTTTATTTGTTTTATTGCGATTTGGATAATTTTAAGCAACTTAATGATACAATAGGCCATAAGGCAGGAGATGAACTTCTAATACAGGTTGCTAATATTTGGAGAGATACAGGTGTTTGTGATCATACTGTATTCAGACAGGGTGGTGATGAATTCAGTGTAATAGCAAAATGCTCAAGAGCCAAAGCAGAGAGACTTGCTGAGGCCATGATAAATGATCTTGAAAAAAAGAAAAAGAAAGAGTTTGTTTATATCTCCGCTTCTATTGGTATTGCTAATTTTCCAAAAGATGCTGACAATGATGAAGATTTAAAAAAATACGCTGACACAACAATGTATGAAGCAAAGAGAAGTGGAAAAAATCAGTATAAGTTCTTCGACAAGGATATTTATCAAAAGATTATGAATGAATATAATCTTGAGAAAATCGCCATAGATATTGCTGATAATAATGAATTCGAAATGGTTTATCAGCCACAGTGGAATACAAAAACCCATGAGCTTATTGGGTTTGAAAGTTTAGTAAGAGCCAAAGGTGCCGATACTCAGGATTTTATAATAGCAGCAGAAAACAATGGAACAATCTTTGATATAGATTTAAACATATTTAGAAGAGTCCTCAAAGAGACCAAGGAAATAGTAAAAGCAAATCCATCAATAGTTATATCAGTAAATGTATCTGGCAAGCATATTTCACTTCCAAGTTTTTATTCAAAGGTTTATGAAATAATGAACGAGGAAGATTATCCACCAAGCAACATTAAATTTGAAATTACAGAGACAAGCGCGGTAAAGAATATAACCACTTCGGCAGATAAGATTAAGAAACTAAAAAGAATTGGTGTTAAAATAGCTCTTGATGATTTTGGTATAGCATATTCTAATCTCAGATATCTTATAGAAATAAATGTAGATTCAATAAAAATTGACAAGAGCTTTGTTGATACGATTGATAGAGATTCAAGACTTGTAGGATTTATCATTGAACTTGGTCATATGCTTGACTGTGAAGTAATAGCCGAGGGTGTAGAAACAGAGGCCCAATTGGAAATGCTTAGAACTTACGGCTGTGATACAATTCAGGGATTCTTATGGGGTCGGCCAGTCAGCATTTCAGAAGCAAAAGAGCTCATTAAAAATGTACTTTAAAAAAATTACTTAAAATGATATAATTTTTTTATGTATACAAAACGAGAATTTATTTCGAAGCTTGAAGAGTTCATAAAACAACAAAAACTTACAAACGATTATGATGTATGTAAATATTGTCCTAATAGTCGCTCTGATGGCGACTATGAAATGCTTGCTGACAAGATAAATATAGCCAAATATACAAATTGTTGTCTTAATTTTCTTGTCAATGTATATACCCTCTTTCCTTCAAAATTTAATAAAATAATTTGGATGTTAAATGAAAAATTTCAGTCAAGTGGTAATTTTCCAGAATCAGAGGCAAGCATACTTCTTGAATATCTTAAAGAAACAGAGTTCTATGAAGTAGAATAAGGAGTGTTTATGTTTGATGCATACAATGCTATTTCAGGAACGCTTCATAAGTCAACTCGTAAAAGTAAATTCTGCGTAAGAACAATAAACGACAAACCATATATTTTCGATACTGAAAAACCACGACTCGCACAATCTGGTGATGAAATTGTAGTCCTTCAAACAATGTTATGTGGCGAAAACAACATATTGGTTGAATATATGACCAAAGATGATTATGATGAAATGTTTGATGGGCCTAATAGGAACTTTTGATTTCAATAACTTCAGCATCTAAAATGTACTTAAAAATTTTTGCTTGAAGATTTATAATTTTAAAAGGAGGAAAGATATGAAAGGCTATGTAGACAACAAAAATTTTGACCTTATAGATTTTATAAAAGCCCATGACGATTGGGAAAAGCTTTTGAAAGAAAAACCTTATAATCTTAAATCAATAAAGAATTGTTTCTGGCACCAAGATTGGTATATGTTTGTCTACAATCTTTTCGATTCTGAACTCACAAATCCAATCGTTCGAAACTGCCGTGGCACTGTTTTGTCAATAGACGGCAAAGATGTAAAGCCAATATCCGTTCCTTATACCAAGTTTTTTGGTTGGGGAGATCCGTCCGGAAAAGATATGGAAGATGCTATCAACTGGGCAAATGCTAAATTCCAGCTCAAGGTTGATGGTATAATTCTTAAAACTGCCTGTGTAGAGCAGAACGGCGAAAAACGATTATACTTCTTCACAAATGGTTCATTCGATCTCAACGCTCCATTTGAGGATTCTATGGTTTTTGATGAACCTGAATCTCGTGGCGCTGAGTTCTATGGAGATTTGCTTGAAGTAGCCCTCAAAAAATTGGATAGCTCAGTAGAAATACATTTTGACCGCGAGCTTGGTTATTTCTATATAACTGGCGGTTGGTCAAAGGAAATACCATTTGGTTCAACTCTTATGTTTGAACTTGTTTCTCCACGAAACAAAATAATCTGTGAATACAAAGAGACAAAGCTCTATCTTCACGGTTATCGAAATCCAGAGCTGGTAGAAGAAGATCCTCGTGTTGCCATCCCTAAGTTGGTAGAATCTGTTAAGTTTGAATATCCTGAAATATTGGATGCCTCAAATTTTGACGACTTGAAAAAACTGCTTGAGGGATTCAATGGTAACGAGAAAGAGGGGTGTGTTGTAGTAGATTACTCTACTCCTGGCGTACCTCGTGCCAAAATAAAATGTGACTCATATTTGAAGCTCAAATTTGCTCGTGACACCTCTTGTAATACTTCTGTATTATTCAAGGCTGTTGTGTTCGATGAATATGATGATTTGCTTGCCGCTGTACCAGCGACAGAGCCAAAAATAAACGAGATAAAGGAAAACATCAAAAAGCTCTATGAGTGGTTTATAACTGAATCTTTGAAGGTTGCCGAAATCTGCGTTTATGAAGATCCAAAAGCAAATAAAAAATGTTGGGCTATGTGGTGTAAGAAAAATGTATCAAAGGAATTGTTCCCTTGGTATATGCTTATGTCAGGATTCGATGCTGAGATAAAGTTTGATAAAAGACTTGAAAGACTCTCAACATCTAAAAATGGTTACAAAAAACTTTTGGAATTGCTTGAAGCAGTATAAAAAATAAGACCGCATTGCTGCGGTCTTTTCTTACTAAGGGAGCCTATGAAGAAAAAATATATATCTGCTATTAATAATAATACTTCTATTGAACTTAATGGCAAAAACAAATTCATACTGAAACAAGGTAGAAGAAGAATTTATTTGAATCTGAATGATCTGGAAACGGCTCGTTTGTATGGCTCAAGACTTTTTGATAAGAAGGTAACGGATGATAATAGTAGACTCGATAAAGCAATGCAAGACAGCTAATGATGTATTTAGAGCTGTGAATATTTATCTAAACTCAACAAATACCAGAACAAAATATTCAATGGCTTTACAGCGAAATCTTGCCCGTCAGACTGATGTTAATAAAGCAAAACAGGCAGTTTGGAATTATTATCTTAATCAAGACTTCCCTACCAAATCAAATGATATGAAAGTTGTAAGGTGGAAAGGGACTGCCATTGGTGGTATGGAATGTCATTCAGCTGGACACTAAGGAGGAGATATGTCTATTACAGATGATATACTTAATTTCATCTCCTGGAACGGTTATAAAATCCATAAAGCGTATACATCCATAGTAGATGGTTATATCCGTGAACTTGTCTTCGTATTAGATACGGAACCCAATCAAGAGTTTGGGTTAAAAGACTTATACCCTATCATTGGCGATCATTATTCGATCATAAAATACAAAGCAAAAAAATGTCTTTTCAGCAACAAAATCAAATACAAAATTCTCTTAGAACACTAAAATTTTCAAAATTGACAAAAACCTAAAAAAATTATATTATTAAGAATAAGGAAGCAGGAAATGAATTTTGAAAATACTAATTAAATTACTCAATAGAAATTCAGAATTTGTTGCTGGTTGTTTCTATGATTATAATAGTACTGAATATTCTGATTATGTTATTCATAGGATTTTGTCTGATTCTATGTATGAATATGATTGGGATGGTGATCAAACTATTGAAAACGCCTTGAATATTTTTTCTTCCACCATGTACAATCTTTACTTGGAGGATGGAAAAGAACAAGATTTCTTTGGAACAGAAGATGACGAGACACCAGGTTTGTGTTACAAGTTTAACCAGCAGAAAGATTCTATTGCTGAAAACTTCTTAAAAAGAAATTTAATGAAAGAGCTTGACTTTGGGAAAAGCAGTTGCATAATTCTTAAACAAGATTGGCTTCCAGATGCTGAGCGTTTGGCTTCCAATGTTATTGAAAGAGCTGTCGTTATAGATGAAGGAATTTACTGATGCGTATTAGAAAATATAATTTAAGACAAACTTCCATAAGAAGAGTCTGCGATTTCAGTGAAAGAATACACCTACATAAAGATGGTATGGTTTTAAAACTTTATGATAAAGGCTCAATTTTATTAGGCCAGGTAGTTGTCTGGGAAGGAAATTGGATAAGTTACCTTGTGGTTAATCCAAAATACAGAGGAAAAGGCTATGGCAAAAAACTTATAGCACTGGCTGAAAAAGAGATATTTAAAAAATATAAAACGGCTAAACTTATTCCGCAGGACAATGATGAATCTTTAAGACTATTTTATTCAAAATTAGGCTATTCAGGATTTTTAAAAAGTGAGCCTGGATATGAGGAAGAAGACAAGTCTTGGTGGGAGATGACCAAGAGGAAAGATTGATGCCGATTAACGAATTAGATGAGTTATTTTCAGAAATAACCGATGAGGACAAACATTGCCCTCCAAGAGAAATTGGTGAAGATATGAAGAAAATTCAAGAAGAATTTTCAAATTCTGATTTGTTTGATGAAAGCTAAGTATATGATTACAGTTGAAATGGTTGGAAAAGGTTGGAAAAGGTCACCCTGATAAGGTTGCTGACCAGATTAGTGATGCGGTTATTTACCACTGCCTAAAGAGCGATCCATCTTCAAGATGTGCCGTTGAGACACTTCTTAAAGACGATACCGTGGTATTGGCTGGAGAATTGACGACAAGTGCTAAGCTCGATGGGGATGACTTGTCAAAAATCATTGATGATGTTTTTAAAGAAGTAAAATATCTTTATAAACCAAAGATTATAAATCTTTTGAACAAGCAGTCGGCAGATATTGCTCAGGGAGTCGATACTGGTGGTGCTGGTGATCAAGGTATGATGTTTGGTTATGCTACATCAGAGACATCAAATATGATGCCTTATGCCTACAACATTGTCAAAGAACTTATGGTGAATGTTGATGCCTTGAATGATCATAAGGAAGTTCTTGGTGACGGTAAGTGTCAGATTACACTTGATGACAACAACAAGATTTGTCAGCTTGTTGTTTCTAAGCAAAATTCAAATGAGAAAGTATTGAAGGAACTTGTCAATAATATGCTTAAAAAAGCAGTAGTTGATTTTGGTAAGGGTTCCACAACTTTTGAAGAACAGATGACAAAAGACTGTAAGGTCTATATCAATCCTACTGGCAAGTTTGAGATTGGTGGCCCTTTTGGCGATTGTGGTCTTACAGGTAGAAAGATTATTGTTGATACTTATGGTGG
>Ga0326513_10004362_pt1 | contig 10157 bp, 6 predicted proteins | sample 2_2465_0518_D_FD_203654 | JGI IMG/M metagenome (GOLD analysis project Ga0326513, IMG submission 203654) | Bovine rumen microbial communities from UC Davis, California, United States - 2_2465_0518 | ecosystem: Host-associated > Mammals > Digestive system > Stomach > Rumen | place: USA: California...
AAATTTTTTCTTCATAGTAGTAATTGTTTAGTCTATAAAAAAATACTTTTTGCAAAGATAGCATAATTCGGGGAATACACCAAATTAATTTGTATAATTTTTTATTTCGACGATGAAGCCCGTACCTCCGACCCTTGTAGGCGACACCTTCGACCCACGGAGGCGGCACCTTCGACCCTTGAAGGCGGCACCTTCGACCCACGGAGGCGGCACCTTCCTGTTTGTTCCATGGGGTGGAATGCTGAATTGGGATATCTTCGCAACCCACATGCTGTATTTTGGTGAACACTGAGATACAGAGACACGGAGAAATAATAAAAACTCTGTGCCTCTGTACCTCAGTGTTGAGTGAATCTATGGGCAAAATCGCCATTCGTTGTCACCCTTGCCACCTCGTTGCCACACGTAACACACTGATTCTCAAGTAGTGTTGCAAGGTGGCAACGGTTGCAAGGGTAAAAAACTTTATGTATGCACGCGCGTGCGCGTGCGAGGAATTCTGATGCTCATATCAAACAATACGACCGGCAGATTTTCCATTCCGCCAGCCGTATTGCAATATAGTATAGTTGTATTTTACTTGGATTATTGAGTTCCCCCGTTTCATTTTATTTGTATGCTGTACCAGGCATAATACAGAAACTATTGAATAGCCCACCTTGATATGGTTGTCCCAATAAGATTATTTTTGCTCCTTTTTTTGCAGCAGCTTTCTTCATCCTTTTGATACATCTTTGACGATTCTTTTCATTCAGACTTTCAAAAGCAGTTAAGTTGTTATATTTTTGAGTAACATCACCTACATTTGTCATGCCACTAACATCAAAGGGATTAGATGTTAATTGGATATATTTCCACTCTTCTTGTTTGTATTTTTTGCGATTCTCCTCCTGTTGCTTTTCTATAATTTTTAATTGCTCTTTCCTATTTTGATCTATCTTCGATATTAATTTGCTATAACTGCTATTATCACTATCTTCACTTCGGCAAATCAATGCCCTTTGGTCAAAAGAAATAATTACTTTTTTCCCTTTTATTAATAATACATCGTTAATCTCATTCTCATCTTTACACCTTACCGTAATACTATGAGTAGTATTAAATGGTAATTTACAAACAAAACTATCTCTTATCAATTCAAATCCTTTACTATCAATATTTATATAAGTATTAGGACGATCTGATATAAATGACACCTCAGGATAATCCATTATTATATTGAATGTATTGAATGCCTTAACTTTACTATCAATTACGTTAATCGTTTTTTTATATTCATCATATCCATCAGCTACCACACTTATAGAATGCTCACCAATACCTAGTTTTTTTAACATTGATATGGCACCTACACTTCTACCATCAATATATACCTCTGCATCAGGAATGTTACAATGCATTCTTACTGGAACCTGTTTGACATCATCCATAACAGCATGAATTGTATTGTTTTCCCCCTGCGACACAATCAAAGAAGTCTTATAATCATTATATCCTTTAGACGTAATGAGTATTTCATGTTTTAACGCAATAACTTCAGGAAGAAACAACGGTGTCTGACCAACATTAACTCCATCAATACTAACATAAGCATCTGATGGGATACTAGTAATATTCAGACTTCCATATATTGGAGTTGGGGCAGAAAGATTTATAGTTTGAGTCTCCTGCCCCGCTATAACATCCACATTGGTCAACGTACTACGATGACCTTCCTTCTTGGCCTCTATCACATAAATCCCAGTACCCAGTTTACCTGTCCAGGAGCCAGTACCCTTCTTTTTCTCATTCACATAGATATCCGCACCATTGTCGACATTAATTGTTACAGTAGAGTAATCTGCACTAAGTTGAGGTGTGATTTGTGTCGTTTGGCTGTCACAGACTTTTACAGTTTGAGAATAGGGATTGTAGAGCGACTTCACTATCCTAATAGTATGCTCACCACTTGGAAGGTTCTGGGACTTCATTGGTATCGTACCAACTAATGCGTTATCAATAAATACTTGTGCGCCATTGGTATCTTCATTACCCAGAATCTCTATCCATCCATATGCAGGCAACAGATTAATTTCTACGACCTTTTTATTATTGGGGTCATCCACGATAACCTTTCCTGCTGAAGTGTGATAATTGGGAGCTTGAACCCTGTAGTCATACGCCCCTAGTTTAACAAATTTCTGAGCAATGCCATTATCCGTTGGCAATATTTCATTGTCCAACTCAACTATTGCTTCGGCTGGGGTGACTTTCAGGACAAGATATTGATTGTTTGAAATCTGTTTAACTATTGTCTGTACCTCTCCTGTGGTCAATACCATCTCATAGGTCCTGGCTGCCTCTATTGCTATAGGATAGTAATAATCTCGGAGCACTCCAAGTTGTGGATGCTTGATGGTAATCTTTTTTGAGCCACGAGGCACATATACCCAAACTTCTCCAGGAGTTTGCTTGGTTTTTACAATTCCCAATGCTCCACCATCAAACGTAAAGCCCACTTGTGTTGTAACAACCTTAATCAGCGCAGCAGTCTCTCCGTTCTGGTCTTGCTCCATCGTACCAGCGGTGTTAGCAGTCAAATCAGAATCCAACAACTTAAAACTACTCACAGAGATGGTCTGTGAATAAGCAAGTCCACATATTAGTAATAACAGATGTATTGCTAGTTCTCTTTTAATATTTCTGATAATCATTTCTATTTATTCCATTTACGTTTAGCTTGCCGTTGGAGTTTCCTCCCATACTTTATTTCTTTTGCTTCAACTTTAGTTTTTAGTTCCTCATATTCTTCCTTGTTGATGTCCGGGCTGAGTATTTCTCGTTTTGACAAAGAGACAAGGAAATATTCATCTCCTCTTACAACGTTAATCTCAGACTTAAAGACTTCCTTATTTTCAAGTTTTACCACTATTGAATGATTACCTTTTGATAATTCAAACTTACCATGACTATAACCACAATAAACAAAATTATTGTAGTCAATACTTATATATGAATTAAGATGGTCAGAGAAAATTGTGACTTGTAAAGGAGACATTTTTAAAAAATATAAAGATGTACCAGTTACGGTTTTTGCCACACTGATTTTTTTCTCTACGTCTTCATACCCCTCGGCACTAAGTTTGAAGATATGAATTCCCTCACTGAGTCGCAACTTATAATGTGCCTTTCCATATTCAACCCCATCAACAATGACATTTGCATTGTTAACATTACTAATGATTTCTACCAGAATAAGGTCTTTATCCGACATTCTTATATCCAATGAAGTTGTTTCTCCTTCTATTATGTTAATTACAGAACGATAACTGTCATATCCATTGTGGGTTATTTCCATATTATGATTACCTAACAGAACTTTTGGAATAAACAATGGCGTTTGTCCCAAATTCTCGCCATCTAGGTATACATCGGCCTCAGAAGGAGTACTTGTGATATTGATACTTCCATATATAGGAGTTGGCGATTGCAATTGAACGGTTTGACTCTTTTGATTGGAAGAAACTTCAAAATTTGTTAATGTGCTACGATGGCCATCTTTCTTGGCTTCCATAACATAGGTTCCAGAAGCAAGATTGCCAGTCCAAGAACCTGTTCCTTTCTTTTCTTTATTTATATAGATATCTGCATTGTTGTCAACATTGATTGTGACAACAGAGAAGTCTGCATTCAATTGAGGTGTTAATTGAGTAGTTTGGTTGTCTGTTATATCAATAGTTTGAGAATAGGAATCATACATGGGTTTAACCACTCTAATATGATGCTCACCACTAGGAAGATTTTGTGATTTAAAGGGAATAGTACCAACTAGGGCATTATCAATATATACTTGAGCACCCTTATTCTCCTCATTTCCCAACAATTCTACCCAACCAAAAGCTGGTAACAAACTAATTTCGACGACTTTCTTGTTATCAGGATCGTCAACAGTTACTTTCCCTGCTGCCGTATGGTAATTAGGGGCTTTAACTCTGTAATCGTATGTCCCTAACTTAACAAATTTCTGTGCAACTCCATTTGCATTAGGTAGAACTTCATTGTCAAGTTCCACAATTGAATTAGTCGGTGAAACTTTAAGAACTAGATACTGGCTATTTGCTGTTTGTTTGACTATTGTCTGCACACTACCAGTTGTAAGAATCATCTCATATGTTCTAGCAGCTTCGATAGATACAGGATAGTAGTAATCTCTTAGTAAACCCAGTTGAGGATGTGAGATGGTTATTTTCTTGGACCCTCTTGGAATATATACCCATATTTCAGAGGACTTCTGTATAGTCTTAACGATTCCCATAGAACCGCCATCAAACGAGAAGCCCGTTTGTGTCGTAACCACTTTGATTAAAGCGGCAGTCTCACCATTCTGGTCTTGTTCCATTGTACCAGCGGTGTTAGCAGTCAAATCAGAATCCAACAACTTAAAACTTGCTACTGAAATCGTTTGAGCAATACCACTTATACAAATTAATAAATCTATTATGAATAAACAAATTCTTTTCATAAACTCAGAAATTTCTATATGGTATTTTTGATTTTTCTATTTTTATTCCTTCTAATCCTTTTTGTTTAAGTCGAATACTAATGATATCTTCAATATTATTGATGTCCCGACAAGGACCAATAACTATTTTTTTAAACATAGAAATAGGTATTGGGACTTCGACAAATGGTATAACATTTCCTCTCGCATTAATTCTAAAATTAATAGAATCAGTATCCAATACCTTGCAGTAATAACGAGACTCTTTCTCAAAACTAAAAGACGGATGTTTTAATAAAACCGATGCTGCTATTCCTAATTCTTCAATTAAATCTAATTGTTTTTTTAGAATTTCTTTTATATCGTTTATGCCTTGAACCTTTGAATAATAATTTGAATATAATATCTTTGCAAACCTATAGATATTACTACTCTTTGATATATTCCCATATAACACCTTTAATGTAATAGGTTTTAAGGGATCATATGCTGTTAAATCAATCAAAGAATTATTCGGACTAATTCTATTAGAAAAACAAAATTGAATCTTAAAACCCAATGCAACTCCATATCCATTATTTGCATACATATTCCACATAGGAAGATTGTCTTTGTCATTGGAAAATGAGATGATAAATGGTATGTGCCGAGAATTAGTTAATCCATTATAAATCAGCTGAGGTAATCCATCTTTTTGGTTAGATTCATTTCCTGAAAGATTAGATAATTTATATTCATCATTATCAATTTTCAATTCCTTTTCTATATCAGGTAATAATTTCCAGAATTTCCTAAATCCATAAATAAGTTCAGATTTATCGTTTAATTCAATAATGCGGGTAGCATAAAAGATAATATTATTATCTCTTATGCTATCTAGCAATTTTAGTAATACTTCAAGACTTGTGTAATGGTACACATTTTGCATCTCAATTTTCATTCTTTTACTAATTCTATTTCTGGTTTAACTTCTTTAAAGTCAGGCATGCACATACCAATTGATGCTCCTATATACGTGGGGTCACATATTACATATTGTTTACCTTTATATGTATAATAGTCAGCATTCAATTTCTTAGAAAAGTTTACTGCTGTACACTCGTGGTTTGGATAATGAACTAAATGAACATCCCGCTCTAAGAGCTGAGTGACAAGATAATAATATAGAACGGCTCTGTCTTCGCAGTCACATTTAGGGTAATATAAAGATTCCTCTATAAAGAAAGGTTTTTCGTATCCAAATTGTTCTTCGTCGGTAGCATATTCAAAAGACTGTATAAATTGGAGTATAAAATTTGATGCATCTAACTCGTTCATGCCACTAATGAATTGTTTCATCTGATTCAATAGTTGCGTTCTGAACTTTGAGTCACCAGAAGAATAAGCGTAAGCAGGAATGGGAATTTGAGGGATTTGTTTCATAACCCGTATAAGGTTCTCATTCACATCTACATTCAGAACTTTCCCTACAAAGGTATGTGAAAAACGTTTTGCTTTATACGGAATGTTTAAAGGCTTTAAGAAAACAAGATTGACAGGCTCTCCAACCTTTTCTAGTAATTCGGGAGTGGAAAATCTCTTTTCTTTGTTTGGTGATCCTTCTCCCCAAAGATAATAAGGCTCACCTTTGATTGTGAGATAGTCTCTTGCAAACACCTGCTGTTGAAAGGGAATCAAATAGAATAAACTTGTTCCATTAAAAGTCAGTCTTGCATCATATCCATATTTAACCAATAAATACCAACAAATGAAATTCCTTGTATTATAATCAGCATCAGCTTTTATTCTTTTAACATAGCTCTCAATAAGCATACACAGACACCAATCGTTAAAATTGCAACTACTTGCAATATTTATCATCTGAGGAAAAACTTTTTCGCATAATTTAAAATTATCAAGTGTCTCCCAATAGGAAGCCAAGCTTTCCTTGTCACTAGCATGAAGGTTTTCTCTAATTTTTACTTCTGGAAGTTGCATCTCCATTCCACACCAATTTACAGGAATCATAGGAGAAGTTGGAATTATAATAGGCTTTATTTCAGGAATGTTTTCTACTACAGGCTCAACTGGTTTGATGTCTTCTGGAACAACAGATATAGGTTCCTTCTTTGTTTCTCCTTTCAATAGCTGAGGTTGTTTTTGGGGCTTAGGTAAAGGATTTGCTTTCTTCCCTGCAAAGATTTCATACTCTTTCCATATGCCTTTCAGAAACTTTGCATAATCATCTAATATGTTTTGGCGATAGTTTTGATAACCTATCAGCATATTATTTCTAAATGCTTGGAAATCTTCTTTCGTATTCTGAGCAACAACTTGCTGCATGCAGTGAAATGATAAGAACAATATGACTATAATTCTTTTCATGATTAAAAGTTTGAAAGTCCATAAATACCGAATTCAGGATCCTTCTCTGGTTGCCAAGTCCTGACTTTAATAATCGGATTATCTGGATTGTTTACATCAACCATCAAGAATAGATAACCGGTATCTCCATATGTACTGGAATAGTAATCTTGTTTGATTTGAATACCATAGGTTTCTCCACCTTTTCCTGCTTTTATAACATCATTATTGGCAAACCGAATGTTGATAAACTCATTGCCTGCAAAACAGTGCTCAAGGTTGCGTATGTATTCATTCTTTGTCTGTCTATTATACTTGACAATTTGAGAATTTAGATATTGAGAATTCTCTATGGTGTTTCGTGGTCTTTTAGAAACACGTCCAGTAATAATTACGGCGTTATCATCAAAGACATTCTTAATGAAATCCAAATCTTTTAGGGCATAAGCTGTCTTATATTCTTCAAGGAAATTAGCCAGAATTAAACGGGCATCCATGTCCCATACACCCTTCATCATGATGTCATTATATGCATCTTTTCCTAAACCGAATAGGACTTCATCGACTTTTGACTGATAGTTAATTGTGAATACAACATTCTCTACAAATTTCCTATTGTTGTTTCTGAAAGCAAACGACATGGTTATTCCACGACAAACAATTTTATCACCAAGCGTGTTAAATTGGATATTATTAGTTCCTATTAAATTAGCACGTCCGTAATGTATAAGTTTTTGGAATTGATCCCATCCTTTAGATGTAAAATACTTTTCAAGACTATTGAAGTTCTTGTTGACTATTCCCTTTGTTATATCGTTTAACATTGGAAGGAACTTGTCGTATTCACCTTTGGCATTACTGACATTATTAACTGATTCTGTTGCATTGATATCAGAAGAAAGGGCAGGTGCACTTGCTATTGTGGGTAGAACTGGGACGCTTTGAGCATTGGAACGCACATTAAAATATGCATCTCGGAAGGTCATCCCCCCTGTTAACGCCATAACGCTCTCAATCTCTCTGTCAATATGACTTTCGCTAGCAAATTCATATTCGCATTTAATTCGAAATGTTTCAGTATTTTGTCCTGGTCTTAAATCAATAACGCCTTGCCCATCTTTAGCACTATAAATGTTACTCCAGTCCATACCATCAAAATAGGTATAGTCTAAACTACTGATGGGCTTGCCTTTATAATTGAATAATAGGACGACCTCGTTACCTATTTGTTTTGTAGGTGTAATGCTGATTCCTGAAAAAATCTCGTTCATCCTTTCAGGTATCCATGTAGTCAACAAGCGTTGCTGACCATCAGGGCAAGTATATTTTACCTCATTAGAGTATTGAAGACTCTTGAGCAGGCACATAGACCAGTAATAGTAGCGCAGAGCATCATCTATTTTGCCCTTTTGCTCTGCTCGAACAGCTCCGTCTACCATGTCTAGAACCTTAGCTTTTCTTCCTTCAAAAATACGAGCGATTTCAGATACCTTTACGTATCGAAACACATGGGCATCAGGTTCGTTCTCAATAACAATACGTTGTGTGTTTGTTAAAGTGGCATTAGAATATGTTTTAATAATGGAGCTATACTTTGACACAGCGTCAAGCTTTCCGTTTTTTGTAGTCTCTTCTTCTGAACTTGAAAACGTGCTCCTGACATTTACAGAAATCTTTGTAATAAGATCCTGTAATGCGGCATCATCTGCCTGTTTTAATGTGCTCCCCCATCCTTCTCCGCTCAAATAAGATTTATTAGCCTTAATCTGGTTGACACTTTGGGCATAACTATTTGAGAAAAGAAAACAGAGGAAAGCAATTAGTACTTTCCTCATAATACTTTACCTATGGATTATTTTTTTCTCCAGAAGGATCAAAACCTTCTCTTACAAACTTTGATACTTTTTCAGCATATTTCTGAGCTGCCTCGGATTCCTTGGCAGCATTTTCAAATGCTCTGATACGTGCTCTTGTGGCAGCACTTTCATTCACAATAAAGTATATCTGCATTTCATAAGTGCCGTCCCCTTTATCACGAATGATGCTAAAGCTTTCGCTCATTTCGCCACGAATCTCTTTCTCAACAAGCCTTTCGTATGCTGCATAGAAATGATCAAACTCTGATGCTACATCATCGGCATTTGCACCTATATCACTTATAACTCGCCCTTTGATATGTGAGCCAGCCTGAGATGCATACAAGTTACAGGCATTATTTGTGGCTGTTTGTTTTCCGACATTCTTTGATTTGAAAGCACTGGCAACACCTACAACTTCATAAACATCATCACCGCCTTTGTTTAGTTTATCATAATGGGTTAATAAAGCAACATCAAGACTTCTGGAACTTCCATAAATTTTCCATCCCTCTTTCTTGTATTCTTTCATCTTCGATTTATACTCTTTCTTTAAAGCTTTATTTAATGCTTTATTCTGAGCAATTGACTCTAAGGGGCACAATAGTGCCATCAATAATGTTACCACAAAAATCTTTCTCATGCTATTATAACTTTTGTGCCAAACATACTCCCATAGAATGGCGGTTCTTTGATTGTTGGGGCTACACATAAAAAAGCGTGGGAGTTCTACCTGTTACTCGTCCCACCCTTAGAGGCTCTGGCATCGCCCTGAATGTTGAACGAGCAACGCCGAAGCCCACGCCAGTATGTATATAATCGACTATAATAGCCACAGTCCAATGAGGACTATCAACTACTTAGGGATATTACATACCCATGAGCGTCATTGTTGCCTTGTTCTTGACATTCAGTTTGGAACTGCCAGATTCCTAAGGGTCAAGCACAAAGCGTCAAGTAACGCCTTTTCTATATATAGGTCCCCACCCTTACAGTCCCACACTCATGCAGGGCTTCGGTATGTGAACATCGGCAAAGATAGGAATTATTTCTTAAAACACAAAATAAATTAAAAAGAAAACTTATTTCGAGTGAAGATTTTGGTAGGGAGCGTTTCCTCTTTCAATAATTTTTTGTACTTTCGCAGACGATATGCGGAAGATTGTATTTCTACATGGGTTCTATGCCAGCGGGCAGTGTGTGCCTGCTGTGGCATTGAGGGAAGCCTTTGAAGGGTGTGCCGAGGTGCTGACACCAGACTTACCACTGCATCCTCAGGAGGCAGAGAACAGAGAACAGAGAACAGTAAGAAAAGTGAAATAAATAAGTGAAGAATAAATTTTATATTATATATATATTATATATAATATATATATAATATAAAGAACATTTGTAGTATAAAATGAAAAAACTTTACTGTTCTCTGTTCTCTGTTCGCACGATCCCAAATCTGTTGACAATTGTCTTTCCCCGTATAG
>Ga0326513_10004363_pt1 | contig 10156 bp, 5 predicted proteins | sample 2_2465_0518_D_FD_203654 | JGI IMG/M metagenome (GOLD analysis project Ga0326513, IMG submission 203654) | Bovine rumen microbial communities from UC Davis, California, United States - 2_2465_0518 | ecosystem: Host-associated > Mammals > Digestive system > Stomach > Rumen | place: USA: California...
TTATTCAGACGAGAGCTGTTTCTTTCTTCACAGCTCATTTTTTTGATTGAACGGTGCTTTCTTTAGCTTTTGATATGTCTTATCATCCACTTCGATAGTGCGTGACTCAATGACTGTTTTCTTAATGCCAAATAAGCCACGCTTCTCGACTGGCATATTGACCTTGATCTTGTGTTTTGTATCAGCTATCAAAACCAAAGTAATCGATTTTGAGCGTCCTGCAATTCTCGGAGACTGCCCTGACCGTAGGCTGTGTAAAGCCGCTTTCCGATGTAGCTTTCACTTCAAGGGTAATCTCAACATTGCTGTCATTTGCATCAATCAAGTGGGAGATAATTTCCTCAACATACTTCTGCATATCACGAATGATTCTTGTGTTGTCAATGCTTGCAGACATGAAGAAGTTGTGCTGCATATTGCTCTGCGCCGCTATAGCCAGTGTGTCAGAAGATGCAGCATTTCCTCCCGACTGCACAGCAGTTGGAGATGCAGGAGTGTCGGGATAGTCTGTAAAGCCATGAGCAGGTTGCTGCGGCATTTCTTTTTTCACTTTCTCCTGATCATCCAGTATCTGCTTTCTTGCAGCATCAGTTTTGACAAGATACCCAGACCTGTCAATATAACTGATAGGCTGATTGTATTTCAGATCGATAAACCTGCCGTCTGAAATGTCAGCCGCATATGCAAAGAATTCAGATGAATTTACACCTCGAATAATTGTATCTTCAAGCACTTCATAGCCCTTAATTCTTGGCAGGTAGCAGTAAGTACAAAGAAAGTCCCACAGCTTTTTGATGGAAATATGATTCTGATCTTTCCACAGAAGATTATCCAGTTCCAGCAGTAGCAGTGTCGGCGCCCATTTGTTAATGACAGCTTCACGCTGAATCACTTGTGCGGCTGCCTTTTTTATCACATCTTCCGTGCCACCACTGATTCGGAAATTATCCCATATGACAGTACGAAGATCAACCTCACGGTCAATGTACGGAACAAGCAGCCAACAGTATGCCTCTTTGATTCTTGCATCGACAGTCTGATTGCTTCTCTGCAAATTATTGTCAGTCTCACGGTTTTGTGATGCATCAAGATTCAGGTCGATACTATCTTCTTTTACGGACTTCCAAGCAAGGTACAGCTTTACGCCTTCCCGCAGTCCGGAGAGCAAAGACTGATCCGGAGCGATAAACATCAGCGTATTTCTGTATGTTCTCGGTGACGAGCCTCGGTTATTCAAAATGCTCTCTGCTGTATCCAGAGCCTTGCATTTATTATTCACCCTAAAAGTATACTCCGGAGAAAGCACAACCAAGCGCACTGTCTGTTCATCGGGGATGTCCAGCGAAGTGGAAGGGCAGATGTGAATACCGGAGAATGGCTCTGCCTTTTTAAATTTACGCAGTCTGTTTTCAATTTCATAATCCACATCGGACATGGGAATCTGTGTGGCACGTTCTTCGACAGTTTTTCTAAGCGTTGGTCTTGTATCGTACCAGAAACGATCGGCAGAGGGATTGGAGTATAGATATGCAAGTGAAGAATGGAGAGCGATAAGCGCATCATTAAATTCGGCAATGTTTTCCGCAGGCTGAATTGCACCGAGACGGATTCTAGGTGTCTCCAGTCCTTTCGCAGACTGGCTGCGTGAAGTCGGCGCACTGCCGAGGAAAATCGTTCTGGCCACTCTGCGGGCAATCAGACCGTTTCCATAGCGCATATTTTTCTTTTCAAGCTGGAACGGAATGGAGTGCTTACCGTCCACCTCATTATCAATAATCGTTGTCCAGTTATCGCTGTTCAGGTGTCGTGTCAGCTCATAGGAAACATTCGGCACATCCAGCGGCAGAGAGCTTGCCATGATCATGGGGCTTGCATCGCCGCCCATCCACAGTTCGTGAATCGCGGCTGCCATCAGACGCAGCACACCTCTGGTACGCTGAAAACGCTCCAGTGTAGACCAATCGTTATACAGACGGTCAAAGATTTCTGGGTGAATCGGATAGCAGGAGATCATGCGGTCACGATAGGCAACCTCGGAGGCTTCAATCGGAAAGTCGGACTTATTCTCACTGTAAAACTGGCTGAATGCCGTGCAGATATGGTCACGCTCCGCCTCGTCCTTGCAGGGCAGGAACAGTCTGCGGCGCACGACCTCAAAGCCCTCGTTTGCAGCAACTGGCTTCCAGATAGACTCCATTCTGCCGAAGGTATGTTCGATGCTATTCAGCACATATTTACCGGCATCGCCGCCGACCTCAATCTCGGACTGCGGAATGGATGCCACAACGATGCTGTTGGCACTGGCTCTGGCAGCCTCAGTAATTTCCTGAATGAATGTAATAAAATTATCGAACGTACCGGCAGGCAGGTCGTTTCTGCCATAGAGCTTCTTTCCATATGCAACCAGCTCGTCCATTAGGATCAGACATGGCCCGCAAGCATTAAACAGATTCTTCAAAGCCTCTGAGCCAGGAGAAACGCCTTTTTTGTCAGCTTCCTTGATGAAATCATACAGCTTCAGATCACCAGCAGATTCCGCAAGCTGCGCAGCCATCTCGCCCCAGATCGTGTTGATCGTGATGCCGGGGAGGTTGTTGGGGCGGCGGGCTTTCGAGGGATCGAGTGATGTTCCGACCAGAACGGCAACATTCGCTTTCACGAATGTACTGAGTCCTGCCTGTTCCAAAACCGGCTTGATATTCTGTACTTTATCGACAGACACCTTCGCACGGAACATATGATAGAGCGCAAGCATACTGTGCGTTTTACCGCCGCCAAATGCTGTCTTTAACTGGATGACAGGCTCTCCGCCCTTGCCGGAGGTGCGCAGCAGTGCCTGTACAAGTAAGCCCGCCATGCCATCGGTCACATAGGTACGAGCAAAAAATTCAACAGGATCACGGTACTCGATAGCACCCTCGCCACGAGCGACTTGTGCAAGGTCAGCAGCGAATTCTGCGTGCTGATAGCGTCCTTGTGCCACATCCGGATGCGGTTCCATGATCTGCCGCCAGCTGGGAAGTCCTCCTTTTGTTTTATCCAGAATGCCTGTTGCTTTGGAATTCCCTGCTGTCTGCGGTGTAGCGGCTGCATTTGCAGAACCAGCAGACGAGCCGTAGCGCAACTCTCTCTGAATCTCTCGGATTTCCTCGGCGGACTCGTCATCGAAGGCAGCACAAAGCAGTGCCATTGTATCCAGTGCTCGCCATGTGTAGTTCTCGTCAAAGTCTGCGCTGCCTGCATGAGCAACCTTATGGCGTACACCCATCAGCTCTTTCGACCATGTGCGATAGTCAATAGCAAGTTTTTTCTTAAAGATGTCATTCCAGAAACGGTCTAAAATGCGCAGACAGTTTGCAATGTCCAGTGAATCCACCAGCTCCGCATAAGTCCCGTTGACCGGCAGATCGTTGATCTGGTCATCGAGCTTCTGGCAGACATTGCTCCACCAATAAGCATCACCATATTCTGAAATCAGTTCCTGACAGAGATACCCTGCAAGATAGGGATGCAGAATATCAAAGCCTTTCTGTATCAGTGATTTATTACTTGACATGGTTAATCCTCCTCCTCAAAGAAGCTGTACTGATGCGGCACGGCCGCACGGAGATCTGCGGCAGCAGACTGTATTTCGGGCCATGCGACAACAAGGTTATTATAGGCGAATGCCTCCTGATTCCAGCCCTTTCGCTCCGCAATGGTATAGAGCCGGTATGCTAGTGCCTTTGCGTATTCCGCCTGCGATGCATCGGCTGCAAAGACATAATTTGCACACTCCATAATGCCCTTTGTTTCAAGCGCATGGGTGAGCTGCTGCATGAGCAGCCATGTGCTGCGCTTTTGCAGCCGCTTGTCCATTGGGATTTCCTCACGGTTCAGCAGGCGCACGATGCCCTTTTCTGCATGGAGGATGCCCTCTGCTTTCATGGTATCAACAGAGGTATTCTTGGCACGGGCAAGGGTGTCCGCCTCGCCGAATTTCATCTCGTCAAAGGCATACTGCGTGAACAGATCAACGCAGAAGCGGCTTTCCTTGTCGAGAACGCCGTCCTGCTCATTGAAGAACACATCCAGCTCCTGATTGATGATCTGGAGGGCAGTGCGCACGGTCATAGGTGTGCCGTCGGCTTCGAGGACTTGCTTGTATCTGGAGAACACACCGATGCCGGGGTCGATGGCAGACTGTGCGAGGTCAACAGGGGCGATGTTGCTGCTCTGGAGCTTGGTCAGGGCAGAGCGCAGTTCTCGGCGCAGCTCGTTGACAAAGCCTCTGCGGGTTGTGCCGGTTACAGATTCAGGACGCTTGCGACAGACGAGGACGATGGAGGAAGAAAGGGCATTTGCTCCATTTCCTATAATTCTGCCTGGTTTTTCTGTCCGCATAGGCCATGTACCAGTAATTGCAAATCCAGCTTTGATGATGGATGACAGCATTGTTTCCCAACCGGAAGAAGCCGCCGCCTCGTCTTCAATTTCACTTTGCTTATAGGCATAGTAGATTGTTACCGGAATATCATTGCTTGCATACAAATAAAGCTGCTGACAGGTATGAAACATTCCTTTTTCAAAAAATTCCTTAGCTTTCTGTTTGCTACCGTCAAAACGATATGGAGTTGCAACAAGTTCTTCAGTTTTGGGTACAAGCATTGTGCTAAATAGTTTGGGATATGTCTGTTTTAACGACTGTCGCATCCAAATATAAAAATAATCTGATAAATCAGCATAACTAATATTATCATAATATGGTGGGTCAGTTGACACCATGATATTACGCAATCCGCTATCACTTTGAGCATCAAATTGTTTTACTATACCTTGAATTGGTTTTATAGGAAATTCTTTTAGGCATTTTTCTATCCATTCAATCATATTGTCAAAACAACCAGATGAATTTGAGAACGGATTTCCTTCTGCATAATCCCAAACCATAGGGATTGCTTGTCTACCGAACGTATTTCTTAATCCGTCACGAGGCGGATTCCATGAACAAATAGATGAATGATAATCTGTTAATTTATCCACGACAAAAGCAAGATAACCCCCCACAGCCTCACCATAAGCCTTTGCACCTGTTCCACCGTCTGCAAGGGGCGTTTCATCATTCGGCATTCCTGCTTTAAGCGCATCCTGTTCGGCTTTCTTTTGTGCTTCTGCTACAAGGCCACTAAATGTGGTCAAGGCTGTGAGCTGACGGTTAGTGAATAGCTCTTTCCATTGTGTAATACCATACCCCCGCCCACTAACCAAGTCGGTACACTTAGTATTCATTTCCTCGATAGGTTCCCATTCAGGGACAGCGGACTGTGCAATTTTGATATGCTCATCATTTGGGCTTATATAAAGTCGTCCTTTGTCACCCTCAGCAACTATAGCAAGAAGTGAAGCTGTTACTTCGTGATTGATAAAAGCATCGTGTATATACGCTTTTTCAGTAACATTTCCACAATGTACACATTTAAAACTGCCGCCCTTACCCTGTTTAACAGTTTCCTTATCCTTAGGGCATTTTCCTTTTCTGACTTCAAACCGTATTTTGTCACCATCAATAATCGGCTCTACCCATGCTTCATTACCCTTTTTCTTGGACAGCACAAAACTGCTTGCAAGTGGCATCTGACACTCACAAGCCGGATTAGGACATTTGACCGTTCTCGCCCATATCCACGCAATGACCGTGCGTTCTTTACCTGTGCTGTCCTTTACTTTCGGATAAAGATGTCCGATACGCTTGAAAGCCTCCTGTTTCATCCATTCGCCGTAGTATTTCACATCCTCTGCAAGACCGGCTGCACCTTTGTAACCCTTATTCTCGTCAATACCTTCCCCAGCTTTCGGATTAACCGGAGACATCCCCGAAAAACGAGGCGGAATTTCAATCATCGCCTTATTGATCATGACCGCAACCGGATTCAGGTCATGTGCATGAGCCTCCAGACCGAGCCGCTGTGCCTCCAGCGGAATCGCACCGCCGCCCGCAAACGGATCGAGCAGCGCAGGCGGATTGCCGCCCGTAGACTTCATAATCTCGGCTTTTGCGGTATTCAGAACTTTCTCATTATTGGAATTTTCCCATTCTACAAGTTTTTCGAGAATACGGAACAGCCTTTCACGTTCCTTATTCTGTTCTTCTTCTGTGGGGAATTGTTCCGGATGTGACGAGGGGTCATCCACCAGAGACGACCAGATAACAGCTCTTGCCGCCGCTAAAGGTCGTCTTGCCCACCGTGACATCCTCCCCCGCCTGTAGAGGCGGGGGCTTCCTCCCACAAAAGCGGGCAGTCGGTTCTCGTTCGATAGTACCAGTGTACTAAGCATAAGCGAGCTACCCCCGTGTGTCCCACGGTTCTTTTTTCAGGTTATGCGAAAACTAACCGCATACCCTCATTTCTGATATTCACAGCGGCATTCACATCTCTGTCATGATGTGTACCGCATTCCGGACAGTCCCATGCCCTGACAGACAAGTCTTTTGTTTCTGGATTTTTGTAACCACAACAGGAACATATTTGAGAACTTGCAAAAAATCTTTCTATTTTTACCAGTTTCTTTCCGGATTCTTCGAGCTTGTAACGTAAAAATTCCGTAAACATGCCCCAGCCGTTATCGCAGACGGACTTTCCGAAATGTAAAGACTGTGCCATTGCCTGCATATTCAGATTTTCAATACAGATACAGTCCCATACATCAGCTAACTGCCTTGACAGCTTATGCAGAAAATCCTTTCTCTGATTTGCTATTTTTTCATGCAGTATAGCAACTCTGATACGCTGCTTTTCGCGATTTTTTGAGCCTTTCTGCATCAGCGAAAGTTTTCTTTGCTCTTTTTGCAATTTCTTTTCGGATTGTCTGTAATACCGTGGATAAGCTGGCTCACTTCCATTGCTGTCTTTATACAGTTCATGCATAGAGAAGTCAAGTCCTAAGAAGGTGTGCAGTTCCTGCTCCTGTACTTGGTTCTCGTACTCAAACAAGATACTTGCATAGTATTTTCCGCTTGCAGACTGACTAATTGTGACAGATTTCAGCTTGTAATCTGTTGGAATGGCTCTATGTTGTCTGACTTTGACAAGCCCTGCTTTCGGCAGTTTCAAATATCCATTTTCTAAAGAAATATTGCCGTTTACAAACACAGTTGTATAAGATTTCCGGCTTTTTCGTCTGGATTTGAATTTCGGAAATCCGTTTGCCGGACGGCTGAAAAAATTCTGAAAGGCATCTTCAAGATGACGGAGTGACTGCTGTAAGGCAATACTATCCACATCTGACAAAAAAAGATAATCTTCTGTTTTTTTCAGTGCTGTCATATCGTTGGAACATTTTGTATAGGAAAAATTCTTTTTTTCTTTCTGGTACAGCTTAATTTTCTGTTCCAGATAGTAGTTGTATACCAGTCTGACACAGCCAAATGTCTTTGCAAACAGAAGTTTTTGTTCTTCTGTAGGATATATCCGAAATTGATATGCCTTATTTGCCATTTTCTCACCGCCTTTCAAGATTCTATTTTTATTATTTCATATTTAGAGACTTTTGTCAATAGGTGGGACGCAATTCATCCCCCGCCTAAGAGGCGGGGTTTTTCTTGCTAATCTTTGATAAATGCAGCGTGGAGGGATGCCCGTGGCGGATGGACTTTTCTCTTGCGGATTCTGCATTGATTTTTTCCAGAGGCAATGCGACCTCGATCAGCTTTTTTACCTTGTTTTCCATAACGTACACTATCTTTCTAACAGCACTTTGCTGCGCTGAATTAAATTTTTGATGTTAAATGTCACACAGGTGCTTGCCCAGTCCGGCTTGTTCTCAAATGGCTGTTGCAAGTAGATTGTGTGTGTGCGATCGCCGTCCACTTCCACAATGGCGAGGATGTATTTCTCCGGCTTGTTCAGTCCCGTGATGATCTCGTTGTTGGAAACGGTCACGGTCTCCGCACCGGCAGAGCGTCCTTTCACTTCAATGAATCGCAGGCGACTGCCGTTTGGCTGTATCTCATCAGGAATTATAGATTCGATGTCATAGCCGCAGTTCTCCTTGCTGACATCTTTCGGCGCATATCCTAGGGACCTTTCGATCTCCATGACGGCATTCATAGCCGCAAGCTCTACGGCTTTGCGGTCGCCGCTGCCGAAAGTATCTGGAACAGAGCGGGGGAGCAGCTTATGCAGCAGTCCCAGCGGAATGATAACAGCTCCGCCGGAGATCACAGGCGGCGCAGAGGAGATCATTTTTTCCTTTGCGATTTCTGCCATGCGTTGCTGTAATCGTGCAGTCAGCTCCTCGGCACGGCGGGAAGCATTGTCGGAGTTCAGTTTGGCATTGATCTTGCCTGCACTCTCTTTCTGTTTCAGCTCTGCTGCACGGCTGTCCCAATAGTTGATCTGCACGGTTAGACGGCTTTTGACGGCACGTTCGATCTTGTCAAGCTGTGCCATCTTCCGGCTCTTGATTTCCTGAAAATGCTGTGGGATGATCTGCGAGATGGCAAACGTCTTCGCTTTGTCCTCGACATCCTGTGTCAGCCATGCCTGTGACTGCACAAAGCTGTGCAGTGTCTGCATTTCCTCCGGTGCCGGTGTGCGGTAGTCGAGGTATGGTGCATATCCGGCATTGGAAACAGAATCATCCTCCTTGATCTCAACAAAGTAGATATTCTTAGAAATAACACGCTTTCCGCCATTTGGCAAGATCACGCTGTCCTGCACAGCATCCTCGATATAGAACAGCAGACGTGGCTCTGTGCCGTAGTCCTGTTCATCAATTAGGATTGTGCCGTGCTTCATCACCTCACGGTTGCGCTCGATTACAAGATCAATGACCGCTTCGAGTAGCGGATGACCGGAGCAAAGCAGGTCTGCCTGTGGAAGTCCCTGCACGGTGATGTTCGCTTTGTCAAAGCAGACACGTTCGTATTTTTTCAGAACAGGGCTGCCAAATCCAATCAGGCGATCTCTGTCACGCACTGAAACCGGAACGTGTGTCACTTCATAACGCCCATGCTCACGGGGATTCATTTTGCCGCCAATGCTCCGGAATGCTTCCTTGAAGAATGCCTCGATGAAGAATGGCTGAAGTTTGCGGATTTCGGCTCGTTCCATTTCTGCCTTAATTTCCATAACCTTGCTGACATCCATCGAATCCTGAATCAGCGCATATTCGGCGAGCAGTTCACGCACTTTCTGTATATCCAGCGAGTCATCAACGACCTGCCTGAGCTTTGCCTTGACCTTCGGGTCCTCGCCATAGCGGATTGCTTCCACAAGCAGATCACGCAGAGGACGATTGTCAAAGGACATTTTACCGAGAATGTCGAACACCTTTCCGCCGAGTGCGGCACGTTCCTCCTCCAGCTTCTCAAACAGGCACTGGAACACTGCGCCCTCTCTGGTGTCTTTCGATACCAGATTCCACAAGTGGCAGACCTCGGTCTGTCCGATACGGTGAATACGTCCGAAACGCTGCTCCAGTCGATTTGGATTCCACGGCAGGTCATAATTGACCATGAGGTGTGCTCTCTGAAGATTAATACCTTCACCGGCTGCATCGGTTGCAATCAGGATACGTACATCCTTGTCCTGTTTGAACAATGCCTCGACCTTCCGGCGGTCATCACGGAGCATTCCGCCATGAATGGTTACAACGGCATTTTCGTCACCCAGCAGCGAGGCAATTTTATCATGGAGGTATCTGAGTGTATCTCGATGCTCAGTGAAGATGATGATTTTCTCACGCTTGCCGTCTTCGGTATGCATCGTCTCGTCATCCTGTAGGAGCTTGGACAGTTCTTCCCATTTGCGGTCTGTTCCGCTGGTGCGTACCTGATTGGCGAGGTTTTCGAGGCGTTTCAGTGTGTTGATCTCCGCCTCCAGTTCACTGATTGTCTTGGAAGCAGAAGCCTGATCTGCGATCTGCTCCTCCCGCGCTTCAATTTCGTCTGCTGAGTAGTCATCGGTATCATAGTCCTCAAAGTATTCGTTCGGATTGAGCGCAGCGGCACGTTTACCAATTTTCTCCTCTGCAAGCCGATTCTCCAAACGCTCACGTCTTCTGCGTAGCGATTGGTAGATCGCTTCCGGAGACGAGGCAAGCCGCCTTTGAAGGATGGTCAGCGCAAAGCCGACAGTGCTTCTATGCCCTTTCTCAAGCTGGTCTGCGCGGTTAA
>Ga0326513_10004364_pt1 | contig 10156 bp, 10 predicted proteins | sample 2_2465_0518_D_FD_203654 | JGI IMG/M metagenome (GOLD analysis project Ga0326513, IMG submission 203654) | Bovine rumen microbial communities from UC Davis, California, United States - 2_2465_0518 | ecosystem: Host-associated > Mammals > Digestive system > Stomach > Rumen | place: USA...
AGTAGCCCACCACCACTTTACGCTGCACACGCATGCGCGTACAGATGTGGCCGAACTCGATGTCGCCGTGAGCGCTCTGGTTGAGGTTCATGAAGTCCATGTCGATGTCCTGCCACGGAATCTCGGCGTTATACTGTGTGTGGAAGTGGAGCAGGGGCTTCTTGAGGGCCTGCAGACCCTTGATCCACATCTTGGCGGGCGAGAAGGTGTGCATCCAGGTGATAACACCCACACACTTCTTCTCCGCGCTGGCGGCGGTCATCACGTCCTCGACCTCGCGGGAGCTGTTGGCCGTGCCTTTATAGACAACCCTGATGGGGATGATGCCTCCTGCATTGAGGCCCTCAACCATTTCCTTCGAGTGGGCATCAACATGGGCGACGGCATCGCCGCCGTAAAGGAGCTGTGCACCGGTTACCCACCAAATCTCTAAATTATCAAATGCCATAGTTATATTGACCCCTCTTTTATCCCCGCCCGAAGGGGGGGAAGACCGTTACAGGGGCTTGGGTCTTTAGTTATAGAAATGTATCAGTTCATTCTTTTTTCCTGAGCTTCAGCGTCACACAGTAGTCCCATGTGCCGAAGCTGTACCATCCGCTGGACCACTCCTCGCCGGGCTTCAGAAAAATGTCCACCGGATAGTGCTTGTCGGTGTAGATATGGACGGCCTCGTCGTCAGCGCCGCGGAAGCAGAAGGTATAGGCCTGATAGCCGCCATAGCTGCCGCTGCAGTTCTCGGGGGTCCACTTGGGGGACTGGGTTTCAATCAGGTCCGCCACAGGACACGAAAACCTGTCGGTTCCGCCCATGCTGCGCCCCGTTACCTCACACTCCTTGGAGCTGTCTTCTTCGAGCACCAGGTCATAGTCTTTCCAATTGATAGCCATAATAAAAAACTAAATAAGTCCGTTTCTTACGGCATATTCCCACGCATCGTGGTCGTTTTGCTGCATGGTACGCACGCCTGCAGGCAGTTCACTCACAGGATAGGTAGCCTCTGTGATGCTCACGGTGATGCGGCATTCGCAGCCCTCGGACTCATACCAGCCCGAAGTCCATTCACAGGTGAAATTGACATCAATCTCCTGCGTGTCGTTTCTTCCGACCCTGAGCCGGACGGTATCCCCGGCGCCGAGGAACTCGAAACGGTACTCGCCAGCATAGGGTGAGTGATAAAAGCCGCCGTGGCGGTTCCATTCGATGGACTGTCCTTCCTTCAGATCTTTGATGTGAAGACGCCAGTCATCATCCTTGGTGCCGTTTCCTTTGACCCGCTTTTCCTCATGGAGCCGCAGGTCCCAGTTTTCCCATTGTTCATCCATTGGTGCTGTGATAAATTATAACTGTGTGTATGAATTGTGAGTGAATGGCGAAGGTCACTTAATGCTTCTGCCCTTTCTGTCCGTAATAGGCATTGGGGCCATGCTTGCGCATATAGTGCTTCTCGACCAGGAGGCCGTTCATAGAGGTCTGGGGATTTACGGCGAAGGAAACGAATGCCATCTTGGCGCACTGTTCCATAACCTTGGCGTTATAGACCGCATTGTCGGGCGAAGTGCCCCAGGCGAAAGGTCCGTGGTTCTTGACGAGCACCGCTGGGGTATGGTCGGGATTGATGTCACGCGTTTTGAACGTGTCGACAATGACGTTTCCGGTCTCGAGCTCATACTCGCCCTTCACCTCCGATTCGGTCATATCGCGGGTACAGGGGATATCCTTATAGAAATAATCGGCGTGGGTAGTTCCGATGTTTGGGATGTCCCTGCCGGCCTGAGCCCAGGCGGTGGCATAGGTTGAGTGGGTATGAACGATACCACTGATATTTGGGAAGGCACGGTAGAGGACCAGATGGGTAGGGGTGTCGGATGAAGGATTGAGGTCGCCTTCCACCACCTTTCCGGTCTGGAGATCCACCACCACCATATCGCCGGCTTTCATCACGTCGTAACCGACGCCGGAAGGTTTGATTACCACGAGGCCTTTTTCACGGTCAATGCCGGACACATTGCCCCAAGTAAAAATTACCAACCCCTGTTTTACGAGGTCAAGGTTTGCCTTGAATACTTTTTCCTTTAATTCTTCTAACATACAAAAAGAAATTTTACCGTTAATATAAATTTTGAATCAATTGCTTCGTTCGCGACGCATCGCAGCCTCGTCCTCCCACTTGTAGGTGTTGCCCTCGTCGTCGACTGTTGTAAGAGAGAGGATTTCGCCCTGAGTGATGCGGTAAAGGGTCTGGCAGGGGTCTGTGACCGGCTCACCGTTGACGGAGATGACACGCTGTGCGGCCCGCACCCCTTTCTGGTAGGCTGAAGACATACGCCACACCACACCGATTTCGAGCCCCTTATTGGAGGGCACAATCGTGAGGTCTTTCATCTGGGGCGCAGAGGATATCGTCTCGTAGGTCTGCAAATAGTAGTTGCCGTTGCGGTAGTCGAGGGTCAGCGCTCCGAGTTCGAGCAAGGCGCCGCCCAGGTAAGAATTCTGATCGACGATGAGCTGAGCCTCTGTATTGCGAATCGAGATTTCGCCCAACTTGAATGTAGGGAATACGAATTTGCGGCGAAGTTCCTGATGGTCGTAGCCGAAAAGCGAAAGGCGGGCATTTCCGCCATAGGCGATGTCGCGCAGGGCCCTGCTGAAAATATTCTTCTGCGCCTGGTAGTGACTCTCGGACAAAACATAGAACTCGCTGGAACCGGTATCAAACCCGACGCTCTGGTCGATTCTGGGCAGGGGAGAAACCTTGAAAATGGGCATTCCGCCATGGGTCGTCTCAAAGGAGACCTTGCGGTCTTTGTTTTCCGACTTGACGATGGTATTGTCGTCAGAAATGGCACAAATACCCTTGCGCACATCGAACTTGACACAAAGTTTCCGCAATACAGAATATCCGATCAGGCCGTCGATGCCAGTGCACCTGACGGACTGCAGATTCCGGGCCGACATATACACATCGCGGAACTGATGCCGTCCGATTTCCAGGCTTTCGAGTTTGCCTACCGTCAGACGGGATGAAGCTCCCTCTTCCGGGGTGATTTCCATCGACATGAGGCCAGTGAGCTGCTGATTGATCTCCGGGGAGAAGGACGCACATATGGAAGAACCCGTATCAATCAGGAAGTTAAAGCTCCGGCCATTGATTGAGACTTTAACGACAGGTAGATGATTGATATAGGAGAGTTGGAGTGTGTCAGTCACATGCCTGCTCACTTTCTTGGGCATTGGCAGCTCCGCCTGGGCATGAAGTCCGACAGGCGCAGCAAGCGACATCGTAAGGAGCAGAGCTATGCTTCGCAAAAAAACGTTTATTTTTCCCAACATGATTTTTTTGGAATATATTATACTCAAAAAACAAAGTTTCAGTGGCAAAGATACATTTATTTCGTGATATAATCAAGGATTTTGCGAAAAATATTACGTATTTTTACTCTTTTTGTCATTTTTCTTTTGATAATCAAAGATTTTTCCGTAACTTTGCACACAGAATTATGTGTTTTTATGTCGAACGAATCAGAAAATAAAGAAAAGAAGTCCGGTCTTAAAACCGGACTCAAGACCATAGGGCTCCACCTGCTTCTCATCATCGGCGTGTCGATGCTGTTGCTGTTTGCGCTGTCGTCGTGGCTGGACCACTATACCCATCACGGAGAATCGGTCAAGGTGCCCGACGTCATCGGCCTGGTCGAAGATGAAGCCGTACGCACCCTTAAGAGCGTAGGACTCAAACCTATGGTGATTGATTCGGTCTATTCGGAATCGGTAGCCCGGGGTGCAGTTATAGAACAACTGCCGGAAGGCAACCTTCCCGTCAAACTGGGTCGCAATGTGTATCTCACGGTGAATGCCAGAAGCATCCGCATGATCAAGATGATAGACATAATGGAATTCAGTTCAAGACAGGCACGTTCGCGGCTGGTGGAAAAAGGCTTCATTGTCGATTCCATCCACTATGTTGCCAACGAGTTTGACGACCTGGTGCTGAAAACGACCCTGGCGGGACAGGATCTCGAAGACGACGGGATGCTGGCCGGAGAAGAATTTCCCTGGCACACACATGTTGTGCTACACGTAGGTTCGTCGCATCTGGCCATTGAGGAAAAGAACGACTCCATCTTTGAAGGCAGTTTCTTCGAATAAAAAAAACGGCTACGATGTCAGAACTGTTCAAAACGCCACCGGACGCATCCGACCCGGAGTTTATGGAAGAGGACGATTTCCCAGTCGCGGCCGGAGACGGAGAAGTGAGCGAAGACGGGCTATACGAACATTTCCGATTCACCGCCGATGCGGGACAGCATCAGGAACGCATCGACAAATGGATCGTGGACCGCATAGTAGGGACGTCACGTTCGCGAGTGCAAAAGGCGGCAGATGCCGGCTATATCTACGTGAACGGCAAGGCCGAGAAGTCGTCGTACAAGGTCAAGCCGGGCGATGTGGTTACCATCATGATGGACCGGCCGCGTCACGAGCTGGAGATACTGCCCGAAGACATCCCGCTTGACATCGTATATGAGGACGACTCGCTCCTGGTGGTTAACAAACCCGCGGGTCTTGTGGTACATCCCGGATTCGGCAATTTCCACGGCACGCTGGTCAATGGCCTGGCATACCATCTGAAAGACCAGCCGTTGGAGGAAGGCTGGGATCAGGCACGCATGGGGCTGGTTCACCGGATCGACAAGGACACATCGGGCCTGCTCGTAGTAGCCAAGACAGAGAAAGCCCGCAGCGACCTTTCGATGCAATTCTTCAAAAAGACCACACGCCGCAAATACCTTGCCCTCGTCTGGGGGCATTTCGACGAGGACAGCGGCCGGATAGAAGGCAATATCGGTCGAGACCCCAAAGACCGCATCCTCATGACAGTCTTTCCACCGGAAAGCGACCAGGGGAAACCGGCCGTTACCCATTGGCGGGTGGTGGAACGTCTGGGATACGTCACGCTGGTCGAGTGTGTGCTCGAAACGGGACGCACCCATCAGATACGAGTGCATATGAAGAGCATCGGACATACGCTCTTCAACGACTCGCATTACGGAGGTGACCAGATACTCAAGGGCACGACGTTTCCCAAATACAAGCAGTTCGTACAAAACTGTTTCACCCTCTGCCCCCGACAGGCACTCCACGCCAGAACCTTGGGGTTCCGCCATCCCGAAACGGGAGAAGAGTTAGACTTTGAGTCCCCGGTTCCCAGCGACCTGCAGGCGCTCATCGAAAAGTGGCGTGACTATATATCCAATCGCAATATCGAATAAAAAAAGTTTAAGAGTTAAAATAAATGTTGAAAATAGCAATTATCGCCGGCGGAGATTCGAGCGAACATGAAGTATCCCTTCGCAGCGCACAGGGAATCTGGAGTTTCATGGACCATACGAAATACGACACTTCCATCATCGTCATCAAAGGTGCGGACTGGAAGATGGTTTCGTACGATGGTCAGAACTATGATTTTTCGCACACGTGGCCGGTGGACAAAAACGGATTTACGGTAGATAAAGACGGAGCACGCCTGTCATTCGACTTCGCTTATATTATCGTTCACGGCACGCCCGGCGAAAACGGACGTCTTCAGGGATATTTTGACATGATCGGGATGAAGTACAGTTGCTGCGGCGTGATGTCAGCCGCCCTGACCTGCAGCAAGTATCACTGCAACCGATACCTTTCGGGCTTCGGCATCCCCTGTGCCAAGAGTGTTCTGCTCACCCGAAACGACACAATCGATGCCGACCGCATCGTCGGCGAACTGGGTCTTCCCGTTTTCGTAAAACCCAACACAGGCGGCTCGTCGTTTGCCACTACCAAGGTCAAACGTAAAGAAGACCTGCGCGGAGCCATCGAACTGGCATTCGGGGAACAGCCGGAAGTCATTGTCGAGAGTTTTATGGAAGGCACCGAAATCACCTGCGGATGCTATCGGCAGAAGGACGGCATGCTGCTGGCACTGCCTATCACCGAGGTTGTTCCGGCAGATGAATTTTTTGACTATGATGCCAAATACAACGGCAAAGTACAGGAAATAACTCCGGCCCGAATCCCTGCGGAACTTACGGCTCAAGTTCAGGCGACCACGCGCGACATCTACGGCTACATAGCTGCCAAAGGCATCATACGCGTCGATTACATCATTATCGGGGGTGTACCCTATCTCCTCGAAGTGAACACCACACCCGGCATGACGGCCACCTCATTCATACCGCAGGAGGTTCAGGCAGCCGGGCTGAATATCTCCGACGTCATGGACGACGTCGTTCTCAGCAATCTATAAAAAGTTTCCAACGTTTTCGTTAAGCCAAAAGAGCAGAGCGATGCTTGCATCGGCTATGCCTTGGCGAGAAAACGAGCATGAATATGAACTATTTAATAAACAAATCCCTATGACTCTTTCTGATTTTGATGACATCCGTTGTTATACCGACGAAGAGGTCAATGCCGTACTGACGCGGTTAGCCGAAGAACCCGGCATCGAGAAATTCCTGCGCGGAGCCTTTCCCGACATCGACATGGAGGATGTAAAACGCCGCATGCGCAGTTTCCATAGCATTCGTGACTTTCACATGGAAATGGTGGGTGTTCTGCTGTTCAAGATGTCCGAGAAAATCACAGAGTTTATCCGTCTCGATGGCGGCGAACGTATCTCCAAGGACCACGCATCCGTATTTATTACGAATCATCGCGACATCGTGCTTGACTCTGCCTATCTCGACATCCTGATGCTCAATGCAGGATATCCCGACTTCGAAATAGCCATTGGCGACAACCTGCTCATCTATCCCTGGATCAAGGATCTGGTGCGAGCCAATAAAAGTTTTATCGTACGCCGCGAACTTCCGGGCAAAGAACTGCTACTGGCCTCCAAACATCTGTCGCAATACATTCACTACACAATCAGCGAACAGAATACCTCCATCTGGATAGCCCAGCGGGAAGGGCGCTCCAAGGACTGTTCGGACCTGACACAGGCAGCCGTAATCAAGATGCTTGCGATGGGCGGCCCGTCACGAGACTTGCTGACCAATATCAAGGCGCTCAACCTGCAACCCTGCGCCCTGAGCTATGAATACGACCCCTGCGATTATCTCAAAGCACAGGAATTCCAGCTCAAACGGGACAATCCGGAGTGGCACAAGTCGAAGCAGGACGACCTCTTCTCGATGGCAAACGGCATGTTGGGCTATAAGGGCCGGGTGATTTTCACAGTGGCTCCGGAACTGAACCCCGATCTGAACAGGTTCCCCGCCGAGCTTACCGACAAAGGGGCTCAGGCCACAGCAATCTGCGAAGCCGTGGACCGTTCGCTACACGCCAATATGTACCTTTTCGAGATTAACTATGTGGCCTACGATCTCCTGAACGAGACCGACAAATATGCCGACCGTTATACAGAAGAGCAGAAGATTAAGGCTGTAGCCTATCTTAACTCCCGGCTGGAGAAGATTAACATCCCCAACAGGGACGAGGCATACCTCTGGAAATGTCTGCTCACCCAGTATGCCAACCCTGTAGCCAACAAAGAGAAACTTACAGAACGCGCTACCACGCCGTTCAATCCGCTCACATGATTAATGTTATTACTTTATGAAAATGGATGAAACAATAGTCAACCGTCTCATCGACGACCTGCTCACCCTCTCCTTCGCAGAAGACATTGGAGACGGCGATCACACCACACTCTGTTGCATTCCAGCCGATGCCATCGGGCGTCAGCAACTCCTAGTCAAAGAGGAGGGCATTCTAGCCGGCGTGGAGATAGCGCGCAAAGTATTTCAGAAATTCGACCCCACCCTTGAGATGGAAGTTTTCATCAAAGACGGAGCGCACGTTAAACCCGGCGACATTGCATTCATAGTGACGGGCAAGGAACAGAGCCTGCTGCAGACGGAACGTCTGATGCTCAATATCATGCAACGCATGAGCGGCATAGCCACGATGACCCACCGGTATGTTGAAGCCCTCAAGGGCACCCATACCAAAGTACTTGACACCCGCAAGACAACACCGGGAATGCGTATCCTTGAAAAGATGGCCGTAAAAATCGGAGGCGGCGAGAACCATCGCATCGGCCTCTTCGACATGATTCTTCTGAAAGACAACCACGTGGACTTTGCCGGAGGTATTCACAATGCCGTATCCCGAGCCAAAGCCTATTGTAAGGAAAAAGGCAAAAATCTCAAAATCGAGGTAGAAGTACGCAACTTCAAAGAACTGGAGGAAGCCCTTGCCGAACACCCGGACCGTATAATGTTCGACAACTTCTCGCCTGCCGATACAGAACGTGCGGTACAGATTGTCAACCACCGGTGTGAAACCGAATCCTCAGGAGGCATCACATTCGATACGATGCTCCCCTATGCCCGCGCCGGTGTCGATTTCATTTCCTTCGGAGCACTGACACACAGCGTCAAAGGCCTCGATCTGAGTTTCAAAGCTGTCAAATAACAGAGAATGGAAGTCATACAGAGTTTCACCATTGACCACACCCGCCTGAAGCCGGGTATCTACGTATCGCGCGAGGACAAAGGCTTTAGGACCTTCGATTTGCGCATTACGGAGCCGAATGCAGAACCGGCCGTAGCCCCTGCAGCCATGCATAGTCTGGAACACTTGATGGCCACATGGTTTCGCAATAGCGAGGCAAAAGAAGATGTTGTCTATGTAGGTCCCATGGGATGTCTCACTGGGATGTATATCATCATGACTGGCAACTATACAGCAGAAGACATGCGCCGTCTTACCATTGCGTGTCTCAAATGGATTCTCCAGCAAACAGAAGTTCCCGCTACCCAACCCGAAGCATGCGGCAACTATCTGCTCCACGACTTACCGATGTGTCAGTGGGAAAGCCGCCGTTACCTTGACCGTCTGGAGAATGATTTTCACTGTGAATATACCAAACTGCACATCACGCTGAATGACGGCAAAGTATTTGCAGACGCTTAAGCTATGGTTTTATAGGGTTGTTCTATAATTATGTCGAGATGATTTTTGACTTTATGTGAGTACTATTTTGCAAGTTAAGGAGGGAGCAATGCGGGCATTGTGACCGACGCTGGCTTGGCAAAAGGATGCCACAGAAAGCAAAAACAGCCGAAATATAAGGGGCATCTGTGTATAAGTTAATTAAAACAGAATTTATAGAACATCCCTATAAAAAAACATCAAAAAACACACCTGCCAATGTTATAAGTCCTGTCGGACTTTCGGAGTGATTCAAGAGAATGGGCCTGGGAGCCAGCTCCCAAGCCCATTCTCTTGAATCCCGCCACCTTCCCGCGTCAGGTTATACCACCGTCAGGGAAAAACGACCTATGGGTCAAGATCCAGATGTGTCACTTCCACATGAATTCTTCACCGATTAAATTAGGTCAAAACAGACCGAAATAAACCTTAAATCAAAGCGTGTAAAACGCTGTTATACAATTAACTCCGCTTAACTAACCTTATTCTTTGCCTATTGCGTGTTTGCCCCTTTTAGAGTAATTTTGTACCGCCATTGTACCTCGGGTGGATGAGCAGAGGGTTCGTAGGGTGTTCCCTTAAATCACCTTATTTCCCCTTAAATCCACTTAATTGGTTTCCGTCGAGGACCATCCCCCGAAATCCGCGAGTAAGCGAGCGCAATGTGAACTTGTTCACAAATTGCCGAGCGCAAGCGGATTATCCAAAAACGGCAGAATTTGAAAAAATTACTCGATATGGGCAAGAAACAAACTTCACAAATTCCTAACATTCTTCTGTCTGTGAAGGATGCCTCCGTCGCCATCAGTGTCAGCACTAAGATGGTGCGATTGCTTATTGCCTCTGGCAGACTGAAAGCCGTCAACCTCGGCAAGCGGATGACACGCATAAGCCTACAGGAACTTACAGACTTTGCCGAAAGGCAAGGTTGTAATGTCGTGCTACCTTCTTCTTCCCTTCCTTTTAATAATAACAAAAGGGAAAAGAAGAGTAAAACTACAGCCAAGCCAGAAACGGGCAGCATAAATAAGACTGCCAAGTGCCGCATGACAACAGCCAGTGAGAAAGCCCCTGAAGGTGTTACTCACAAAACCCATTATACAATGGCAGAGGTGATGAGCAAGTTCAACATCAAGTATGGTCGCCTTTATGAGATACGTAACCGCTATCAGTTGGCATC
>Ga0326513_10004368_pt1 | contig 10152 bp, 8 predicted proteins | sample 2_2465_0518_D_FD_203654 | JGI IMG/M metagenome (GOLD analysis project Ga0326513, IMG submission 203654) | Bovine rumen microbial communities from UC Davis, California, United States - 2_2465_0518 | ecosystem: Host-associated > Mammals > Digestive system > Stomach > Rumen | place: USA: California...
CACGCCCCGAGGGCGTGACGGTGGCCTACACGCTCCACTTCCCCAAGGCGTTCGAGGGGACGCTCGAGGGGTGCGTGGTGCGGCTGCCCGCGCCGTGGGCGAACAAGGACGGATACCGCGTCATCGGCGACCCGAGGCCCTACATGGCCGCGAACACGCCGACGAGGTGGAACCGCCCCGTCGAGGTGGAGGCCGCGCATGGCTAGGCTGGACGTCCACTGGGACATGGCGGCCATAGGCCACGTGATAGGCAGGTCCGAGGAGTCCGTCGCGGCGGTCACCGAGGCCACCGAGCGGATATTCGCCAGCGCGTCCGCGATGGGCGCGGGCTTCCGCTCGGGCCTGTACCACAGGGACCACCAAAGCCCCGCCGTCGGCGACACCCCCGCGGAGTACGGCATGGACGTCCGCACGTTCCCCGACTCCGTGGTCGGGCTCGTCTACAACGCCAACTACGCGGCCAAGCGCGACGCGCTCGAGAACAACACCCTGCTCAAGTCGATTGGATAAGCCGATGCAGCCATTCAGCGTCACCGAGGCGCTCGTCTCGTGGCTCGCCTCGATGGGCTACGAGGCCATCATGGACGCCCCGTCCGACGCGGGCGAGGGCGCCGCGGCCTCCGACATGCCCGACGAGTTCGTGACCGTCGAGCGGACGGGCGGCGGCGTGCGCGACATGATCGACCGCCCGCTCGTGGCCGTCCAGTGCTGGGCGCTCACGGGCGAGCGCGCCGAGGCCCTCGCCAACGAGGTGCGCCTGCGCGTGCTCACCGAGCGCCCGCCCGCGGGCGTCCACTCCGTGCGCCTGAACGCGGGGCCTTACAAGTTCAACGACGAGGCGACGCGCCGCCCGCGCTGGCAGATGGCGCTGGACGTCGCGTGCCAGCTCGTCAACTAGCAGACAAGGAGGGCAACGCATGCCCACTAACGTTAACGCCGACCACATCGGCGTAGGAACCGGACTCGTCACGGGCGCCATCTTCGTCGCCCCCACCACCGTCGCGCTGCCGACCGACGGCACCACGGAGCTCGCCGCAGACTACAAGTGCCTCGGCTACACGTCCGACGCGGGCCTCACCATCACCGAGTCCTCGTCCACAAAGTCGCTGCGCGTCTGGGAGGGCGGCGCCGAGGTCCGCACCCTGCGCTTCGAGCGCACCGAGCAGCTCAAGTTCACCCCCGTCGAGTGCAACGAGCAGGTCGCCAAGCTCATCTGGGGCGCAGACATGGTCGTCGTCGGCACGAACGGCGCGCTCACCGTCAAGCACCACGGCAATGACATCGCGCCCGTCCACATCGTCATCGAGACGGTGCCGTTCGACGGCGCCGTGTGCCGCCACTGCGCCAAGGCGCAGCTCACCGCGCGCGGCGACTCCACCGAGAACGGGCAGGACTTCAGCGGCCGCGAGGTCACGCTGAACTGCCTCGCCGACGGCAACGGCGTGACCATGACCGACTACCTCGCGTTCACGGAGTAGCGGCATGGCGAGGCGCAAGGCGCCCGCGCACGAGGTCCACCGCATCGAGCGCGACGGCGTCGCCATCGACATCGACCGCACGTGGGTGCGCTCGTGGGACGGGCTGGACGCCGCCGCCGCGATGCAGGACGAGTCCATGACCGTCTCCGAGCGGTTCCTCGCCACGGTGGACTACTACCGCCACGCGTGCCCCAACGTGCGCGACGTGGAGGCCGCGCTGAGGGCGAGGTCGGACGGCGCCGAGGTGACTGGCGCCGACGTGATGGCCTTCATCGGCGCGGCGATCCGTGAGGACACACCAAAAAACTGATGCTGCTTGCGCAGCTCATGTGGGAGCGGCCCGACGAGCTCAGGGCCGACCTCATGGGTTGCTACGGCGTCTGCCTGGACGCGGCCATGGAGGGGGCGTACCAGCCCGCCTTCGTGGCCGCGCTTGTCGTGCAGATGCCCACCTCGTGCAGGTGGCGCGTGAGCTACGACGAGGACGCGTGGTGGGACGGCGACCGCATGCTCATGGCGGCGATAGCCAACTCGCTGCGCGGCCTCGTGTGGGGCATGTCCGACAGGGACATGCGCGGCCCCGCGCCCACGCCCATCGGCCCGCGCTCCGCCCGCGAGGGTGGGCGCAGGGTACGCGCCCTCGTCATGACGAGGGAGCAGCTCGTGGCCGAGCTGCGCAAGCCGAGAAGGGAGGCCGACGATGGCACGCGGTAGCGGCGACGGGACCAAGGTAGGCTCCGCGTACGTCGAGATCACGCCCAAGGCGTCGGGCGACTTCGCCTCCGTGCTGGACGCCCAGCTCGGCGACGGCGGCTCCAAGGGGTCGCTGTTCGGCTCCGCGTTCAGCGGCGGCATGCAGGGCGCCATCGGCGCGGGCGCCATAGCCGTCGGCAACATACTCGCCGACGTGGTGCAGTCGGGCGCAGACGCGGCCCGCGAGGTCATAGGCGACGCGTTCGGCGGCTTCGCCGACAGCCAGCAGCTCATGGGCGGCATGGAGAAGCTGTTCGGCGAGGCGGACGCCCAGACGCTCGCCGACAACGCCAGCCGCGCGTTCGAGACGGCCGGCATGAGCGCCAACGAGTACATGGAGAAGGCCACCACCTTCTCCGCGTCGCTCATCAAGTCGGTGGGCGGCGACACCGCCGAGGCCGCGAGGCTCGCCGACGTGGCCATCCGCGCGATGTCCGACAACGCCAACACGTTCGGCACCGACGCCGAGGCCGTGAGCAACGCGTTCATGGGCATGGCGAAGGGCAACTTCACCATGCTCGACAACCTGTCCCTGGGCTACGCGGGGACGCAGCAGGGCATGCTCGACCTCATCAACGACTCGGGCGTGCTCGGCGAGGAGCTGACCGACACCAGCCAGCTCGCCGATGTGGGCTTCGGCACGATGGTCGAGGCCATCCAGCGCGTGCAGGAGCAGCAGGGCATCGCGGGCACGACCTTCAACGAGTACCAGACCACCGTGAGCGGCTCGCTTGACGCGCTCGGCTCCGCGTGGGACAACTGGCTCGCCGCGCTGGGCGACCCCAACGCCGACATGTCGGAGATGACCGACCGCCTGCTCGGCTCCGTCGAGACCGCCGCGCAGAACGCGCTGCCGCTGCTCGAGAACATCGTGGACGGCATGGCCGACGCGCTGCCGGGCCTCGTGGCCGCGATCGGCCCCGTGCTCATCCCCGCCGTCACCGACATGGTGTCGAGCGTCGTGCCCGCCGTGGTCGCGCTCGCCCCGCAGCTGCTCACCGCGGGCATGGAGCTGTTCGGCGGCCTCGTGCAGGCGTGCATCGTGATGCTCCCGCAGATCGCCCAGCAGGTCGCGGCGTCGGCCCCGCTCCTGCTCGACGGCGCCGTGCAGTTCTTCGGCGGCCTCGGGCAGGCGCTCGGGCAGGTCACGCCGATGCTCGTGGACGCCGTGGTCTACCTCGTCACCCACATCCCTGACATCGTCGTGGGCGCGGTGGGCGGCATCGTGGACGCGGGCATGTCGTTCTTCGGCGGCCTCGTGGACGGCATACTGGGCGTCGGCCCAGACGCCGACGAGGCGGCAACCGACGTGACGCAGGGCGCCGTCGACGCGGCCCTGGAGGCCTCCGACGCCAGCGAGGCGGGCGAGAACCTGACCGACACGCTCATGGCGTCGCTGGACTTCTCGGGCGTGCAGGCCGACGCGGCCTCCGCGATGGCCGCAGCCACCGACGCGGCCGCGCAGAGCGCGGACGGATCCGCCGTGGGCGCGACGCTCACCGCGACGATGGCGGGCAGCATCGACCCCGCCGCGATGGCCGAGCCGACGATGGACATGGTGCGGCAGGCCGTGGACGCGGCCTCCGGCGTGGACGGCTCGCCCATCGGCTCGGCGCTCTCCGAGTCCGCCGCGGCTGGCGTGGACACCTCCGCGCTCGTGGGCTCCGCTGAGCAGGTGAGCGCGGCCTACGAGGCCATGCAGGCGTCGATGGCGAAGTCGTTCTCCGCCGCCGCAGACGCGGCCAACAAGGCGGCGAGCGACATCCGCGCCGCAATCGACATCCCCGACCAGACGGTCTACGTCAACGTGGCGCGCGGCTATACGACGCTGCCGCACTTCTACATGAACGGCACCTTCGACCCCAAGACGGGCGCGGTGCCCAGCGTGAGCGTGGACTGGTACGCCAAGGGCGCCATCTTCGAGCCGAACAGCCCGGGCATCATCGGCATCGGCGACGCCAAGGTGCCCGAGGTCGCCGCCCCGCTCGACGCCCTCCAGTCGATGCTGGGCGTTGGGGAGCGCGGCACCACCATCAACGTGAACCTGAACTACGAGGCGGGCGCGGACGCGAACCGCATGGCCCGCGACGTCGCCCGCGCCATCGAGCGCCAGTGGGCGGCGGCAGGCAGGAGGTAGCGCATGGCAGACGTGGCAATCACGGGCGTGCCCAACACCAAGGTCTGCAACCTCGTGTCCCCCACGGTCACGTGGGACGGCTCGTCCATGACCCTCAAGGCGAGCTGGAAGGTGCCCTCGCAGCTCGCGGCGTCCACCAACGCCCGCAGGGCCGAGCAGCTGAGCGCGTGGTTCGGCATCTACACCACGGGCGAGGTGTCCAACATCAAGCGGTTCGGCACCAACCACTACGGCTCGCCCGCCACGGTCGTGAACCCCAACGCGGGCAGCGCCGAGTGGACGTTCAGCATGTCGCAGTTCTTCCCGTTCAAGGCCGACGGGCCGCGCGTGACGAGCGTCTACGCTGTCGTGCAGGCGGTCAACTCCAAGGGCAGCGCGGCGTGGGGCGACACCGCCGTGTCCTCGCTCTCGTTCCTCTCGCCGATGGCGCCCAGGGTCGCCAAGCCGACGCTCGACGCGGACGGCAGGGTCACGTGCGAGGTCGAGTCCACGGCCACCGACAAGGGGCGCCACTGGGCGCGCACCGCGATCACCCGCGCGTGCTACGACTCGCAGACGGGCAACACCGTCACCACCACCTACACGGCCACGGCGACCGACTACACGGTGCCCGCGGTGGACGTGGCGGGGCTGGACGGCATCACGGGGTCGCGCTACTGGTCGTGCACCGTCACCGCCGAGGCGCGCGGCGTCCACGGCGAGAGCGCAGAGAGGACGGGCACGCTCTACCTCGCGCAGCCGAACCGCCCCGCCATCTCGGCGAAGGTGGACGGCACCAAGGCCGCGAGCCGCGTGGCCGTGTCAATCGACGCCCGCGCGTCCGAGACCCACCCCGTGACGGGCATGAGGCTACAGAAGCTCCAGAGCGTCGCCGCGTCCACCGCCGCGCAGGCCGAGGCGCTGGACGGGTGGGAGGACATGGACTACGCCGACAACGGGCGCTGCACCATGCTCGCGTGCCTCGTCTCCGACGTGCGCCCCGACCCCGACACGCGCACGTGGCTGCGCGTCAAGGCGTGGGACGAGGACGAGGCGAGGCTCGTAAGCTTCTCCGCGCCCGTGCGCCTCTCGGCGCTTGAGACGAAGTCGCCCACGGCGTCGAACGACGTCTGCGGCATCATCGCGCTGACCCCCAGCAAGGCGGGCACGAGCTTCACGCTCCGCGCAGGCTGGACGGAGGACAGCCCGAACACGGGCCTAGAGGTCTCGTGGGCCGACAGCGCGAGCGCGTGGACCTCGACCGACGGGCCGAGCACCTCGACCTTCGAGGGCAACGGCTCCGCGTCCACGGGGACGGGCTACGCACGCGAGCGCACGGTCACCGTGAGCGGCCTCGCGTCGGGCACGACCTACTGGGTGCGCGTCAGGCGCTACCTTGAGGGCGACTCCAAGACCACCTACACGGCCTACTCCAAGACCATGAGCGTCCGCACCGAGTCAGCCGAGGACGACGCCTGCGGCATCGCGAGCGTCTCGCCGCGAGCGGACGGCACGGGCGCGACGGTCATCGTCGGCTTCTCCGAGGACAGCCCGAATACGGGCACCGAGCTCACGTGGAGCACCGACCCCAACGCCTGGTACTCCACCGAGCAGCCGCAGACCTTCGAGGCCACGTGGCACGACTCCAGCAGCCGCTACCCAGAGTGGGGCGGCACGGCCATGATATTCCTGCGCGGCCTTGAGGCGGGCACCACCTACTACGTCCGCGCACGCAGGTACCTTGAGGCGGGCGGCAACCGCACCTACACCGCCTACTCCGCGACCCAGTCCTTCATGACGCCCGCGCAGGGCGGCGGGCCGAGCTCGACCTCGCGCTGCGGCATCGTCTCGGCCCAGTCGGGCGAGGACGGCACGTCCGTCGACCTCGTCATCGGCTGGACGGAGAGCGAGGGCCACGACGCCACCGAGGTCACGTGGAGCGACCGCGAGGACGCGTGGGAGTCCACCGACCAGCCCGACAGCTTCAGCGCCGACTGGGCGGACGCCGAGTCCCAGTCATCCGCGTGGAGGGCCACGCAGGCCGTCCACGTCGAGGGCCTGGAGCAGGGCGTGACCTACTGGCTCCGCGCCCGCAGGACGCGCTCCGATGGCTCGCGCTCCGCGTGGACGGACGCCGTCTCGGCCATCCCCGAGGCCGCCCCCACGGCGGTCACGCTCTCCGCGCCTGCGTTCGTGCGCCGAGGCTCCGAGCTGGCGCTCGCGTGGGCGTTCGGAGGCGGCTCCGCGCAGCGCGGCTGGCGCGTCATGTGCGGCGCGACGGTCGTGGCGAGCGGCACGGACGCCGCGTGCGCGTGCGTCGTGGGCGCCGAGCGCCTCGCCGAGCTGGTGGGCGACGGCGACTCCGTGACGCTCTCCGTCGAGGTGTCCACGGGCGGCGCCTACGTCGCCTCCGACCCCGTCACCGTGGGCGTGGCCGACGCGCCGACGCTCTCCGTGGCCGCGGCCACCGTCACCGCGCAGCCCATGCGGCTCTCGCTGGCGTGCTCCGCGACCGCCGACGTGGCGATCGTCGTGACGGCGCTTGGCGCCCGCGGCTCGCACCCGGGCGGCGAGAGGACGCAGGCGGCGGGGGACACCGTCTGGGGCGACGCGCTCGCGCCCGCGTGGGCGGCGAGCGGCTCGTCGCAGGCGGCCACCGTCGTGGCACCCACGGGCCTCGACCTGTGGGACGGCGCGTCATACCTCGTGGAGGCCGTGGCCACCGACAGGCGCACGGGGCTGCGCTCCGACGCGGCCCACGCCACCGTCTCGGTGGACTGGGCGCACAAGGCCCCGACGCCGAGCGCGTCAATAGCGGTGACCCCGTTCGACGCCACCGACGCCGACGGCTTCCGCACGCTGGGCGCGACCATCGCGCTGACGGCGCCGACTGGCGCGGCGGCGGGCGACCGATACGACGTGTGGCGCGTGACGGCGGACGGCGCCGAGCGCATAGCCGACGGCGTGGGCACGGCGTCCACCGTGACCGACCGCTTCGCCCCGTTCGGCGAGGCCGCGTACCGCGTGTGCTCGCGCACCGCCGACGGCGACCTCGACTGGCTGGACTACGGATACGAGCTTCCCTGCGGCGACCTGCGCGTCGACTGGGCGGGCGGCTACGCCCACATGCCCTACGACCTCGTGGCCGCCGACGAGTGGGAGAAGGACTTCGAGGCCGTGCGCGACATGGCGGGCGGCACCGAGGGGTACTGGGGGCCGTCCACGTCCCGCAGGGCGTCACTCAGCGCGGACATCGTGGTGGGCGACGACGAGCCGCTCGCCCGCGCCCTCGCCGAGCTGGCGCAGCACGCGGGCCCCGCGTTCGTCCGCACGCCCTACGGAGCGGCGTACCAGGCCGACGTGCAGGTGTCGCTCGACCGCAGGGCGACCAGCGGCGCGGTGGCCGTGTCGCTCGACGCCACGCAGGTGGCGCTCCAGCGCGGCTGCATGGCCGACGTGAGCGACGGCGAGGGGAGCTGACGATGGACTGGACGAGGGGCTACTCCGTGACCGCGTGGAGGCTCTACGAGGTCGACCCGAGGACGTGGGCCGACGGCGCCGAGATAGCGGGCGTCACGTCGGCCACCGTCGAGCGGTCGTGCTCCAAGTCGGACGCCGCGCCGCCCATCGAGTCGGGCAGCGTCGAGCTGTCCGTCCCCGTCGGCTCCGACTTCGGGGAGCGCGTCGTGCGCCTCGCCATGGTCGCCGAGCAGGACGGCGTGGCGGAGCGCGTGGACGTGGCCACCATGCTCGCGGCTGGCGTCGGCGGCTCCGTCGAGCGCGGCATGGACGCCCTCGAGCTCGACTGCCGCTCCGTGCTGTGGCCCGCGGCGGTGCGCGAGGTGCCGTGCGGCTCGTCGTGCCCCGCGGGCGTCGACGCGCCCACGTGGGCCGCAGAGGCGCTGTCCGAGGCCGTCCCCGCGCCCGTGGCGTGGGAGGGCGGCTTCGCGCTGGACGAGCCGTACGTGTTCGACCCGCACGAGACGGTGCTGGGCGCCGCGTGGCGCGTCCTGCGCGCGGGCGGCTGGACGATCTCGATAGACGGGCGCGGCGAGGTGCGCGTCGGCCCCGTGCCGACGGAGCCCGCGCTGCTGCTCGACCAGGCCGGCGCCCGCCTGCTCATGCCCGACGTGGCGCACGAGCTGGACTGGACGGGCGTCCCGAACAGGTACCGCGCGACCGACGGCCTGCTCTACGCCGAGGCGGTCAACGACGACCCGACCTCGCCCACGTCCACCGCGTCGCGCGGCTACGTCCACGACGGCGACGGGCTGGACGAGTCGCCCGTGCGCGTGGGCGGCGAGTCCCTCGCCGAGTACTGCGCCCGCAGGCTCGAGGAGGAGTCCGTCGCGCTCGACGTGCGCGGCTACGACAGGAAGTACTGGCCCGGCGTCGTGCCCGGCTCGCTCGTGCGCGGCACGCTGCCCACGGCGGGCATCGAGGGCGACCTGCGCGTGCAGAGGCAGACGCTCTCGTGCGGCGCGGGCCTGTTCGTCTCCGAGGAGGCGGCTAGGGAGGTGGCGGCATGGACGAGGAGCTGACGCCCGTCGTCGCGCGCAGGCTGGTGGACGCCATGACGCCGTCGGCGCCCCGCGCGCAGGCGTCGCAGGCGCTCGCCGACGTGACGAGGGCCGACGCTGACGGGCGCGTGTGGGTGCGCCTGCTGGGCGCCGACGTGGACACCCCCGTCTCCACCGTGCTCGTCGCGGCGAGCGTCGGGCAGCGCGTCATGGTCACCGTGAGCGGCGGGCGCGCCACCATCGTCGGCAACGCCAGCTCGCCGAGCGTCGGCGAGAAGGCGGTGGACGAGCGCGTGAGGCCCGTGTCCACCGTCGCGGCGCAGGCGCAGGAGATGGCCGTCTCGGCCAAGATCGCGGCGGGCAGCGCGGCGAGCGACGCGGCCGTCGCCCGCACGAGCGCGGAGTCCGCCCAGACCGACGCCCAGATAGCCAAGGACAGCGCCGACAGCGCCGTCGCGGACGCGGCCACCGCAAAGGCCAGCGCGCAGGCGGCGACCGACGCCGCTGGCGTGGCCCAGCAGGAGGCCGAGGCGGCGAGCGAGAGCGCGGCGCAGGCCAACACGGCGGCGAACGACGCCCTCGCCCAGCTCGGCGTGGTGCAGGACGTGACGGGAACCCTAGCCTGGGTCACCGAGCACGGCAGCTACGAGCCGACGCAGGACGCGACCGTGCAGGACGGCAAGGTCTACTTCGTGCGCACTGGCTCGGAGCCCTACACCTACGTGCTGGTGTCGGAGCCAAGGGACGCCGACATAGGCACCTACTACGAGCTGTCCATCGACGAGGCCCTGTCCCAGTATGTGTCCAGCCACCTCGCGCTCACCGACGCGGGCCTCTACGTCACCAAGGACGCCAGCGGCTACCGCGTGCTTCTCGCGTCCGACGGCATGTCGGTAGTTGACCCGCAGGGCCACACCGTCGCCAAGTACGGGACGGGAACGACATTCGCCGCAGACCGAGACTGGTACGTGGGCAGCGCCAAGGCGTTCGTCTTCTACGACGCATCCGAGGGCACGCTGCAAATCGGCGGCTCGGATGTGACCATAGGCGGCAAGGCACCCGCCGACCTGCTCACCTCGCTCGACGTGAGCGTGACGCAGACCAGCACGGGCGCTGACATCACCGTCAACGGCGACACCGTCTCGATCACGAACGGCCAGGACGGCACCGACGGCAAGACCTACTACACGCACATCCGCTACTCGGAGAGCGCGGACGGCACGGGCCACGTCGCCTCGCCGACCGCCTCGACCGTCTACATCGGCACCTACACTGGCACAAGCTC
>Ga0326513_10004369_pt1 | contig 10151 bp, 17 predicted proteins | sample 2_2465_0518_D_FD_203654 | JGI IMG/M metagenome (GOLD analysis project Ga0326513, IMG submission 203654) | Bovine rumen microbial communities from UC Davis, California, United States - 2_2465_0518 | ecosystem: Host-associated > Mammals > Digestive system > Stomach > Rumen | place: USA...
GCGGAATTTTCGCCAGCGGGGGTGCGGGCGGTTCCAGAGTACGATCGCTGTGGTCGGGGGAGTTTGGTAATACCGTATGTCGTGTATCATTGCGGCGTATTTTCCAGACAATGTCAGGGTTTCCGGTTTGAACGGGACTTCTTTTCCGTCGAGCAGCCCCAGCATGAAATTGAGGGCGGGGTTTTTTGATTCAAAAAGTAGCATGGTCAGTTGGGGTTGAAAAGCGGGAGGTCGGAGGTGTCGGTCGGGGTGTCGCTTCGGGCGGCGAACAGCCGGAAGGCCTCGCGCTCCATCTGGGCGAGGCCTTCTTCGCCCAGCACGTCACGCCAGTCCATGGACTGGCTGGTGACGACGGGGCCTCTGGCTCCGCAGAAGAAGCAGCGCACTTGTCCGATGACGCGGTAGGTTTCGCGTCCCGACCGATGATGGACGAAACGTAGTCTTGCGGAGCGTCCGCAGAATGGGCAGGATGTGTGCATGGAGTGTCTCCTAGTTGTCATGCGGCAAGTACCGCGCGGTAGAGCGCCTCCGCCAATGCAGGCGGGACGGCGTTGCCAATCTGTTTCTTGGCGGCGGTGTCGCCACCGCAGAATTGGTAGTCGTGCGGAAAGCTGGTCGCATCGGCCAGTTCGCGCATTGTCAGCATCCTGTGCGTTATGTCAAGCTTGTATTGCTGCCCGTCTGGGAGAGCGAGGATACGCCCCTGAACCAGCCCGAAGCGGTCTCGGGTGGTGATGGTGTCCAGCGGAACGCCCGCCCCGCGGGCGGTGGTTTCGGAGCCGAAGTACTTGTCGATTAGCGGCTCGACCATCCCAATCGCACCCGCCGTGGCGATGGTCGGGAGGCATCCGGGCTTGACCGTGCCGCACGACTGCTGGGGGACGAAAAGAGGCTCCACCAGGCCATAGCGGTTGCGCGTGTCGATGACGGGGATCGGCATCTCGACGCCATGGTTGCGCTCCTCGCCGCCGTTGTAGCGGGTGAGGAACGGCGTCACGACGGCATGCGTCCCGTGGGTGCACGTGATTGTGTTCAGCGGACTGTCGGTAGATCCTGACACGCCGCCGTTCCTGGTGTGCGACAGGTCCAGCCACACGGGACGGATCAGCACGCTGTGTCCGCCCTGGGCTGTAATCGTGGGCAGCGGATGCGTCAGGGGGATTGCCGAGCCGTCCAGCTGTCCGTCTTTCGTCCCCCTGAGAATGACCAGGAACGGTTCTGCCCATGCGCCCCAGTACTTCCGGATGCCCGCCTCGATGCGCCGGAGGGTGTTGTCGCATAGCGGTTCTTTTCGGTCGAAAATCGACTGACCCGGAATGCTCCAGTCGATGATTTCGGAAGCCGGGCGCCATACTGGAAGATCAGGAAACAAAACGGAAGGCTCCTGCGTATGCGTCGGCTCCGGCCAGACGATTTTCTCTCCAGACGACTTGCGCACCGCCTGGATGATAAGCCGTTTGCGTGAGGTAGCCGCGCCGTAGTCCGCCGCATTGAGGACCTGCATGTCCACATCGTAGCCGGATGCCTTTATCTCTCGGTACCAGAGGTTGAAGAAAAGCCCCTTCTTTCGCGGGTCGGGCTGACCCGCCTTGTATAGCTTGCCATGCCAGACAAGGTCTTCGTCCAGCACCGGACCCCATTTCCGCAATTCTGTGACGTTTTCGACGAACACCCTGCGGCACCTGGTGAGTCGCAGGTAAGGCAGGAGGTATTCCGGCTGACAACGTAACTGGTTGCTCTTTGGCTTCCTCCCGCCGGAGGCCACGCTGTGTTGCGTGCAGGACGGAGATGCCCATAGCACGTCGATGCGCTCCGGATCGGTGTTGAAGATCTCGTCCGGAAGGATGCTCTCGACGGGAGCGCATGCCCTGCCAAGGTCCGGAACGATTTCAGGGTGGTTGGCCTGGATGGTCTGGATGGCGAGATCCCAATGGTTGAAGCCCCTGCCCTCATAGCGTACCCCCGCAGAACGCAGGGCGTTGATGGCCCCTGTGATGGAGCCCCCACCACCGCAGAAGAGATCCACGAATCGGAAGTCATTGCTCATTTCATGCTCCCCACTAGTTCCGCCAGTATGAGGTAAACGTGCAATGCCGCCTCGGCAAGCGTCTGGCACTCCTTGACGACATCCCCACGGCGCACCTGCACCAGACGGTTGCGCCCGAAGTAGTTCACCTTCACGCAGTGCCCGAAGCAGACGCGCAGCCGCATCATGATTTCATCGCCGGTCGGAGCGGGGATCTCCTCGCATTCGCTGCCATCGACGTCTTCGTATCTGGAATAGACATCCCATTCGCCGTCAATGTGTAGCCACGCCAGCGCACTGTCGTCGAACACGCCGCGCGGGAGCGCTCGGCACAGCTCGAAGGGCGGAACAAGTTGCTCAAGAGTGGTCATTGCTCTGTTCCTCCATCATCGTCTCAATCGTGTCAATGCACTCCATCACCTGCCGCCTGATGTCGCGAAGTGCGCTCTTGGAAGGCCCTCCGACGCAAAGCAGCGTCACGGCGACAGAGCCAAGCGTCTCGCAGACTTGCTCAAGGGCAAGCCTTGTTTCGTCATTCTTTTCCATTTCCGACCTCCCTGAACTCGCACTCCAGCCCGTTGTCGTATTTCCCGTCCGCCGCCTCGACTTCTGCCAGGAAGTGCATTGTGGCGCGGGACGCGGCACCAAGGTCGATGTCCCTCTGCTCGTCAAATTGCCCGATGAAACTGCCCAACGCATCGTCCATTGTCGCGTATGAGTTATGCAGGTCTGGATGTTCGTTCCGGCTAAATTGGCAAATGTTCCTCGCCAAAAGCGTCCGAAGCCCCGTCAGCATGGCGTAGTCCAGCGTCTCTCGGATTGTCGCCTGTCGTCGTTCAAATTTTCCCATTGTTATCCTCCTTGTCTCTCGGCTTGAAAAACTTGCATCCCTGTAATCCTATGGACTGCGCCAGAAAGTCCTGAATGTAGAAATTCCCTTTCGGAAGTTTCGCGCCAGCCAGGAACCTCGCGCACTCCTTCTCATACGGACACCCTCTCACGGGGCCGAAGCAGAATGTCATGTCAGTGTTCGGCATCGTTTTCCTCCTTCTCCTTCAGGAGCAAGTTTGACAGACTCGCAACTCCCATGCCGATGTAGCGGCAATTTTCTGGGTAATCGTCGTATGGGCAATCCATGCATGAGTTGCTCGGGAACCTCAATGGGCAAAGTCCATCCAGGAATTTATCCGCCTCGTTTTTCGGCATCTTCGCCAGCCACTCAAGGTTTGTCATTGGTCGCCTCCCTCTTTGGTTGGTTCTTTCTCCAGAAGTCCTTCCAACTCATGCTCCATTTTCAGGATTTTATGCCTTATGCTATCAATCTGATTGGTGCAGGACTCGATTTCGCACTTCAGATGAGCGATGTACTTGTCCTTCAGTTCGTACTCAAGCCTGGAGTATTGGCATCCAGCACCGTCGCCATCGCGGGATTTCTGCCAGCCTCCCATGGTCCTGGGGTGAATTTCGGCGCGTTCATTTTGTCAGTCATTGGTTGTCTTCTCCTTCTTAGGGGTGTAGAGGTCGCAGACGTTGTGCTCGTCCGGCCAGATCAGGGGCGTGGGGCACTCCGGGTCGTATGGATCCTGGAAATTGGGATGTCGGCAATACGTGTCCTCGTACTGCCGTTCAAACCACCCGCACTTCCCGCAGCACGGGGCGTTCACGATTCCGAAGTGGTATTTCTCTTTCAGTTCTTCCTCAATCATTTCCGTTCCTCTTGCTTGGTTGTTCGTCGTCTTTCAGGACTTGGTAGTATTCGCGGCCGATTTCGGAAAGTTCGTTGCGTCGGCCAAGGCGGTATCTGACGTTGCTGGCCGCCTGCTTCTCGCTGACGGCCCAGGTCTCGTGGATCCCCAGGATTTCGCTCGTGCCAGTGTCATCGTTCACGCGCACCAGCGCGACGCGGTAGAGCCGCCGTGGACGCGGCGGCTTCCGGCGGGTACTGACCTCGACGAACTCCATGGCTACCTCCCGGTGGAGCCGTAGCCGCCCGCGCCGCGGACGGTGCCGGAGAGCTCCTCCGCCTCGGACAGTTCCACGGCGGGGCAGGGGAGGACGACGAGCTGGCCGATGCGGTCGCAGGGCTGGTAGGGAGACGGTCCGACGGCGGGCACGTCGAAGACGAAGGAGACCTCGCCTCGGTAGTCGCTGTCGATGACCCCGGCGGAGTTGGCCAGCCGGAGGCATGTGCGGACAATCGAGGAGCGGGGCAGGAGCAGCCCGAAGAATCCGGGCGGGATCTCGAAGGCCACGTCGGTGTGGCAGACGACCTGGCCGGGTCGGTATTCGAGGCGGGAGCAATGGAGGTCGAAGCCGGCGGAGCCGTCGGTCGCCCGCATCGGCTCGATGGCGGAGGGTTCCAGGAGCTTGTACTTCACGGGGACGGCGCCCTGCGGCTTGATGCTTTTCAGGAGATTTTTGATCATTTTTCTGCGGTTTATTGCGGTTTTATTGCGTGATTTTTGCGGTTTTCTGCGGGATTTTGAATTCTTCGATGTGGAACTGGACCATATCGGCGCCGCTCCACTCCCACTTGATCGTCCGGGCATCGAAGATGAGCTTGTCCTCGGCGACGATTCCGGCGGACACGAGCGCGTCGTCGAAGACCTTGGCGAGGTTGTCCCAGTCGGGGCGGGTGGTCTTGGGGCGGCCCGCCGCGCCCGCCTTGTCATTGTGGTAGAGCAGGCAGGCATAGACGGTGACCGGTCCGGAGAGCGGCTTCTCCGGGCGGTGCCGCTCGAAGAGCGCCTGCCATGCGGCGGCGGCCTTGCGGTGGGAGGGGGACTTCCAGGTGCGGCCGTTCGCGCCGTGTCCGCGCGTCTGCGCGGTCCCGGATGGGATGTCGAATCTTTCGGTGAAGTCAATAGTCATCGGGGTTCAGTTGCTTGGGTTGGGTCCAGCGGACGAGGTCGCCTTCGACGGCGCAGCGGTCTTTCAGGTGCTTCTTCACGAAGGCGAGGACGGTGGACGGCTTGAGGTTGTGGCGGTTGGCGAATTCGGAGAGCTTCACGTCGTGCGCCTGGACCTCGAAGTTGAGTTCCTCCCGCCATGCGTTCTTCTTCTCCGCGGCGGAAGGGCCCTTGCGGGGCCTGCGCGGCGGCGTCTCGCCGGGCGCGAGCAGGTCGTCCAGCAGCCCGTCGGGGTCTGGCACGAACCTTGGCCATCGGAAGTAGCCGCGCTTCGGGGGGAATCCGGGGAACTCGCGGAGGACCCCTTCGAGGCGCCACGCCTTGGCGGTGGCGGCCTCGTCGGCGGCGTGGTCCTGGAGTTCCCGGACGCGGTCTCCGAGCGCCGAGGCGGCCCATGCGGCGAGCTTCTCGGCCACGAGCGCGTCGTCCTGCGGGATGACCTCCCGCCAGCCTGGGCGCGCGGCGTCGAGCTCCCGTCCGATGGCGTCGCACGCCCATCGGTTGGCCAGCTGCGCGCGCCGGTCGTCGTCGAGCGGCAGCTGGATGAAGTCGAGCAGCGCGTCGGGGTCGCGGGCGAAGACGCCCGAGCCGCTGGCGCGGTCCCAGGCGGCCTTCTGTCCCTGCTCTCCCTTGGAGTGGTGGTGGCTGTAGATCACGCACGCGCCGGTCTCGACGGCGATGCGGTCGAACCAGTTGCAGAACGAGGCCATCTCGGCGGCTGAGTTTTCATCCCCTGTAAGCACTTTATACACGGGATCGATCATGATGGCGAGGAAGCCGCCGTTGCGGCACCGTCGGATGATCTTCGGGGCGAGCTTGTCCAGCGGGGTGGCCAAGCCTCGGATATTCCAGACCTCCAGCGAGTTATTCGGTGTCCGCACGCCGAAGGCCCCGAACCGTCCTGCGGAGGACGCGGAGTCCACCTCCAGGTTGATGTAGAGCACGCGGCCCTGCCTGCACTTCCAGCCCAGGAACTCCTCGCCCCTGGCGATGGCGAGGGCCAGCTGGAGGAAAAGGAAAGACTTTCCGGACTTGGACGGCGCGGTGACGAGCATCTTGTGGCGGCGGCGCAGTACGCCGTCGATCACGCACTCGGCGAGCGGCGGCGGGTTGTCCAGCAGGTCATTCACATCGACGAATGGCGGCAGCGAGTCGTCCTCCTCGGCGAGGAAGTCCACCCACTCCTGCCAGGAGCGGCAGCCGCATTCGGCGTCGATGAGCCACTGGGCCTTTTCCCCGCGCATCACGCCGGCGACGCGGGTGTAGCGCGACGGGTTTCGGTTGGCGTGGTCGAGCGCCAGCCCGGCGGCGGCGCAGGTCTTGTCGAGGAACTCGAACCGCTGGTAGTACTCCTTGATGTCCCGCGCGTCGATCCGAACCACGGCGTGGACGCTTTTCCCGCCGGAATGGGTGATGGCCGCGCACGGCAGCCGCAGCTTCCGGATGATCTCCAGCTGGCGCTCGGGCGGCAGGGTGTCGGACTCCACCAGCGCGTTGCGGAAGCACGCCACGGAGGTGTCCTTCCCGTCGTCGTCCTTGACGGGGTTCACCCGGATCCACGCCCCGGCTCCGTCGGGTGAGTCTCCGTACACGAACGAGAGGGGGTTCCTCGCGTCGCGATACCGATAGATCCGCTGCAGCGCCTCGGCCCGGGTGTAGCGGCTGTCGCCCTTGCCCTTCGGCCGCCACTTGCCGCCCTCCTCGAAGGCCGCCGTGCAGACGGACGGCCGCTCGTCCGGCCGGAAGAGCGCGGCGAAGTACCGCTCCAGGTCGGAAGCGGGGTCCCAGCCCTTCGGCACGTCGGGCAGCTCGTCGGGCGTTCCGTCCATCACCTCTCCGGCAAGGCGTGCGGCGGCCGCGGCGGGGATGGGGTCGTTCCAGCCGTATCCGGCGGAGCCGGGCTGGACGGCGGGCGTGGCGGTGGCCACCGCCTTGGCGACGGCCTCGCGGACTTCCTTCTCGGAGACCTTCCGCCGGCCGGGCGGGATGTTCGCCAGCAGGTCGCGCACGATCTGGTCCTCGGGCACGCCCTGGAGCACCCCGCAGTTGGCGGCGGCGAGCAGGAACGGGTGGCACCCCGAGCCTGGCGCCGGGATTGACCTGAGGGCTTCCTCGTAGTTCATTTGCGTCCCCCCTGCGGCGCGGGCTGGATGTCCTTGGGCACGACGCCGAACGGCACGCGCCACCCGCAGGCGGCGATGCGGTCCACCATCTTGCGGGCCTGTTCGAACTGCCACTCGCCCACGCGCCGGAAGCCGTAGCGTTCCAGCACGCGGATCTGGCGGGGCGAGGAGAGCCCGGCGGTGCGCCGCTGGTGGATGGCGGCCAGGAGCCGCGCGGCCTCCCAGTAGGTCTGGCAGCCGTCGGGGTTGATCCCCGCGTCCTCCAGGGCCTTGGCCTGCGCGTCGGAGACCGGCCGCTCTCCGGCGAGGTCGCGTCGGTCGCAGGCTCCGTCTCCGATTCCGGCGGATGCCTTGAACTGGAGCGGGTCCACGAGCTTCTCGCGCTTGTGGCGCTGGGCCTCCAGCTCCCTGCGGAGCTTCTCCTCGCGCTCGGCGGCGGCGGACTTCTCGGCCTCGTCGGCCTCGCCGAAGAGCTCCTTCTCGCCCTGGACGGTGTCCTCGGCCATGATTTCGGCGATTCGCTGCTGCAAATCGGGGTTCTCGGAGACCAGGTGCGCGGGGCGGCAGAGGTCGTGGCGCTCGGACATCCAGAGGAAGTCGAGCAGCAGCAGGTTCCTCTTGCCCTCGCAGAGCCGGGTGCCGCGCCCGACCATCTGGGCGTAGAGCGCGCGGACCTTCGTCGGGCGAAGAACGCAGATGCAGTCGGCGGACGGCTCGTCCCACCCCTCGGTCAGGAGCATGGAGTTGCAGAGCACGGCCCCTGGCTGTGCGGAATGGAACCACTGGAGGGTCTCGACGCGGTCCTCGGATTCGCCGTTGACCTCGCGGGCCTCCATTCCGCGCTGAAGAAGGAGGTCGCGGAAGCGCCGGCTGGTCTCGATGAGCGGAAGGAAGCACACCGTCTTGCGCATTGACGCGCGGGAGGCCAGCGCGTCCGCGATCTCGGAAAGGTAGGGCTCGATGGCGTGGGAGCACTCGGCGGCGGTGTAGTCGCCCCCGCCGGAGTGCCCGACCTTGAGCTTCAGCGGGATGGTGGCGGCGGCGATGGGCGAGAGCCAGCCCTCGGCGACCGCGCGGCGCAGGGGCATCTCGTAGGCGAGCGTCTCGAAGAGGCTGCCCAGCTCGCGCCGGTCCCCCCGGTCGGCGGTGGCGGTCACTCCCAGCACCCGCGCGTCCGGAAAGTGCTCCAGCACGCGCAGGTAGGACTGTGCGAGGGCGTGGTGCGCCTCGTCGATCACGATGTGCGTGTACTCGGTCGGCGCGATGCGCTCCAGCCGGCGCGGGGTCATGGACTGGACGGATGCGACGGTGACCTGGAACCAGGTGCCCTCGGCGGTCTCGGCGGCCTTCTCGACCGCCGCGCCAAGGCCCGTCGCCCGCTTCAATTTGTCGGCGGCCTGCTGGAGCAGCTCGCCCCGGTGCGCCAGCACCATCGCCCGTCCGCCGGAGCGCACGATCTCCTCGATGATCTTGGCGAAGACGATGGTCTTGCCGCAGCCAGTCGGCAGCACCAGCAATGTCTTCATCACGCCTCTCTCCCATTCGCCGAGGACGGCGGCCACCGCCTCGCGCTGATACGGCCTCAGCTCCATCTTTCAAAGCCTCCTCTCCGCCCCATGCGGAAATCCACCTCCAGTTCCATCGCCCTGGCCAGGAACTCCCAGTACAGGTCGTCCGGCCAGCGGAGCGCCTTGGCCTGCGCCTCTCGCATCATGCGCACGAGGTCGCGAAATCTCTGTCCCTGCTCGCTCATTTCCTTGTCAGTCCCTTCAGCCTCTGCACGACGCCAGCCCTGCGGCCGCCCAGTTCCTCGCACGCCAGCGCGAAGCGCAGGGTGTCCTTCGGCAGGGCGTCCACCGCCCGCCAGTCGATGCGCCAGGACGGCTCCCAGACGATGGAGCGTACTGGCGCGTGGTCGGTCCCCGCGTCGATGCCCGCCTGGGCGGAGCGCATCCACCCGAAGAGCCGGTCCCTCAGCGCGGGATCTCCGTCGGCGCGGACGCCGTCCGGCGCGAGGGCCAGAACGCACTCCGCTCCGCCGCCGGAGACCCGTGCCCTGACGGCCTCGCGGGAGATCCGCAGGGAGACCCGCAGGCCACCCCGCTCGGCGTCCCGCAGGGCCGCCAGAAACGCGTCGAATGTGCTGTCCGTCATCATCGTCGTCAGAACGGCACGTCTCCATTCTGGGCGGCGAACTCGCTTCCCGGCTCGGGCGGCAGGGGCTTGTCGGGGTCGGGCGCAAGCCACGCCTCGACGTCCGGCGCCTGGTGCTTCTGGTTGTCGGTCTTGCCGGTGTATTCCCGGAGGGAGACCTTGCAGCGTCCGACGCGCCCGACGATGGAGTCCCAGTCCGGCAGGAAGGGCTGTCCGTCCACGACATTCTCTCCGACGCACTTCCAGAAGGAGCGGACCTTCCAGGCGAAGGATGGGTGCAGGGTGAGGGTGGCGCGGCACTCGCCGGTGGTACCGTCGGCGTTCCAGAGGCGCAGCTCCAGGTCGGCGCGGGGGGAACCCGCCAGCCTGGTGGTCTGCGCCCAGAGTCCCTTGGTCATCTTGACGACGCGGAAGCAGTACTCGCCGGCCTCGAGCGGCTTGGGCGGCGGGACGTCGGCGATGGCGCCCCATGGGTCGTTGACGGGCGCGGCAGAAACGGTGTTCTCGTATTCCATGGTTCTTTTCTCCTTGGTTGGTTATTATGCGGACTGGCGCTTCGCGCGGGTCCAGGTGACAATCTGCTCGAAGTTCGCCAGCACTCGCTCGACGAACGTGACGGACCAGTTCTCCAGGGGGGTGCCCGCCGGATACGCGCCCTTGGCGGTGGCGACCGCCTGCATCTCGGCGGTGGTGATGCCGTGCGCCACCATCGCGTCCAGCAGCCGGTTGTGCGCCGGCGAGATCTCGCTCATCGGCTTCGCCTTCGGGGCACAAACGGTCGGGGGTTCCACCCCCGCACCCCTGGATGGTTCGGCCTTCGGCTCCGGCTTGGCTTCGGGTTCGGGCTCCGGCTTGGCTTCGGCCTTCGGTTCGGGCTTCGGCTCCGGCTTGGCTTCGGCGTCGGGCTTCGGCGGTTCGGGGGCGCCCTCGTAGATCGCC
>Ga0326513_10004370_pt1 | contig 10148 bp, 9 predicted proteins | sample 2_2465_0518_D_FD_203654 | JGI IMG/M metagenome (GOLD analysis project Ga0326513, IMG submission 203654) | Bovine rumen microbial communities from UC Davis, California, United States - 2_2465_0518 | ecosystem: Host-associated > Mammals > Digestive system > Stomach > Rumen | place: USA: California...
CAACAGATGTAATATCGGGGTGCTGGGCGCTGGTGTGACCACCGTTCAGCATGCCCTAAATATATAGATGATTGATAACGAGCGAAACAAGATAGTTAAATATAAGGAGTAAACAAAAATGAAAAAGATGATCGATTTCTTAAGAGTGAGACCTATGCTGTCATGCATTCTGGGTCTTGTGATCAGTGTAGCTTCCATCAAAATTCTGCCTGGCGGCACAAGCCTTCAGGAGGGTGTTGTCAGAATGCTGCTCACAGCTACAATGGCATTTTTCCTCTATTTTATTTCAGGAGAGAAAACGCTCCAGGCATGTGATAATGAGACCGGATATGTGTTGAAAGTCGCTGCGCCGATGCTGATCGTTTCCTTACTTTTCGGCGGCATTTCATTGATCGGTTCAGCGTTTACGCTTCCCTTTCGGCAGGATTGGCTGTTTGAACTGCTTTCCACAATTTATATGTGCTTATTCGTAGGCCTGTTCGAGGAACTCTGCTTCAGAGCGATCATTAACGACGCACTGGTATATCAGTTCAGAAATTTTAAATATGTATTTGTAGTGAGCGCGATCTTTTCATCGATCATATTCGGATATGTCCATGTGCTGGGAATAACACCCGATACACCTGCGATCCTTGCGCAGATCATCGGAAAGACAGTCAGTACCGCACTGTTTGGATTTGCGCTGCTGATCCTGTATTGGAAGACACGTAATATCTGGGCCTGCGGACTCACCCATGCCATCTATGACTTTGTGCTTATGGCGTCCGATGCGATCTTTGAATCGCCGGTAAGCGCGGGTGGTTATGTTGATACAAGCGAAAGCGGCGTGTTTGTAGCTGTTATGTATGGATTCTTCGTGATCGTCGACCTTGTGATCGCGATCATGATCTGGAAGAAAGTCGGCAAGAACATCGACTTCGAAGAGATGAGAAAGAACTGGTAATTGCTCAATATTTTGCAATATCCATAGTAAATAAAGTCAAAATAGTGTTATGATATGGGATGTCGCCCCTGCGAGGGACGGCATCTCTTTTTTTCATGATCGGACGCAGTTCCTGGAAGGCCCGGTCAAAAAACATTCAGAATAGGAGACAGATCATTATGGAAAACAGAGAACGACTCGGAAGCCGCCTGGGCTTTATCATGCTCTCCGCGGGCTGTGCCATCGGCTGCGGTAATGTGTGGAAATTCCCCTGGATGTGTGGGCAGTACGGCGGCGGCAGCTTCATGCTGGTGTATCTGATCTGCCTGGTGCTGCTGGGCCTTCCGGCGCTGGTCATGGAATTCTCCGCAGGCCGCGCGGCGCAGTGCAGCCCGATCCATATGTACACAAAGCTCGGCAAACCCGGCACAAAGTGGGGGCTGTGGGGCTATATCGCTCTGATCGGCAACATCGCCCTGATGGCGTTCTATTGCGTGGTCACCGGATGGATCATCTATTATTTCTGCAGGTTTGCGACGGGCTCCATCGACACGCTCGGATTTGTGCCGATGATCAGTAACCCCGGAGTCAACGTGATCTATCTTCTGGTGACGGTGGCAGCGGCCTTCTTCATTCTCAGCTTCAACCTGCAGGGCGGCCTTGAGCGCGTGACAAAGTTTATGATGTCCGCACTGCTGGTTCTCATGCTGGTGCTGGCGATCCACAGTCTGATGCTTCCCGGCGCGGGAGAGGGCCTGAAGTTCTATCTGGTCCCGGATTTCTCCAAGATCACCGGCAGCGTCATCGTCGGCGCGATGAACCAGGCGTTCTTCACGCTCTCCGTCGGCATGGGCGGCATGGCGATCTTCGGCAGTTACATCGATAAGGAACACTCCCTTATGGGAGAGGCGGTGCACGTCATCGCGCTGGACACCTTTGTCGCGATCATTGCGGGCCTGATCATGTTCCCGGCTTGTTTCACCTACGGACTTGAGGTCAATGCGGGACCGAGCCTCCTCTTTGACACGATGGCAACTGTGTTTCAAAATATGGCCGGCGGCCGCTGGTGGGGGACCCTGTTCTTCCTTTTCATGGTCTTTGCGGCGATGTCCACTGTGCTCGGCGTCTGCGAGAACATTCTGGCCATGGTTCGTGAGATCACAGGCTGGAGCAGGCCCAAGGGCAGCGTGATCTGCGGAACCGGCATCTTCCTGCTGGGCCTCACCACTGCGCTGGGCTTCAGCGTTTTCCACTTCCAGCCCTTCGCGGAAGGAACTACCTGGCTGGATTTCTGGGATTTCATCGTCTCGACAAACGTCCTTCCTCTGGGGTCCCTGGTGCTCGCGCTGTTTTGCTGCAACAAGATTGGATGGGGTTGGGACAACTTCGTTGCTGAGGCCAATGCGGGCAAGGGCCTGAAGGTGAAGGCCTGGATGAAGCCGCTGTTCCGGTATTTCGTGCCGGCGGTGATCATATTTATTTACATTTACGGGATCGTGACGTTCCAGTGGAAGTAAAGATTGGAATTCATAAAGGTACGGAAGCACATAGCTCCTGCTGAAACACGATAAAAGAATGTGGGGTAAGGGTTGGGATTCATATAGGTACGGAAGCACATAGCTCCTGCTGAAACACATTAAAAGAATGTGGTTTCACTATGATCTTCTGCTATGCTGCGGTGGGAACCGCTTTTCCGAAACTCGCAGCCCGCTCTGATGACCGGGCTGCTCAGACAGACGGGCTTTCGCCTTGCAGGAGCTGCAAGGCGAATTCCCACCTTCGCACAGCTGAAGATCATGTGAAAGCCAGACATTCTTTTAAAGTGTTTGCATCAGGACTATGTGCTTCCTCCCCATAATGCATCGACAACCGTAAGGCTGGAAGTTCTAATATGGAGATATTGGAACAGCGGCGGCTCGTGAAACGAGCCTTGAAAGGTAAGCGAATCTTCTAATCCCGGAAGATCAGGATTCCCTGAGATAAACAAACGGAAAGAGCCCTTCAGAACAAGTGCCGGTGGCCGGTACCAATTCTGAAGGGCTCTTTTAAAGGGGGGAAAATGATAAACAATACGTTTTCGCCAGGGAATAACTATTTGAGGGGGGAGTTCATTTCTTTTTGTCCCTGTCGATGATGTAATAATAACGGGAAATTATGTTCAAATCGCGGATTTCCTGTGAACAAAGTGTGAAATAAAGTGTATTTGCGATAATTTGAGGCGGATTTTTCAATTTAGATGAGGAGATTTATATGGTCTTCTTTCAGCAGGATCTATGTGCTTCCGTACTATATCAATATTACTCAACCGGGAAACAACATCTGAAACAGGAAGATCATCATCGGGATCGTTACTACGCAGAGGATCGTCGACATTACGTTATAGATACTCGCCTTCATCGCGTCTTTGCCGCCGATGACGGCCAGCTGGACGATGGAGCTGCCGCAGGGGGCGCTGGCGCCGATCGCAACGATCAGGGCGACGGGGCGCATCGCGGGGTTGCGCTGAACGTATCCGCTGACATACAGGAGCAGGATGCAGATGACTGGCAGTACGACGAGTCTCAGGAGTGAGATAAGGTACGCCTTTTTATAGGTGAAAACGCTCTTGAGGTCACTTCCCGCGATGATCATACCGACCAGCATCATGGAGGACGCGGCGACCATGTCGTGGTAGCCCTTGGCTGCGTCGTCGATGACGGAAGGGAGGTGGATCTGTGTCACCAGCAGCACGAGTCCGAGGACAAGGGCGATCAGAGGCGGATTGGTGACCATTTTTTTCAGATTGAGGCGCTTGCCGTCGGTGAGGATGGAGTAGCAGTGCGTCCAGAGCAGTATGTTAAAGGGGATCTGAAAGGTGCTGCCGTAAAATACCATCTCATCGCCCAGTGACATGCTGATCAGAGGAAGAATCAGGTTTCCTACATTAGCATATGTGAGTGAGGCGCGGTCGACGGGGTCAAGATCCCAGGTGCGCTCGAAGAGCTTTGCGAATAAAATACATAGCAGCATCGAGATGGATGAAGCGACCGTCGCGAACAGAAAGCCCTGAAGGCGGTCCGGCGACAGCTCAATCTGAAGGGATCTGAGGATCATGCAGGGCTGTATCACAAACAGCAGAAGAAGGGAGATGATCCGGCTGTCTTCCTGCTTGAGGGTGCCAAGCTTTACAAGAGCATACCCCACCAGGGCCATGATCATCATAGAAGTAAGTTTATTTAATAATACAAGGCTGAATTCCATATTTTGACCGGCTTTCTACAATTATATGTGTTATTGGTCTCGGCATTTTTGAACTGTGCGATGATGTGGGGGTATATTTTGCCGATCATTTGTGATATTTTCTTCCGTTCAGGATCATAAAGGCGCGGTAGATCTGTTCAAGCACGAGAACTCTGGTCATAAGATGTGTAAATGTGAGGTCGGAGAGTTTCCAGCGCGCATTGGCCCTGGCGACAAGAGCCGGTGAGGGGCCCAGGGACCCCGCGATGACAAAAGTCAGGTTGGAGGAGGCTGTCTGCCAGCTCCCAAGCTTTTCTGCGAAGGTCTCGCTGTCCCAGTGGGAGCCATGGAGGTCCAGAAGGATGACAAAATCATTGTCCTTGATCTGGGCGAGGGCGCGCTCTCCTTCTTTTTCCTTGGCGAGTGCGGCTTCCTTTTCGCGCTCGATGCGCTCGTTGGGCTCATCGCGGACTTCGGTGATCTCTATTTTGACAAAGGCCTTCAGGCGCTTGGTGTATTCCTCCTCGAGCATGTGGAGGGCTTTGTCCTTCATTTTGCCGATGCACAGGATGCGGATCATGGATTTTCCTTTTCTGAATCGGTGCAGGTGGTGACAGGTCCCCGGCCTGGTGACACCACCATGGTGACGGGTCCCCGGCCTGGTGACACCACGGTGACAGGTCCCCGGCCTGGTGACACCATTTTCCGTCTCATTGGAGGATTCGTCAATCAACATTTGGCCGTTTTGAGCAAAGAAAGCTGTATTTAAAAAAAACAGGATCGCGGGCGGGGACATTTTTCAAATACTTTTTGTTCCGAAGGGGATGTAGTTTGCTATAATGTTCATATGCAGACCCCTATCGATTTTGGAAAAAATTTTTTAAATAGCTATTTCAGCAACAGAGATCCGGATCAGTGCTTGGAGGACCTGGCATATGACGTGGTCTGGATCACGCCCAGGCAGATGTACCATTTTCTCTCTGCCAAGGAGATCAGGGATTTCCTTCAGCAGGAGATGGCAGCGAATCCGGAACGGTATTATGTGGACATTGTATCAATCAAACGTTCGCCCAGTGCCGCTGACATTTCGACGGTAGCATACGAGATCAACCTCGTGTCCAAGGAGGAGGAGAAAGCCGTCTATCTTCGCTGCAGCATGGCCATCTGCAAGCGCGGGCAGCACTTCGAGATCACATTTCTCCATATGTCCGAGAAACAGGGCGTGGGAGGAGTGGAACAGATCAGGGAGTTCACTGAGAATCTGCCCTGCGGCGTGCTGATCTTTGCATATATGAAGGATGAGGGTGTTAAGACTCTCTTTTATAATGAATATTTCTGGAAGAAGCTTCACTACAAGGAGGACCAGTTCCAGAAGCAGATGGAGAGGGATCCCTTCTTCATGGTCTCTGACGAGGAACGTGCCAAAATAGTGAGCAGGCTCAAGGAGATCCAGGGCACCAACGGGCACCTGGCCGTCAATCTGACGTTCTTCAGGCGGGACGGAAACCGCTTCCAGTACCGCATGATCGGCGCGCCCGCCTACCAGGAGGGCGAAAATACAGTCTATTACTGTGTTTTCCAGGAGACGACCGGTTTTATCCAGGTTCACGAGCAGATGAAGGAGCGCGTCGCCTCCGCTTCAGAGATCCTGGGAAGGATACCCGGGGCTCTCTGTGTCCTGACAGGGGAGCCGGGCGACTGGCATCCCGTCTATGTGAGCAGACACTTCCCCGAGAAGTTCGGCCTGAGCATGGCGGGATTTGCGGATGAGATCGCGAAGGACCCCTTCTACCGTCTGGAAATGACGAGCATCACGAGAAAGCGGGTCACGGAGGCGCATCTGGATATGATCGCCAGAGATCCGTATGTGGGCATGTTCGAGATGGAGCAGGCGGACGGCACCAAGCGCTGGACGGACGTCTATCTGGTTGACAGCCCCAGCGGCAACGGAAGCCGCATGCGCATGCTCTTCTATGTGGACAGGGATGAGACCCGCAAGGCAACAGACCTTCAGATCGCCAAGGCCGAGCAGGCGTCGAAGATGCAGCAGGAGAGGGCGAAGGTCGAGATCCGCGAGGCGCAGGAGAAGGCGAGGATCGAGGTGGAGGAGGCCCGGACCACGGTCCGCAAGGAGATCGAGGAGGCACAGGCCAAGACCCAGGAGCAGATCGAGTCCTTCCGCGTTAAGATGAATGAGGTCCTGGACTCCCAGAAGGGGTCCATTGAGACCAAGGAAAAGCAGCTGCGCATGGAATACGATACCAGAGAGCAGGAGATGCGGCGCAGCTATGAGGAGAAGGAACAGCTGCTCGAGAAGCAGATGGATAACTACCGCAAGGCCCAGGAGGCGGAGTTTGCGAAGCAGCAGAAGACGATCGATCTTTTGACAGCGGACTGCGACAGGGAGCTTGAGAACAAGCAGAAGGAGATCCGGCGTCTGGAGGAGGAGCTCAAGAAGACGATGGATGCCCTTCGGGAGTCCGAGGCGATCCGGGAGCAGCAGCGCCGCAGCAGTGAGCTGCGCGATAAGGAGCAGCGGGGAACGGTCCAGCGGCTGCAGGAGATGGTGGAATCCCTGCAGAAGGCGGGCGCAGCATCCCCGGGCACAGCAGCACCGGAGCCGGTCCGGGATCAGGATTCGGGAATGTCTTTGGCGGGAAGAACGGCAGCGGCGGACGCGGCCCGGAGCGAAAGGGCGTACGGGGAACGGTTCGCAGAAGAGGAAGATATCGTATCACCGGAAGCGGAAGACGATGCGGACGGCTGGATGGACAATATGTCTGACAGAAGTGCCGGCACACTCATCCGCAGAGGGGCTGTCAATCAGGGGAGCCGCATGCCCTTCAGCAGCGGGATCCGCCCCGAGGGACAGGTCCGCAGGGAAGAGCCCGTGCGCAGCAGGGGAACGCTCCGCGGGGAAGAGCCCGCGCGCAGCAGGGGAACGCTCCGCGGGGAAGAACCCGCGCGTCAGGAGGAGAGCGCCCCTGAAAAGGAGATGGCGGCCAGAAACACAGTCATGGACGACCTTGTGGAGATGGCAAATTCTGACGACGGCGTACTCAGGGAGGAACTTTTCTCTATTGATGAGTGCCTGAAGAACGTGATGGTCCTCCAGGAGCCCGTTTGCGCGAAGAAGAGGATCAAGCTGGAACTGAAGAAGAGCGTATCGATGCCCGACGAGGCGATCGGCGACAAGGCGAAGCTCCAGAGGGCGCTGGTGAGCCTTCTTGAGAGCGCGGCCGAGCAGACTCCCCAGGGAGGCGTGATCAATCTTGGCTGCAGGGCGGACAGGGCCTCCGGCAACAGGGCTTATATGTACTTTACGATCAGGGACAACGGCAGCAGTATCGCCAATGACCTGATGCAGGGAATGTTTGAGATGAAGGACGAGAGAGATGATCCGCTCCGCGCAGGACTCTATATCGCGCGGGAGATCGTCAGCATCATGGGCGGTAATGTCCGGGTCCGCAGCCGCAGAGGCGAGGGCACGGAGTTTATGGTCACGGTATGTATGAAACTGCCGTAAAAGGCAGGCGAAGGGATTTTGTGATATGAATAAAAAGGACAAGACTGCAGAACTGAAAGCCGCAAGGCGCAGGAGGAAAGCTTCCGTGCGCAAGGCTGCAAAATTCATGACAGAAACTGGTCTTTACGCCGGAACGGGTGCGCTGATCGGAATGGCAAATTACTTTTATGACTTCTCTATGAAACCTGTCAAGCGCGACACAAGTCACGACGAGGAAAAGCACGAGCAGCCCTATATGGTCGGCCGCAGGTGGATGAACGGACATCCTCAGAGGCAGGACTGGTATGAGAGAGCGGAGGACGGTCTCCGCATCCACGCCAATTTCATCCCCTCCTCCGTCGAAGGCGGTGATCACCGCTTTGTGATCTGCCAGCACGGCTATTCCGACTCGTCAGAGGGCATGGGCGTGTACGCGATGGTCTATCACGATGTTTACGGCATGAATGTCGTAATGCCCGACCTGCGCGGACACGGAAAGAGCGAAGGGACCTATGTGGGATACGGCTATCACGACAGGCTCGATGTCATTATATGGATCGACAGGATCCTCAAAATGGATCCCGACGCTTCCATCATCCTGCACGGCATCTCTATGGGAGCCGCCACAGTCCTGATGGTCACCGGGGAGAAGCTCCCCTCCAATATCAAGGCCTGCATTGAGGACGCGTCGTTTACAACGGCCATGGAGGAGTTTGCCCATGTGTACAGCACGCTCAAAGAGAAGCCGCCGATCTCCTCGGACGTCCTTCTGCCGATCATGCGCACGATCGCGCTGGTGAGGGCCGGATATGATCTCAACGACGCGGCGCCCATTGAGGCGGTGAAGCGCTCTGTGACACCTACGCTGTTCATCCACGGAGAGGCGGATACTTTTATCCCCAGCCATATGATGACCAAGCTGTTTGAGTCTGCTGCCTGTGAGAAGATGTGCATGATGGTCCCCAAGGCGGAGCATGTTAAGAGTGTCGTGGTGGATCCGGAAGGATACTGGGACAAGGTGGAGAGCTTCCTGAGGCTCGTAGATCCGGAGCTCGTAGAGCGAAGGGTGTAAGATGGGGTAAGGGCCCGCTTTGCGAGCCGATGCGCCTATAGACATTGCAAAATAGAAAGGCAGCCGCATTTTTGTGATGCGGCTGCTTTATTGTTGTCCTGATAGGGGGCTGGGCTATCTGTCTGTGTTTTGCAGGCGGATCACCGCCCTCAGTCTCATTTCTTGAGGAGCACATGCCTGCCGTTGACCTCTACGGAGCTGATCATGCGGTGGAGGTATACGGAGAAGCGGGTGACGCCGCTTCGGCGGATGCTGGCTTCCAGGTTGGGGTTGAGCTCGAGGAGCTCCTTCTTGAGGGTGGCCAGATACATGTCGTCCGTGTTGTGCTTTTTGAAGATCCGCAGTATCTGCTGTTCGATCTCGCTGTCGGTGGAGCTGTCGAGGGAGACCCAGACGGCGTTGTCGCGGTTCTCGACCTTCAGGGATGGGAAGTCCTTGAGGTACTCGGAGAGCTTGCTGTAGTGATAGTTTCTGACGTCGAAGTCGGGGAAGATCTTGACCAGACGGGAGCCGATCTCGCCCAGGCCGGTCTCCTTGCCCTCAGCGCTGTTGTCGGTGATGATGCTGACGATCGCCGCCTCAATGGTGGCCTTGTCTGTGAAGGAGGCCTCGGAATCGCTGTCGTAGTCCTGGTCGGTATCCGGGTCCTCCTGTACCTTGACGGAGTAGGGGGAGACAGAGGGGACGGCGGGCAGGGAGGTGCCGGAAGCGCTTTTATAGGGAAGCGCCGGCTCGGAGACGGCGGCGCGCTTTCTGCGGGAAGCGGATGTGCCGCGGCCGGAGGCGCTGTCAGAGGCATTTGTCTGATAGGGATCTGAGCCGTAGCTCTGGGATCCGGAGGCACCGTAGAGATCCGCGCCCCGCTTGGCGGGCGGATCCTCGCTCTCAATGACATCGAGGAATATGAAGCGCTCGCAGGACGCGCGGAAGGATTCCGGCGTCTTTTTCTCGCCCATTCCGATGACGAATTTGCCTGCCTCGCGGAGCCTGGTGGCCAGCTTGTTGAAATCCCCGTCGCTGGAGACGAGGCAGAAGCCCTGGACGTCGCCTGTGTATAGGATATCCATGGCGTCGATGATCAGTCCGATATCAGAGGCGTTCTTGCCCGGCGTGTTGTTGGGCTGCATGACGGGCGTCAGGGAGAAGCGCGAGGAGCACTTCATCCAGGAGTGCAGGCGGTCCTGGGACCAGTCGCCGTACATGCGGCGGATGGTGATCTTGCCGTATTTGGACAATTCGCTGAGGATCCCCGAGATATACCTGGGACTGACGTTATCGGAATCGATTAAAAGAGCGATGTTGAGATCTTCCATATTTTGGCCTTTCGTGATCAGAATATTACTAACACTTTTCAAAAAGAGAAGTTTCTATTATTATTAAACGCAGGGAGATCGTCCCCTGCTTAATACTATAACAGTTTTTGGGACACT
>Ga0326513_10004371_pt1 | contig 10148 bp, 8 predicted proteins | sample 2_2465_0518_D_FD_203654 | JGI IMG/M metagenome (GOLD analysis project Ga0326513, IMG submission 203654) | Bovine rumen microbial communities from UC Davis, California, United States - 2_2465_0518 | ecosystem: Host-associated > Mammals > Digestive system > Stomach > Rumen | place: USA: California...
TCGGAAGCATTGTTTCAGATAAAGGAGAAATAGTATGAATATTTTAATACGTCTGATGAACGGTCAGGACAAACCGGAAATTTTACAGATGATGCGTGTATTTTATGATTCTCCGGCGGTTGAGCATACTGCATCCAGTGAAATCCTCGAAAAAGATATTGATGACTGCCTGAGTGATATGCCATATCTGGAAGGATTTGTGATTGAGCATAAAAATAAAATCATCGGCTATGCGATGACAGCAGTCAGCTATACCACGGAATATGGCGGTATCTGTATCTGGCTGGAAGACTTGTATCTGAAACCGGAATACAGGCATTCCGGAATTGCAGGGGAATTATTTGCATTTATTGAAAATTATTATCCGGATGCAGTCAGATTTAAACTCGAAGTTGAGCCGGAAAATGAATTTGCAGTGAAAGCCTATCAGAAATACGGCTATCATGTTTCGCCTTATTTTCTAATGACAAAAGAAAGGTAAACTTTTCATGAATAAAACAGAAATACAGATTGAAAACAGAGAATGCTATCTGTACAGCACGGAAAATCCGGAATTTGTACTGATACAGCCTGTTGATGAGCATGATATTGCTGTATTGGATAACGAAGTCAGTCAGATTGAAAAATCAGGTCATCAGTTTATTTTATCTGCTTTCAGGATATATGACTGGAACAGCGAGCTGACTGCATGGAACGCTTCGCAGGCATTCGGGGATGCTTGTTTTGGTGATAAAGCAGGCGAAACTCTCCGGTATATCACAGAAAATCTGATTCCTGAACTGAACAGAATGTTCCCCGAAACAGAAAAATATATTCTGGGCGGATATTCTCTTGCAGGATTATTCAGTCTGTGGAGTGCTTATCAGACGGATATTTTCAGCGGGATTTCGGCAGTATCGCCGTCAGTCTGGATAAAAGGCTGGATTCCGTTTGCAGAATCCCACGAAATCAAGGCAGAAGCTGTTTATTTAAGTCTTGGGAATCATGAACATAAAGCCAGAAATGCCATGATGAAAACGGTTCGTGAAAATATTATCAGGCAGTCAGAATTACTGAAAAATCAGAAATCTGTTCTGGAATGGAACGAGGGAAATCATTTTCAGAATCCGGATTTACGGACAGCAAAGGGATTTGTCCGGACAATGGAGCAATTATTATGAATATCTGGAATCCGTGGCACGGCTGCCGAAAATACAGCGAAGGCTGTGAAAACTGCTATATGTACTATCTGGACAAACAGTATGAACGTGACGGCAGTGAAATTTATAAAGTAAAAACAAATTTTAATCTTCCGGTCAGAAGGAACAGACAGGGAAACTATAAAATTCCGTCCGGAACTTTGCTTTATACCTGCATGACATCTGATTTCTTTCTGGAAGAAGCAGATAACTGGAGAAATGAAGTCTGGAATATGATTCGTCAGCGTTCAGATGTGAAATTCTGGATTCAGACAAAGCGGGCTGAACGAATTGCTGACAATCTTCCGTCAGACTGGGGAGAGGGCTGGGAAAATGTGATTCTTGTTGTTACAACAGAAAATCAGAAACGTGCTGATGAACGGCTTCAAGTTTTGCTGAATATTCCTGCAAAACATAAATGCTTCATGTGTGCGCCGATTCTTTCAGAAATTCATGTGGAACAGTATCTTGCATCGGGTCAGTTTGAAACGGTTCTTGCTGACGGTGAAAATTATGAAGGTGCAAGACCTTGTCGCTATGAATGGATAAAATCGCTGTATGAACAGTGTAAAGCTGCTGACGTGCCGTTTCATTTTATCGGAACAGGGAACGTATTCATCAAAGACAGAAAAATTTATCATATTCCAAAGACATATCAGAAAGTGCAGGCACAGCGTTCCGGTCTGAACTATCCGCCTGTCAATACCAATGTTCCCATGCAGGCAAAATGCAGAACCTGTCAGAGAAAAAATTCCTGTAACGGCTGTTACTGGTGCGGAAAATGCAAATAAAAATTAAATAAAGGAGTTATTTATTATGAAAACAATTATTGTTTATTATTCACTGGAAGGCAATACAGAGTATACAGCAAATCTTATTGCTTCTGCTTTGAATGCAGACCTTCTGAAACTTGAGCCGAAAAAGGCATATCCTACAGGAAGAATCAGCAAGTTTGTATGGGGCGGAAAAAGTGCGATGATGTCCGAAACCCCTGATTTACAGCCTTATCAGTTTGATGTTTCCGATTATGATTGTATTATCTTCGGTTTTCCTGTATGGGCGAGCAATATCGCACCGCCTCTGCGGACATTTATCAGAAAGCATAATCTGAAAGGAAAGAAAATCGCCGCTTTTGCCTGTCAGACTGCTGCCGGAGCAGACAAGGCATTTATTAAGCTGAAAAATGAACTTGGAATCGACAGTCTGAAAGCCGAACTGACACTTCTTGACCCGAAAATAAATCCAGATTCAGAAAATGAACAGAAAATTAAAGATTTCTGCAAAAAACTATAATCTCTGGAGCGGAGGAAATCAAACGAAAAATGAAGAAAATTCGTAAGCATTTTATTTTTGAAGGATATGTGCAGGGAGCTGGCTTTCGTTATAAAGCATGTTACAGTGCCAGAAATCTCGGTATCACTAGCTGGATACAGAATTCGGATGACGGCTCTGTCGAAATGAAGGCAGAAGGAACAGAACAGGATATCGAAGCTCTGGTTGCAATGCTCCGGCATCACACATGGGCAGAAATCAAAAATATCCGCTCAGAAGAAATTCCTTTACAGGACGGTTATGATTTTGAAATTCTTTAAACGGGAGGAAATAACATGAATTTAACAGAAATAATGAAAAAAAGAAAGGGTATCCGCAGTTATTCAGGAGAACCCATTCCGGAAGAAAAGCTGGAACAGATTCTGCTTGCCGGAACTCTTGCACCCACAAGCAGAAATCTGAAACCTTGTCAGTTTCATTTAATCAGGGATAAGAAAATATTAAATCAGCTTTCCGCAGCAAAAAAATCAGGAGCTGCATTTGTAAAAGATGCGGATGCTGTTATTATAGTATCTGCTGACAGTGCAAAATCTGATACATGGATTGAAGACAGTTCCATTGCTATGACATATATGATGCTCGCAGCAGAAGAACAGAATGTTGGCTGCTGCTGGGTGCAGATACATCTCAGAAAATCAGAATCCGGTGAAGATGCAGAAGAAATTGTCAGAAAAACCGCTGAAATTCCGTCAGAATACAGAATTGTAGGTTTTCTGTCACTTGGAAACAAAAAATGATTGATAAGCATCATTTATCTGAAAGAGAGTTTGAATTGTCATGGACAAAAGAATTATTTTTATTGATACAGAAGTTGACCCGAAAACAAATAAAGTGCTTGATTATGGTGCAGTAACAGATTCTGATAAAATACTGCATACAAAAACTGCATATGAATTTGATACTTTTATTCAAGGCTGTCAGTTTCTATGCGGACATAATATTCTGAAACATGACTGGAATTATATTTATCATCCTGAATATACTGCTGTGATTGATACGCTGACACTTTCGCCTTTGCTGTTTCCGAACCGTCCGTATCATAAACTTCTGAAAGATGATAAACTCCAGACCGAAGAACTCAATAATCCACTCAATGATGCGAAAAAAACAAAACAGCTTTTTTATGATGAAATCAATGCATTTCAGAATCTGGATGAAAAATTGAAATGTATTTATGCTGGATTATTGGCAGAAAAAGAAGAATTCAAGAGTTTCTGGAAGTATCTGGATATTCACCCCGAAATCAGTCTTGCGGAAGAAATTCAGGAATTTTTTGAAAATCAGATTTGTCAGAATGCAGATATTGAGAACATGATTCAGGAAAATCCAATTGAACTGGCTTATTGTTTGGCACTGATTACCGTAAGTGACAGATATTCTGTCATTCCGCACTGGGTACATATCAATTATCCCAAAACTGAGCCAATTATGAAACAGTTAAGAAATGCTCCCTGCGGAAAATGCCCCTACTGTCTGGAAAAACTCAATCCGAAAAAATATCTGAATGAAATTTTCGGCTATGAGGATTTCCGTAAATACAATGATGAACCTTTACAGGAAGATGCTGTCAATGCTGCTGTACGAAATGAATCTTTATTAGCAGTATTTCCAACAGGCGGCGGAAAATCTTTGACATTCCAGATTCCTGCACTCATGGCTGGAGAACTTTCCCGAGCCTTAACAGTTGTGATTTCGCCTTTGCAGTCGCTTATGAAAGACCAGGTGGACAATCTCGAAAAGCGTAATATTGCCGAAGCCGTCACAATTAACGGCTTGTTAAGTCCGGTTGAACGTGCCGAAGCTCTCGAACGTGTTGCCAATGGGATAGCCTCAATTTTATATATTTCGCCGGAGTCTCTGCGTTCCAAAACGATTGAAAGATTATTCCTGTCCAGAAATATCGCCAGATTCGTCATTGATGAAGCACATTGTTTTTCCGCATGGGGACAGGATTTCAGAGTAGATTATTTATATATCGGCGATTTTATCAGAGAATTGCGGGAAAAGAAAGGCAGTGGCTGTCAGATTCCTGTTTCATGCTTTACAGCAACAGCAAAACAAAAAGTTATCAGCGATATCAAGGACTATTTCAAGAGAAAATTAAATCTGGAATTACAGCTTTTCGCTACAGATTCCACAAGGCAGAATCTGCGTTATGAAGTTCTGCATATGGATTCAGATGAACAGAAATATACAACTATGCGAAATCTTATCGAAATGAAAGACTGTCCGGCAATCGTCTATGTTTCGAGAACAAAACGTACTTATGAATTAGCTGAAAAACTTTCACAGGATGGCATTACAGCAAGACCTTTCAACGGCAAAATGGAAAGCTTGGTTAAACAGGAAAATCAGAATGCTTTCATCAATGACGAAATTCAGGTGATTGTTGCAACATCCGCATTCGGAATGGGTGTTGATAAGTCTAATGTCAAACTTGTCATTCATTATGATATTTCTGATTCCCTCGAAAATTATGTTCAGGAAGCGGGGCGTGCCGGACGTGACCAGAATTTGCAAGCGGAGTGCTATGTGCTGTATCATGACAGTGATTTGGACAAGCATTTTATGCTCCTGAATCAAACAAAGTTAAGTATCAGCGAAATTCAGCAGGTCTGGACAGCCATTAAGAATATGACCAGAGAAAAAACGCTTTATTGTTCACCTCTCGAAATTGCCCGCCGTGCCGGATGGGATGATTCCGGCTCTAATATGGAAACTCGTGTCAAATCAGCAATACAGGCTCTTGAAAATGCCGGCTATATCAAGCGTGGAAAGAATGTTCCGAGAATTTATGCAACAAGCATTCTGATTCCAAATATGACCGAAGCCGGAAATCGGATTGATGCTTCTGAAAGATTTCTTGACGATAATGAACGCATAAACGCAAAAAGAATTATTAAATCTTTGATTTCAAGCCGGAGTATTGCTAATGCAGGAAATGCAGATGCAGAAGCTCGTGTGGATTATTTAGCCGATGTGCTTGGACTTGAAAAGAAACAAGTTATCGGAATAATTCAGATGTTGCGGGAAGAAAGCATTCTTGCTGATTCTAAGGACTTGACTGCTTATATCCGCCGGAATGAACAGAAAAATAAATCCCTGAAAATTCTGCAAAAGTATATCGCTCTGGAAAAATTTCTGCTGACAGCTTTTCCAGAGACAGAAACTGTTTTCAATCTGAAAGAACTTAATGAAAATGCTTTAAAACAGGTGAAAACCGCTACAGTCAAGGCAATTCGGACAATTTTCTATTACTGGACGATTCGGGGATATATCCTGAAAAAACAAGATGCTGTATCGAACAGAATCTATATTCAGCCGAAAAAAGAATCTGATACTGTCAGAATGAAAAGAAGATTATGTTTCTCTGTCGCTGAATTTATCGTGGAATTTTTATTCAGAAGAAGTCAGGAGGTTCAGACAGATAAAGAAGAAATTCAGGTATTGTTTTCTGTTCTGGAATTGCAAAATTTCTATAATCAAAATCATACTGAACAGATTCAGGCGGATGATGTAGAAGAAGCCTTGCTGTATCTATCAAAAATTGGCTCAATGAAGCTGGAAGGCGGATTTCTGGTATTTTACGGCGGTATCGAAATTCAGAGAATCGAACTGGATAACAGAATCAAATACAAGAAAGAAGATTATGCTCAGCTGGATGAATTTTATAAACAGCGGATTCAGCAGATTCATATTGTCGGCGAATATGCCAATATGATGACAAAAGATTATCAGCAGGCTTTGCAGTTTGTCAATGACTATTTCCAGATGGATTATAAAAAATTCATTCACAAGTATTTCGCTGGTGACAGAGAAAAGGAAATCGAACTGAATATGACTCCGGCGAAATATCATCAGTTATTTGACGGGCTTTCTGATTCGCAGAAGAAAATTATTGAAGATAATACTTCAAAATATATTGTCGTATCTGCTGCCCCCGGAAGCGGAAAAACAAAAGTTCTGGTTCATAAATTAGCTTCTCTGTTGCTGCTTGAAGATGTCAAACATGAACAGCTCCTGATGCTGACATTCTCCAGAGCTGCTGCTACGGAATTTAGAAACCGACTGAAAGAGTTAATCGGAAATGCTGTACCGTTTGTGGAAATCAAGACATTTCATTCCTATTGCTTTGATTTGCTGGGGAAAATCGGAAATATTCAGGAATCTGACAATATTGTGAAAGATGCTGCCCAGATGATTCGAGACGGAGAAGTTGAGCCGAACAGAATCGCTAAAACTGTTCTTGTGATTGATGAAGCACAGGATATGGACGAGCATGAATTCTCCCTGATTGAAGCCCTTATGGAACGAAATGACGAACTTCATGTCATTGCTGTTGGTGATGATGACCAGAATATTTATCAGTTCAGGGGTTCGGACTCAAAATATTTTTATTCTTTGATTCAGAAATATCATGCTGTACAGTATGACCTGCTTGAAAATTACCGTAGCGACCGGAAAATTATTGATTTTGCGAATTTATTTGTGCAGTCGCTTTCAAACCGCATGAAAAATCAGCCTGTACTTGCTGTGAAAGAAACTTCCGGAACTGTGAAGCTGATTCAGCATCAGAGCCAGAATTTAGAATCTGCTGTCGTTGTGGATATGCTCGAATCCAGAAAGGGGACAACCTGTATTTTGACCGAAACAAATCAGCAGGCTTTATGTATTATGGGAATTCTCATGCAGAAAAATATTCCTGCAAAACTGATTCAGAGCAATAATGGCTTCGATATCTATCATATCGCAGAAATTCGCTATTTCCTGAAAATAATCGAACAGCAGAGAAATTCTCCGATAATTTCAGAAACGCTCTGGAACTCTGCAAAGGAAGAACTGAAAAATCGTTATTCAGCAAGTAAAATTCTGCCTTTGATTCTCGAAATCCTTGAAACATTTGAGAACACAAACGAAAAATATTATATTTCTGATTTGAACTGTTTCCTGCATGAATCCAGATTGGAAGACTTCTGTCGTCAAGAGCAGGAAACTGTCATTGTTTCAACAATGCATAAAGCCAAAGGCAGAGAATTCGACAATGTTTATATCATGCTGGATAATTATCAGATGCAGAAAGAGGAAGAAAAAAGAACGCTCTATGTCGCTATGACCAGAGCTAAAGAAAATCTGCATATTCATTATAATCAGAATCTTCTGGATAATTTCAATTCTGAAACTATCGAATTTTGTCAGGATATGACAACTTATCAGAAACCGGAATTTTTAACGGTTCAGCTTTCTATGCATGATGTATGGCTGGATTTCTTCAAAAATAAGAAAAAAATAATTTTATCCATGCAGAGCGGAAAACTGCTCGCATGGCAGGGAAAGCATCTCGGCATTTACTATCAGCATCAGTTTATTCCTCTGCTGCAATTTTCCAGTCAGTTTCAGGAAAAAATACAGAATATCATAAGACAGGGCTATCAGCCGTTCCGTGCGGAAGCACATTTTATCATTGCATGGAAAGGAAAAGAAGATACAGAAGAATCTGCTGTTCTTCTGCCGGATTTGTGTTTCAGGAGGCTATCATGAAAGAACTATCAGAAATTACAGAAATTTTACTGAATATTGCGGTATTCCATCAGGAAAAATTTATTCCGACACGCCTGAATTTCATCTATGGAGATAACGGAACGGGGAAATCAACCATTGCAGATGCCATAAAACATACTGAAAATCTGAAATTCAGAGCCGGAAAATCTGCTGCTGATTATGAAATACTTGTATACAATCAGGAATTTGTACAGCAAAATATTCAGCAATATGCAAATCTTCCCGGAATTTTTACGGTCAGTCAGCAGAATGCTGAATTACAGAAAAAATTACAGAATCTGGAATTGCAGAAGGCAAGAACAGAATCCGCACTCTCCGGAACAATTTCAGAGCTGGAAACTGTCCGTCAAAAGCAGGAATTGTTATTTCATGATTTTCAGGAAACATGCTGGGCAAAAACAAAAGACATCCGGAAAAAGTTCGACAGGACACAGCGAGGTGCAAAGACAAAAATCAAATTTTCAGATATGCTCCTGAAATATGGGACAGGTAAACCATGTAATCTGAATGACTTTTTGGAATTCTATCAGGCTGCTTTTGATGAATCAGCACAGAGTTATCGCTTCTATCAGGATATTCCGGATATATCCGTATTTGAAAAAATTCCTGATTTATGGCTTTTATCCGAATCCATCGTCAGCAGTTCAGACAGTACATTTTCGCAGTTCATGAAAGCGGTTCAGGCGGTTGACTGGGTACAGCACGGACATGAAAAATTTTCGGCATCAGCAGGAGAGGTCTGCCCCTATTGTCAGCAGAAACTTCCTGATGATTTTGAATCTCAGCTCACCGCCTGTTTTGATGAACAGTATCAGCAAAAAATCAGCAGATTAAAGAAACTATATGAAAATTATCGTCAGACAGCCAATCAGTTATATATTCCCTTGCAGGAAAATCTGAAAGAATGTTTTCCAAAGGCAAATGATAAAATCTATCTGAACCGGATGAATTTACTGAAACAGCAAATCAGGCAGAATCTGCAAATCATTCAGAATAAAATAGAAAATCCTTCTGTTCCGGTTAAGCTGGAATCTGTACAGTCTGTCATGAAAGAAATCAATCAGGAAATTTATATTATTAATCAGGCAATTTATCAGAATAATCAGATTGCATCACAGCAGAGTCAGAAACAAAGGGAATGTCATGAAATCATCTGGAATCATATTGCTTTTCTGTTACGACAGGATGTCAATGCTTATTATGATAAAACTGACCGTTTCCGTCAGGAAATACAGTTTCTGCAAGCACAGTCAGCAGACTGTCAGAGACAAATAAAAGGCTTATCTGTTCAGATTTCTGCACTGAATCATCAGATGACAGATACAGATTCCACAATAGACAAAATGAATCAGCTTCTGAACCGCACAGGTTTTCAGGGCTTTCATATCCGGAAACATCCGCAGAACCAAAACTGCTGTCAGATTATCCGTTCCACCGGGGATATTGCGGAAAACCTCAGCGAAGGAGAACAGAAATTTCTTGCTTTTATCTATTTCTGTCAACTGGCATGTGAGAAAAATCCTGACCGCAATCAGGACAAAATCATCGTACTGGATGACCCTGTCAGCGGACTTGACAGCAGAACTGCTTCTGCTGTTACGGAAATGATTCTGGAAATGGCTGATTTATGCCATCAGAATCAATCCATACACCAAATGTTTGTACTGACACATCAGGAAATTTTACATCAGAAATTAATGCAGAAACAGGCTGAACGTACAAAATACACATCTTTTTATTTATTGCAGAAGAAAGAAAATATTTCTTCCATATTACCCATTGGCTAAAATATGACACAGAAAAGCCGATACAGGATAATTCCCATATCGGCTTTGTTTTCATTTGCTGAGAATTTCCATCATCAGCACAGCTCCGTCCTTGAATCCCTGAATGTACAGAACTTCATTGTCTCTTGAAGCATTCTCGCCCTGCATATCGCTGAGTTTATGGAACATATCAATCTGTTCCGCTGTCAGTGTCTTCTCAAACTCCGCTGAAAGTTTCAGCCATTTCTGTGTCAGTCTGTCATCAGGTTCTGCCTTCCGTTCTGACGGGCTGATTTCACCGTGATACAGTTCT
>Ga0326513_10004374_pt1 | contig 10144 bp, 8 predicted proteins | sample 2_2465_0518_D_FD_203654 | JGI IMG/M metagenome (GOLD analysis project Ga0326513, IMG submission 203654) | Bovine rumen microbial communities from UC Davis, California, United States - 2_2465_0518 | ecosystem: Host-associated > Mammals > Digestive system > Stomach > Rumen | place: USA: California...
TACAGACTACCCAGAAGCCGAGTTATTTGTTAACGGCAAGAGCCAGGGACGGATAAAGAAGAATTCCAAAGAGCGACTCGACCGCTACCGTCTGCGCTGGAACAACGTAAAGTACCAGCCAGGCGAACTCAGGGTCGTTGTCTATGATGAAATGGGTAAGAATAGCGGCGAGCAAAGAGTGAAGACTGCCGACAAAGCAGACCGTCTGAGAGCAGATGTTTGGACACAACACGGCAAGACCATGCTGAAGGCTGATGGCGAGGATTTAGCCTTTGTCACCGTTTCGCTGACAGATGCTAACGGCACACTCATCCCTAATGCTACCGACCAACTGACATTCGAAGTCGAGGGCTCCGGACGTTTTCGTGCCGTATGCAATGGTGATGCCACTTCTTTGGAGCCGTTCACCAAGCCCCAGATGAAACTGTTCAGCGGCCAACTCGTGGTTATCGTGCAGTCCTCCCAACAAGCCGGAAATATAACTTTGAATATTAATGACCCACAACAAAATTTATCAGAACGCATAACCATACCTGTCCAATGAAAAAAACTATTGTCCTTGCATGTTTAGCTTTTACTTTGGGTAGCCATGCTGAAAATCGCGTATTCAGTCCTACCGACCCACACATCCAATATGTTGGTCGTATTAGCTTTCAAAATCCAGAACGTCCTAAATTCAGCTATCCCGGCACACAGATCAACGTTGCTTTCGAAGGCACTACGCTCCGCATGAAATGCAAGCCTGGCAGCGGGTACTTCATGGCCAGGATTGATGATGCCGAGCCGTTCAAGGTGGCCTTTCGAGGCGAACGCGACTCGGTGGTTACCCTCTGCACGGCCTTGTCTCAAGGACGTCATACGGCCCGCCTGATGTACTGCATAGAGGGCTATGAATACCTACCTGAGTTCTGGGGCTTTATCACCGACGGACAACTCGTCACCCCACCCGCCCTGCCATTAAAAAAGCTCGAATTCATCGGCAATTCCATTACCTGCGGCTATGGTAACGAGGGCAAACTTGGCGAGCCTTTTGCCTTTGAAACCGAGAATCACTACTATGCATATGCCCAGATCACAGCACGCCAGCTAGGAGCCGTGGCCAGCATCGTAGCCCGCAGCGGCATCGGTGCCTACCGCAACTACGGGGAGGCGAAGACTGGGTCACCAGACTACAACATGCCCGCGCAGTATGAATACACACTCTACAACAACCACTCCGAACGTTGGGACTTCAGCCGCTACCAACCTGACGTGGTCTGCATCAACCTCGGCACCAACGATCTGTCAACCAACAACTACGACACCACACTACTGAAGCAAGGCTACAAGCGTCTCTTAGGACAGGTACGGACGAACAATACCAAAGCAAAGATTGTGTTCCTCTGCGGTTCAATGCTACAGGGGCAGGAACTTGACATCTGTAAACAGCTGCTCAACGAGGTGGCTGCAGAGGCCCGTCAAGCAGGCGACAAGGAAGTATTCCGCTTCGACTTCACACCCCAAGGCGACCTTGGTTACGGCTCCGACTGGCATCCCAGTCTGGTCCAGCACCAGAAGATGGCAGACGAGCTGACAGTCTACCTTAGACAGCTGATGAAGTAAGCTTCGCCCAACAAAGAACAGTTGGGAGTTAAAATAACCCAATTTACAACTTTTTAGGGAGAAAAATATGGCCATTTGAAGATAAATCGCTAATTTTGCAAGCCAAAACAGACAAGGCATGGAAATCAAAGTCGTCAACAAAGGGCATCAGCCCCTGCCACAGTATGCAACGCCCCAGAGTGCGGGCATGGACTTGCGGGCCAATCTCGATACGCCCATCACGTTGCGCCCCATGGAGCGACGGCTCATCCCTACGGGGCTCTACATCGCCCTGCCTCCGGGCTATGAGGCCCAGGTGAGGCCGCGCAGCGGACTGGCCCTGAAGAAAGGCATCACCGTTCTGAACTCACCAGGCACCATCGATGCCGACTATCGCGGCGAGATAGGTGTCCTGCTCATAAACCTGTCACAGGATGACTTTATGTTGAATGACGGCGAGCGCATTGCCCAGATGGTGGTTGCACGCTGCGAGCAAGGACAATTTCTGTCAGTAGATGCACTTGACGAGACCATTCGGGGCGAAGGCGGCTACGGACATACGGGAGTGAAATAATCGATTTATTAGAGTGAGGAAGTTAGGTTTACCGCTACTCCTGCTGTTTTTCAGCACTGTCGGGCTGGCCGAAGAAACGGTCGGTCTGATTTATGACACATTCTTCTTTGAAGCCATGGTACAGCGGCAGAAAGGCAACAACGATGCTGCCTTTGACCTTCTACAGCACTGCATCAGCCTGAACCCGCAGGCTGCAGAGGCCTACTACTATCTGGCGCAGTACTATCAGATGCTGAAGAATGACAGCCTAGCCCAGCAACATTACCTGAAGGCTGCGGAGCTGGAGCCTGACAATCCGACATTCCTTGAAACGGTGGCACAGTCGTACATCAGCCAGCAGGACTACGACAAGGCCATCACCGTCGTGAACCAGCTCTACGAGCAGGACAAGGGCCGCGAAGAACTGCTTGAAATGCTTTACGAGCTATACCTGCAAACAGAGAACTACGACAAAGCCATTGAGACCCTGAACCTCATAGAGGCCGCCGAGGGCAAAAGCGAACGGTTGTCATATACCAAGAGTGAGCTGTTCACCAAGATGGGCGACAAAGAGGCGGCCATCGCCGAGATGAAAGCACTGTCAGGCCATTACCCCAACGACTTGAACTACAAGGGCATGTACGCCGATATGCTGCTGCGCAACGACGAAGAGCGGCTAGCGGTGGAAATCTACAACCAGATTCTGTCCGAGGAGCCTGATAACACCCGTGCCCAAGTGTCGCTCCGCAGCTACTACCGTGTGCAGGGTGAGGACGAGAAGGCAGACTCCATCACCGAGCGCATCCTACTGAACAAGAATACCACTACCGAACAGCGTATCTACTTGTTGCGGCAGGTAGTGGCCGACAACGAGCGTACCGACGGTGACAGCACAAAGGTGCTGGCCATGTTCCATAAGTTGCTGGCAAAACCCCAGCAAAATGCCGACATTGCCACACTCTGTGCCGCCTACATGGACTTGAAGAAGATGCCCCGCGACAGTGTGAAAGCCATGCTCCAGACCGTTCTCCGCATCGCCCCCGACAACGCCTCCGCCCGACTGCAGCTGGTCAGCTTTGCCTGGGATGACAAGAACCGGGACGAGGTCATCACCCTGTGTCAGGAGGCTCGCCAGTACAACCCGGAGGAAATGGCGTTCTACTACTATCAGGGCATGGCCTATTACCAGGAGGAAGATCACGACAAGGCCTTGGAGGCATTCCAGAACGGCATTGACGTGATTAACGAAGAGAGCAACCCAGCCATCGTCAGCGATTTCTACGCCATACTGGGCGACCTGCTACATCAGAAGGGAATGGCCCAAGAGGCTTTCGAAGCCTACGATTCGTGCCTTGTGTGGAAGGATGACAACATCATGTGCATGAACAACTACGCCTACTATCTCAGTGAACTGGGACAGCAATTGGACAAAGCCGAGGAGATGAGCTACAAGACCATCAAAGCCGAGCCCAAGAGTGCCACCTACCTCGACACCTACGCCTGGATACTGTTCATGCAGAACCGCTATGCCGAGGCAAAAATTTACATTGACCAGGCCTTGCAGAACGACTCCGACAGTAGTGCCGTCATCACCGAGCATGCCGGCGACATCTACATCCAGAACAACGACCCCGAGCGTGCCGTTGCCCTGTGGCAGCAAGCCCTGCAAAAAGCCCCGGAGAACAAAGTGCTCATCAGAAAAATAAAAAAAAGAAAATACATTAAGAAATGAAGACATCGAATATCTTAAAGACGGCCGCCATTGCACTGACCCTGCTGCTGGCATCGTGCGGCACGAAGAAAAAGGTGGCTGAAGAACAGAAGCCCGCAGTTGTCATCAACACCGGCCAGACAGAGTTCTTGAACAAGGTGACCAAGAACATGCAGCAGACGAAATTCATCACTTCCAAGGTGAAATTCTCTGTCGAGGTGGGCGCACAGGATATCACACTCACCGGCAACCTCAAGATGAAGCGCGACGATGTCATCCGCCTGCAGCTCATGGCCTTTGGCTTTGTCGAGGCAGCACGCATCGAGTTCACCAAGGACTATGTGCTCATCATGGACCGCATCAACAAGCAATACATCAAGGCACCCTACGTCCACATTGACTTCCTGCGCAACAGCGGTCTGAACTTCTATTCACTGCAGGCTCTGTTCTGGAACGAGCTGTTCCAGCCCAACCATGTCACGTTAGCCGCCGAGGACATGCAGAAGTTTACGACAAACACCGATAACGAGGATGCCCTCATCGGCTATGAGGACGGCAAGATAGACTACAGCTGGCTGGCCAACCAGAGCACAGGCATCATCAAGATGGCCAACATCATGTACAAAGACCGCTTCAATGGCAACACACAGCTCAATTGGGACTACGACAACTTCAAAGTGATGGAGAATACCAACAAGCAATTCCCCAACGACATGAATGTCATCCTGACAACACCCAAGAAGGAAATCAAACTGGGCATCAAGTTGAACTACATCAACAACGAAACTGAGTGGGAGACACGTACGGAAGTCTCGACCAAGTACCGCGAGGTGAGCATTGACGAAATCCTGCGGCGTTTCATGGCATTGTAACCTAACCCATGAGGCCATTTCATTTCTGGATACTGACTGTCAGCTGCTGGCTGCTGGCTTTCACTGCTGTTCCTGCACAGACACGTAAGTCTGCGCAGCAAAAAGCACGTACCGCCCAAGTACAAAAGACCAAAGCCAAAAGCCAACCGGCCAAAGCCAAGTCCCAACAGGCAAAAGGCAAGTCCAAGATCCAGCCGGCAAAAGGCAAGCCCCAGCAGGCCAAGGGCAAGGGACAGAATACGAAAGCAAAAACACCTCAAGGACCTACCGTCAAAGGTCTGCAGAGCCAGCGCCAACTGCTGCAGAAACAGATTAAGGAGCAGGAACTCAAGCTGCAAGCCAACCGTAAGGATGTGAAGAAGCGTCTGGAGAATCTTCAGATGATTAACACTGAGATTGCCGACAAGCGCCGAACCATCGACACCATTCGCCACGACCTGAACATCCTTGACGGCAACATCGCCACTCTGGACATCCAGCTGAAAACCCTGGAACAGAAGCTCACCGAGCGTAAGCAAAACTACATGAAGTCCATGCGCTACATGCACCGCAATCGTTCACTCCAAAACCAGCTCATGTTCATCTTCAGCGCACAGAACTTCACACAGATGTACCGCCGTATGCGCTTCACCCGCGAATACGCCCAGTACCAGCGGGCACAGGGCGAGGCGGTCATGATCATGCAAGAGCAGGTGGAACAGGCCAAGAAGGAACTCTCCAGCACCAAACAGCAGAAGAGTACCCTGCTCGACCGCGACGAACAGGAACGCAAGGACCTCGAAGGCAAGCAAGCCGAACAGCAGCAAGTGGTCAACACCTTGCAGAAAGAACAAAAGACCATACAGGGACTTATTGACGAACAGCGTAAGAAAGATGCTGCCCTCAACGCCCAAATTGAGAAGCTTATTGCCGAGGAAGTAGCCCGTGCCAAGGCCCGTGCCGAAGCCGAGGCCAAGCGCAAGGCCGCCGAAGAGGCTGCTAAGAAAAGGGCTGCCGAGCTGGCCCGCAAGAAAGCCGCTGCAGAGGCTGCCGCCCGCGAGAATGCCCGCCGCATTGCTGAGGCCAAGGCTCGTGAGGAGCGTGCCAAGCAGGAGGCTCTGGCCGCCGCCAAAAAGAGTGAGGATGAGAAGAAAGCTGCCGAACAGGCGGCCCGTGAGGCGGAACAGGCCCGCCGTGCCGCCGAGCGTAAGGCTGCCGAAGATGCCAAGGCTCATGAACGTGAGATGGCTGAAGCTCAGCGCAAGTCCCTTCGCGAGACCCCAAAAGTAGAGAAATCATCGTTCAAGTCTTCCAACACTGTTGCCGACCGCCATCTCAGCGGCAGTTTCGAGAGCAACCGGGGCCGGCTGCCCATGCCCATATCAGGCAAATACCGCATTGTCAGCGGCTTCGGTCAGAACGACGTCGAAGGTCTGAAAGGAGTTCGTCTCGACAACAAAGGCATCAACATCAAGGGAGATGCCGGTGCACAGGTCCGGAGCATCTTCGATGGGGAAGTATGTGCTGTCTTCAATATCAGCGGCATCATGGGTGTCATGGTGCGCCATGGCCGTTACATCTCGGTCTATTCCAACCTATCGTCTGTCAGTGTCCAGCGTGGCCAGCGTGTCAGCACCCGTCAGGCACTGGGTTCCGTCGGTTCCGACGGCATCCTCAAGTTCCAGTTACGCAACGGCAGCGACCCGCAGAATCCCTCCCGCTGGCTGGCTCGCTGACCACCTGTCAATTACCAGAATAGCTGTTCAGGATATTCAGATAATATTCCTTGAAATCTTTCCACCTATAATAAGGAGCCATGTTCGTCTTGAGCGGCAGCGTGACCTCATCCTCGTTGAGCAAAACCTTAAAGATGACGTCCGTATCTCGCGTGTTCCTACAATAAAAGACGAACTGTATGTTTGCTGACATGGGAATAATCCTATAGTTACGCCATCCCTTACGGTCTATCTGTTCCAGGTCATTGATCTGCTGGCCGTAACCGTTCAGGTCAAGGAGGCAAACCAGCGACAGCAATGCCCTCTCATGGCCAAAGCGGAGCGAGACACAAGGCTGTCCCTTGCCAATGCAGCTGTCAGCCTCAAGGATGATGCGGCGGAGCAGGTTCCGCTGTGAGAATGGCTGACGGCCATCGTTTTGGGGAGAGGCAGCGAAACCGAGATAATAGCGGGCGTTTTCGCGCAGCCAGTTCTGGTACAGTTCCTCGTCCGAGTACGCATCGTATAGGGTCAGGTGCTTACGCTGTTCCGTATTCTGGATATTAGAAGCCACCTTGAAAAAACTGTAGTTGAGAAGTGAGGCATTCACTTCTCGCTTGATGTATGCCGTATCGTTGAAGAGGCGCTCCATCAACTGTGCAGGACGGTCGTGATGCCAGTAAAACATCTGGAACGGTTCTCCGGTGGTCATGTCAACTCCGGCTTTCTCCAATAAAGTGTCTTTCTGGTCCATGTAATACATGTCGGACATGCTAGCATCATGCGTGATCCTCAGGCGGGGATTCTTTAGAAGAAACTGTTGCAAGGCGTTTTCCATAGACAGCAAGCTGCGTATGGTCACGGTACTCTTGGCATCAACATGCGCACTGCCGGCAAACACCTCGGGGAAGCGTTCATACATCCGCCGAGCTATCTGCTTCTGCTGCTCCGCCCCCAACAGGGTCAATTCCCCCTGCCGTCCCTCCACATCTTGGCGTATGACTTCCAAGCGCAGCAGGATATTCTCGCCGAAAAGGGTCAGTTTACCCGCCGTGGAGGCACGGCGCAAGGTATTCAGCGAATAGTCGTACTCCTGCATACTGGTAAGATAGCAGGAACCATGGCTACCGTAATGGCTGATATGGAAAGGCCGCCAGCCGTCAGGAGCCGGCGACAGGCGTTTCTGCGGTCCCATGTAGGCCAGCAAGTTGCTGGCCGACAACCTCAGATTATTCGCGATCTCCTCCTTAGCTGTCTGCCCCATGAGGAGTACTGACATAAATACCGAGAAGAGAAATGATACCGTTCTTCTCATAGCCTTCAATTTTTCACATTTCGCGTGCAAAGGTACAAAAATAATTCATAAATCATGGGCCATAATTCACAATTATTTTTTATCTTTGCACACAAATTGGTAACGCTTATGGGTAAAAGTTCAAAATGGCACGATGACAACTGGCTGCTGCTCATGCAAATCTACCTGCGCCGCCCCGTCGGTGTGAAGGCTGTATATAACCGCGAGATGGTGAACTTAGGGCTGGAATTGCATATACATCCCCAGATCCTGAATTCTAAAATGCGCGACATCGCATCGTTGGAGACACCACGTATAGAGCACATCTGGCAAACCTACGGCAACAACCCGCGCAAACTAGCACGGGCAGCAAGCCTGTTGCGCGAGATGAAAGGATTCGGACGGGCAGACGAGTTCTACGACGGTGTCGAATTGAACAAAACATGGGAAAAGGACTGGGAACCGCTGGCTGAAGACAAATCACTGACTCCCATCATACTGATACTGGTTCTCGACCTGTACTTCCGTCTGACACCAGCCACCATGGTGAGAGAGACACCCGAAGTCCAAGAACTGGCACGCCTTATAGGCATCAGCACCAGCGTAGCTGTGGAAATATTAGACGGTTTCCAGCACTGCGACCCATACCTGAACCGCCGCGATGTCTCGCTGAGTCCTCTGTTGCTACCCTGTCAGAAGGTATGGCAACGCTACGGGAACGGCGATACGGAAGACCTGGCGGAACTGGCCAGGCAACTCATGGAATACTATAGGACGAAATAAACTGAGATGAGCGAAAGACAGGGACAAATACAGGAGCTGAAACAAGAGCAGAAACTCATACAGAGTATCTCACAACAGCAGTTGCTACAGGCGCAGCTGGTGGAGCTGCCCATTGCCCAGCTTATAGAGCGTATCAACACCGAGATGGACGACAATCCGGCCTTGGAGACCAATACCGATGCCACGGAGTCTCCCGACTACCCGGACTATTCGGAATCTTCAGACACTTCAGAAGATATAGAAGACTATGACACCCAGCGCGAGCGTGAAGAACGCCAATCGGCCCTTGATGCTGCCTTAGAGGGCATTGGCCGTGACGATGAAGATCTGCCTGTCTTTCACGGCGACAGCAATGTGGGTGAGGAGCGTGAAGAATTACTGTTCGGTGAAACGACATCGTTCCACGACCTGCTGAAAGAACAGATGAGTCTGGCCAACCTAACAGAACGCGAACGCGACATCATGGAATACCTCATCGGCTCACTCGATGATGACGGACTGCTGCGCAAGCAGTCGGCGGCCATCAGCGACGAACTGGCCATCTACCATAACATTGAGGCTACGCCACAGGAGATTGACAGCGTCATCGCGATACTCCAGCAGTTCGACCCTGCCGGCATCGGGGCACACACACTGCAAGAGTGCCTGCTGCTACAGATTGCCCGCCGCGAAGACTCTACTCTGAAGACCCTGATGCAACGGGTGGTCACCAATTATTTCGAAGCTTTCACCAAGAAGCACTGGGACAAGATCCAGTCTGCACTCAAACTAAACGACCTGCAGACGCAGGCCCTTTTCGGTGAACTGCGGAAACTGAACCCCAAACCCGGTGCCTCGATGGGAGAGACGGTCGGACGGTCAATACACCAGATAACCCCCGACTTCTTCGTCGAGACTCAGGACGACGGCACCGTCACCTTCACCTTGAATCAGGGCGACCTGCCAGAGTTGCAGGTGTCGCAGTCGTTTGCCGACTCCATGAAGGAATATCAGCAGAACAAGGAGCACATCACCCGCCAACAGAAAGAGGCCCTGCTCTATATAAAGAAAAAGGTGGAAGCCGCCCAAGGATTCATCGAAGCACTCCGTGTACGTCGTCACACATTAACTGTAACCATGCAAGCTATCATCCAGCTGCAGCGACAGTACTTCATCGACGGCGACGAGAGTTCACTGAAGCCGATGATCCTGAAAGACGTGGCCGAACGCACCGGACTTGACCTGTCAACCATCTCCCGCGTCTCCAACTCGAAGTACGCACAGACGAGGTGGGGGACCTTCCCCTTGCGCCATTTCTTCAGCGACAGCTATGTGACAGACCAGGGAGAAGAACTGTCCACACGCCAGATCAAGGCGGCTCTGCGCGACATTATCAATGCCGAAGACAAGCGTAAGCCGCTGAGCGACGATGCGCTGACCAGACTGCTGGCCGAACAGGGGTTCCCCATTGCCCGCCGTACCGTGGCAAAATACCGCGAACAGATGGGCCTACCTGTGGCAAGACTAAGAAAATAAGGAAAAGGAGCCATGACAAGAGAACGACAAATCATCATAGCGGCAAGGGTGGCCAGCATGGTCTTCACCCCTTTCTACCTGCCCATCCTGGGTCTGATAGTGCTGTTTTTCCTGACCTATCTTAGCCAGTATCCGCCCAGC
>Ga0326513_10004375_pt1 | contig 10141 bp, 8 predicted proteins | sample 2_2465_0518_D_FD_203654 | JGI IMG/M metagenome (GOLD analysis project Ga0326513, IMG submission 203654) | Bovine rumen microbial communities from UC Davis, California, United States - 2_2465_0518 | ecosystem: Host-associated > Mammals > Digestive system > Stomach > Rumen | place: USA: California...
CGACAGCTTCATCACCTCCTCCTTGTTCATGTTGCCGAAGCTGGTGTTCGAGTGGAAGTAGGGCTGCAGCTGCGGGGGCAGCAGGTTGTTGAACCACGTCGTCTTGTAGATGCCCTGCCGGGGACCTGTCTCCGTGAGTCGTGGCCAACGGCCATATATCTGTGGGATCCGTGACTGTGTGACATTTCTTTCTTACACTGGGGGACAGGAATGTTACATCGTTTGGGGGAAATAAAGTCGATATGCTACTTCACGCTTGTGGCCTGATCTTCGTCGTCCATACGCGTGTCCCAGAAGCCGGCAATGTAGATGGTATCGTCTTCAACGCGATAGACCAGCTTGTTCAGTCCGTTAATAATAATGCATCGGTAGGTTTGCGGGCGGTCTTCAAACAGCGGGTCAATCTGCCCGATGCCCGGGCTGCGCTTCAGGAGGTCGGTGGTTTCGCGAATCTCCTGTTTGAACTTGTACTTGCGCTTGGCGCCAAACTGCTGGCGAATGTAGTTGGCTACTTCGTCACGTTGCTTCCTGGCGCGTTCAGACCATTTCACTCTCATACGGCTTCCAGTTGCAGTTTCTGTTCTTCTGCCAGTTCTCGCTCGTACTCCTCCTCGTCCTCTTTCCACAGGTCATCATCATCGATGCCGCCTCCCGCTGCAATCTCGGCCTCGGCTTCGTCGAGTATGGCGTTCATCTCCTTCAGGGTTAAGGGGCGTGGGGGGGCCGCCTTCTTCTTGGCGTAGTCGGCCAGTTGCTCACTCAGCCAAAGCATGTTGGCGGTAGATAGCGTACCTGTGAGGTAGTCGCGCAGGTTTGTCAATGCAGCTGTACTCATAACCTTTCCTTTCTTTTTTTGTGGTTCGACGCTGCAAAGATACGACTTTTTCCCGAAATTATCGCGTTTTCCCAGAAATAATTATGCATAAATGATGGTGGAATGAAAAAAAAGCATTACCTTTGCAGCGCCAACGGAGGAACACCCTGCTTGTTGAAGGGCGCCGGCGGTAAGATAAATTGCATAGGAATATGAAAGTATTGAAATTCGGCGGAACGTCCGTAGGTTCCGTAAAAAGCATTCTTAGCTTGAAGAAAATCGTGGAGACAGAGGCTCGGACGCAACCTGTCGTAGTAGTAGTAAGTGCACTTAACGGCATCACCGACAAACTGATCGCCACATCACAGATGGCCAAGCAGGGCGATGAGCACTATCGTGAGGAATTCGACGCGATGGTGACACGCCACCACCAGATGATCGAGGCCATCATTACGGATGACAAAAAGCGCGTAGACTTATTTAATAATGTAGACCAGCTCTTCGACCAGTTGAAGAGTATCTTCTACGGTGTTTACCTGATTCACGACCTGTCAAAGAAGACCGAGGACACGATTGTCTCGTATGGCGAGCGTCTGTCGTCGCACATCGTGGCCGCGATGGTGAAGAACGGTGTCCGCATGAACGCCCGTGACTTTATCCGCACGGAAAAGAAGCAGGGCCGACATGTGATTGACGCCGACCTGACCACCGAGCTGGTGAAGGAAGCCTTCAAGGACATGAGCGACAAGAACGTGTATGTGGTGCCGGGATTTATTGCCCGCGACCGTGACACGCACGAGACGACGAACCTGGGTCGTGGCGGTTCAGACTATACCGCCTCTATCATCGCCGCCGTACTGAATGCCGAGGTGCTGGAGATCTGGACCGACGTGGACGGCTTCATGACCGCCGACCCGAAGGTGATCAAGACTGCCTATACCATCAACGAGCTCTCGTACGTGGAGGCGATGGAGCTCTGTAACTTCGGTGCCAAGGTGATCTATCCCCCGACGATCTATCCCGTCTGCGTGAAGAATATACCTATCAAGGTGAAGAACACCTTCAACCCCGAACACCCGGGAACGCTCATCAAGGCCACGATCGACAACGACCAGAAGCCCATCAAGGGTATCTCAAGTATCAAGGGTACGTCGCTGATTACCGTTACGGGGCTGTCGATGGTGGGTGTCATCGGTGTCAACCGCCGTATCTTCACGACGCTCGCCAACAAAGGCATCTCAGTGTTCATGGTGTCGCAGGCATCGTCAGAGAACTCTACCTCTATCGGTGTGCGCGACGAGGATGCCGAGGCCGCTGCCGAAGTGCTGAACGCCGAGTTCGCCAAGGAGATTGAGACAGGCGCCATGTTCCCCATGCAGGTGGAGAGTGGACTCGCTACCATCGCCATCGTGGGTGAGAACATGAAACAGACACCGGGTATTGCCGGTAAGCTGTTTGGTACGCTCGGACGCTCAGGTATCAGCGTGATTGCCTGCGCCCAGGGTGCCTCTGAAACGAATATCTCGTTCGTTGTCGATGGCAAGTTCCTGCGCAAGTCGCTGAACGTGCTGCACGACTCGTTCTTCCTGTCAGAATACAAGGTGCTCAACATCTTCATCTGCGGTATCGGTACTGTGGGCGGCATGCTGCTCGAACAGATTCGTACCCAGCAGCAGTTCCTCATGCAGTCACGTCGTCTGAAGCTGAACGTTGTCGGTATCTCCGATGTCGACAACTTCGTTCTTGACCGCGATGGCATCGACCTCGACAACTACGAGAAGATTCTGCGCGCAGGTTTCAAGGCAGACACCGACCACATGCGCGAGGAAATCATCAAGATGAACATCTTCAATAGCGTCTTCGTCGACTGTACCGCCAGCCGTCAGATTGCTACACTCTACCAGACTTTCCTGGAGCACAATATATCCGTCGTTGCAGCCAACAAGATTGCTGCTTCGAGCGACTACGACAGCTACGTGAAGTTGCGCCAGACAGCCCGCGACCGTGGTGTGTGGTTCCGCTACGAGACCAACGTTGGTGCCGGTCTGCCGATTATCGGAACCATCAATGACCTTTGCAACTCTGGCGATAAGATCCTGAAGATTGAGGCTATCCTCTCTGGTACGCTGAACTTCATCTTCAACGAGATTGCCGCCGACGTGCCATTCTCTGAGACCGTCCGCCGTGCCAAGGAACAGCGCTACTCAGAGCCTGATCCACGTATTGACCTCAGCGGTACCGACGTTATCCGTAAGCTGGTGATTCTGACCCGTGAGGCAGGTTACAAGGTGGAGCAGGACGATGTAGAAAAACATCTCTTCGTGCCCGACAGCTACTTCGAGGGTTCTATCGACGACTTCTGGAAACGTCTGCCTGAACTCGATGCCGACTTCGAGGCTCGTCGCAAGGTGCTCGAATCAGAGAACAAGCGCTGGCGCTTCGTTGCCACGATGGAGGCCGATGAGAACGACCCATCGAACTTCAAGACCAGCGTCGCCCTGAAGGAGGTGCCCTACGGCCATCCGTTCTACGGTCTGGAGGGTTCGAACAACATCGTGCTGCTGACTACCGAGCGCTACAAGGAATATCCGATGCTCATCCAGGGCTATGGTGCCGGTGCTGCCGTCACTGCCGCCGGTGTCTTCGCCAACATCATGTCAATCGCAAATATTTAGTTTATGAAGCATATCATCATATTAGGTGATGGCATGGCAGATCTTCCCGTCGCCCGACTCGGCGGGAAGACCCTGCTGCAATATGCCCATAAGCCCATGATGGACCGGTTGGCCCGCGAAGGCCGTTGCGGCCGGTTGATGACCGTCCCCGAGGGATTTCCTCCCGGCTCAGAGGTCGCCAACACCTCCATCCTCGGCTACGACCTGAATAAAGTCTACGAAGGCCGCGGTCCCCTCGAAGCCGCCAGCATCGGCTATGAGATGGGTAACGACGACCTGGCTCTGCGCTGCAATATCATCACGTTGGAAAACGACAGGATTATCACCCATAACGGTGGCAACCTGGAGACTGCCGACGGTGATGTGCTGATCAAATACCTGAATGAGAAGCTGGCTGCGCCCATCAACGAACGTGAGGGTTTCGAGCGTGTGAAATTCATCACAGGCATCCAGTACCGTCATCTGCTCGTCATCAAGGGTGGCAACAAGCATATCATCTGTGCCCCACCCCACGACCATCCCAATCAGGAGTGGTTCCCCCTGCTGGTGAAATCAGAATCGAGGAATACCTACCATCATAGCGGTTCCGTCAGACTCTCGCCCGAGGAGACGGCCAAGCTCCTCAACGAGATGATCATCAAGTCGCAGGAACTTCTGGCCGCACACCCCTTCAACATCGAGCGTGCCAAACGTGGTGAACGTCAGGCCAATAGCATCTGGCCCTGGAGCGGTGGCTACCGTCCGTCGATGGAGACGTTGATGCATCGTTATCCGCAGATCAAGTCGGGTTCGGTGATCTCCGCCGTCGACCTGATTCGCGGCATCGGTCACTATGCCGGTCTGAAGAATATCCGCGTAAAGGGTGCCACCGGTCTGGCAGACACCAACTACGAAGGCAAGGCAGAAGCTGCCGTCAAAGCCCTGGAGAAGGACGACTTCGTATTTGTCCATGTAGAGGCCAGCGACGAAGCCGGACACGACGGAGACCTGGAACTGAAGCTCAAGACCATCGAGTATCTCGACCAACGGCTCATTGCACCTATATATAATAAGGTGTCGACTTGGAAAGAGCCAGTATGCATCGCCGTGCTGCCCGACCATCTGACGCCCGTAGAGCAACGGATACACGTCGGACAAGCCGTACCGTTCCTGATCTGGCACCGTGGCATCAAGCCCGACGACGTACAACAGTACGACGAGGTGTCGTGTGTCAGCGGCTCCTACGGTCTGCTCCTGCACGACCAGTTTATGCAGGCCTTTATGAGTATTAAGTGAATAGTGATTAGTGAATAGTGAATAGTGATTAGTGAATAGTTATGAATTACTATAGTACCAATGGGAAGGCGCCTATCGCCGATTTACAGAAGGCCGTTGTGAAAGGTCTCGCAGAAGACCGCGGCCTGTATATGCCTGAGGAGATCAAACTGCTGCCGAAGGTATTCTTCGACAACATCCAGGAGATGAACTTCCAACAGATTGCCTACAATGTGGCGAGTGCCTTCTTCGGAGAAGATGTAGACCTCGACGCGCTGCAGGATCTCGTCTACGACACGCTGTCGTTCGACTGTCCGGTCAAGCAGGTCAAGGAGAATATCTATGCCTTGGAACTCTTCCACGGCCCCACCCTCGCCTTCAAGGATGTGGGCGCCCGCTTTATGGCCAGGCTCCTTCAATACTTCCTAAGAACTGAGAATTTAGAACTGAGAACTGAGAGGTATGATCACACTTGTAATGAGAAGTCCTCTGACAGCAAAACTAATCATAACTCTCAGTTCTCAACTCTCAGTTCTCAGTTAGTAAATGTCCTCGTGGCGACCAGCGGCGATACCGGCTCGGCTGTGGCCAACGGTTTTCTTGGCGTGGAGGGTATCCACGTTTACGTGCTCTATCCGAAGGGCAAGGTGAGCCCCATCCAGGAGTGCCAGTTCACGACCCTCGGCAAGAACATCACCGCCATCGAGGTCGACGGTGTCTTCGACGACTGTCAGGCACTGGTGAAGTCGGCCTTTATGGACGAGGAACTGAATCAGCACATGATGTTGACGTCAGCCAACTCGATCAATGTGGCCCGTTTCCTGCCGCAGGCCTTCTATTATTTCAATGCCTTCGCAAGGATGAAAGCTCTTGGCAAGGCTGGAAATCTGGTCATGTGCGTACCTTCAGGCAACTTCGGCAACATCTGTTCTGCACTGTTCGGCCACGAGATGGGACTGCCCATCAAGCGTTTCATTGCCGCCAACAATGCCAATGACATCTTCTTCAAGTACCTGCAGACTGGCAAGTACGAGCCCAAGGCCTCGGTACAGACCCTGGCCAATGCCATGGACGTGGGTGATCCCTCGAACTTCGCACGTATCATCAACCTCTACAGCCAGAACAACAAACTGACCGACGAGGCCACGCATCACCGGATCACCAACCTCATCAGCGGCGCAACCTACAGCGACGAACAGATCAAGGAGACGATGCGCCAGTGCTATGCCGAGACAGGATATATCCTCGATCCTCACGGGGCTTGTGGTTATCAAGCCCTCGTCGATGGTCTGCAACCCGGCGAGATCGGTGTATTCTGTGAGACTGCCCATCCGGCGAAGTTCAAGGAGAAGGTGGATGACATCCTGGGTACCGACGTAGAGATACCCGAACGTCTCGCCGCCTTTATGAGGGGCGAGAAGCAGAGCATAGAGATGTCGAAAGACTTCGCAGACTTCAAAGCCTACCTAATGAAGCAATAGCTTATAGCTTCACCTTCTGCACATCGTTCTCCACCAGCGTATAGATCAGCGCAGGCTGCTCGAAGAAGTCGTTCTCACGGAAGGTGTGCAGTTTATAGAACTTCACCGGGTCGATCCTGACATCGGCATTCACCGTAGGCTTCAGCAGGAAATGTTTGTCACGCTTATAAGAGAGGATCTGAATACAACAATGTTCGAGTGTATTCAGGTCCTCTCTTCCGAACTCCTCGATGTATTCCTTCGTGTTAGGTTCGATTTCACCCGTTGCACGGACCGTCCAGGCTGTACCTTCGGCCACCATATAGACATAACGCATGTAATAGTTGGAGTCGTTGACGATGTACGACTCGAAACGGGTCTGCGACAATTCCTTCACATCCATCGGAACAAAGGCCAGATAGGCGCTCAGCTTATTGCCACCGGCACGTTCCTCGGGCTTTGCCTTAAACGTGACGGGCTTATCTGCCGGCTCTGACTCCTCCTCTTTCTCTTGCGAAACAGCCTTGGCCGAATTCACCTTGACTTCCACAACATGCCGTGTGTCGTAATCCTCTTCACCGATAACCACGACCTCTGTGATGCGCATGGGCACCTCAAAACCGTCCTCATCCTCGACGAGCACGATGTTCTTCCCCTGGAATCCGGCAACCCTTCCGCCACCGACTTCACTTAGGAACCTGACTTGATCTCCTATCTTCATAATGCATGCAAAAATACGCATTTTTATCCTTTCTGCCAAATCTTTTATCATTTTTCTGCTCTCAGATTTGGAGGTTTCAGTTTTTTTCCCTATCTTTGCCCAATCTAATCAAAACAATTACGACTATGGCAAAAAGAACAACATGGCTGGCGCTGTTGCTGACCGCATTGGTAAGTACCGCCTATGGAGAGACAATCAATGAAGTAGAGGAAGTAGAGGCAACAACGGAGAAAGCAACCGTTGAGGTGCCTGCGTGGGTGAAGAACATCAAGTTCAGCGGCTACGGTATGCTACAGTATCAGGGACAGGATCCCGAAGGTAACCACTCGAACACCTTCAACCTCCGCCTGGCCCGTTTCATTCTCGACGGTAAGATCGGTGACTTCGACTGGCGTGCACAGATCCAGGGTACCAACGTAAAGGGTCCCGGTGAGCCTACGGTACAGTTGGTAGACCTCTATGCTGAATGGCGTAAATACTCGGAGTTCAAAATCCGTGTAGGACAGTTCAAGCGCGCCTTCACCTTTGAGAACCCCACCCACCCCATCACGCAGGGCTGGTATGCGTATGCCAACGTGATCAATGCCCTCTCAGGTTTCGGCGACCGTACGGGTGAGAAATCCTCAGGTGGCCGTGATATCGGTCTGCAGATTTCCGGTGACATCCTGCCCAACGCCAATGGCCGCAAGCTGCTGCACTATCAGGTGGGCGTCTATAATGGTGAGGGTATCAACCAGAAGGATAAGGACAACAAGAAGGATATCATCGGCGGTCTGTGGGTGATGCCTATCCAGGGTGTGCGTATCGGTGCCTTCGGCTGGACAGGTTCACGCGACGGTGTCGGCGACAAGAACCGTTACTGTCTCTCTGCTGAGTACGACAAGGACGAGTACACCTTCCGCGCAGAGTATCTGCACTCGCAGGGCTACGGATCCAATCTCGCCCTAGGCGACAAGGCCGACGGTTGGTATGCCTTCGGTATCGTGCCTATCACCAAGAGCAAGCTGCACGCCAAAGCGCGTTATCAGTGCTATCGCGACAATAAGGAGTGGGGACGCGCCAAGACGATGTATGAAGTTGGTTTCAACTATTTCTTCACGAAGAGCCTGCAACTGAACTTCGAGTATGCCCGTGTGAACGACCGTACACTGGAGAAACACGATTACAACTTCGTAGACGTGGAACTCGACTTCCGGTTCTAGAAGAACTTCTGCTTCAGTCTCTCCCAGAGGTGAGTCTTCTGTCGGAGGATGAGAAGCGAGAACAACAGGCTGACCAGGGACAGGCCGAGGCCAAAGACCCAGTAAGCATAGCCATCGACCGTTATAGTGGTAAAGTATGCCAGTAATCCTATCAGGATATGAATGGCACCATACCTTATAACGGCCGATGACATTTTATACCCGTACAGCCAATAGGCCACACCATTGATCATGATATAGTCGAAGACATGGGCTACCGTTATGGCAATACCCGTACCTATCAGTCCCCAATGTTCGTAGCCGTAGATGATCAACAGGACAAACACGACAAAGTAAGACGTCTCCAGGAAAAGGTAGACCAGCGATTTACCACGTGCCAGGGTGATATAAGCCACCGGCAATGTCAGCACCTTGAAGAACATCGCCAAGGCAGACACCTGTGCCATGGCAATCACCGGCATGAACTCATTGCTGAACATCAACGGAATCAATACGGGGAGGAACACGATCAATGCCGTCAGCATCGGAGAGATAATCAACAGCGACACCTCCATCTGACGATTCACCGTATAGTTCGTGGCCTCGATATCGCGATTCACCGCAGAAAGGCGTGGGAAATAGTCGGTCTCCATCGCCGAAAACACCATGCCCGCATAAGTGATCGTCAACATATAACCAGCATTGTACAGACCTAACACGTCAAGATCGCCCACCACGTTCAAATAGGAACGAATGACCATCTCTGCAGTACTACCCACAATACCGGCCACCGTGAAAGCCACACCGAGACGTACCATCTCCATCCCCTCGCCCAAGATGCCCCGGGCACCACTCAGGTGCAACGGATAGAGTCGCAGGGAATAATAGAGTGTGGCACACATCGTGACAAACGCCATCAGCACGATCACCGGTACGATACCCGCCTGCCAGAAGAAATAATAGATCGGAATGGATATCACCAACGAAGCCAGTGCCGCTATGATCTGTACCAACGCCAAGGCACCAAGACGACGCTGGCCTTTCAGGATGGCCGTTTCACCACCGGTAATGGCGAGCATACCCACAGCAGGCGCCAAAAGGATGAAGTGCAGACTATGGTCACCCCAGGAGAAGGTCGTATTGCTCAGGAACGGTCCGATGACAATACATACCAACATGCCGATGAGCGCCGTCAACAAGCTCCAGCCACGCACTACCTTCACGAAATGAGCCGTCTGTGCCTCATCGCCATGATCGTAGAGTTCGGAGATATGACGTACGGCACTGAAAGAGATGCCCAGATGAGTGGCCTGTGAGATGAAGCTGATGGTCGTGGTGAACAACGATACCAATCCCATTCCCCCAGGGCCTAACAAGACCGCAACAATCTTATTGCGCACAAGGCCTATCAACACATTCAGACCTTGCACGCCCCCGAAGACACCCGTGTATTTCAATACGTGGCTATAGCTTTCGTCGTGCTCTTGATTCATATTTCCATAAAATCAAACGCAAAAGTAGGGAAAATATTTCAAATATACAAATAATTTTGTAACTTTGTACCCATGAAACTCAGTATCGTCATTCCGGTCTATCGTGTAGAAGCCACTCTCGACAGATGTATCGAGAGTGTGTTGGGACAGGCGATTGACGATTTTGAAGTGATACTCGTTGACGACGGATCACCAGACGACTGTCCACGGATGTGCGACGAATGGGCCCAAAGAGATCCGCATATCTGGGTGATCCATCAAAAGAACGGCGGACTGAGTGCTGCCCGTAATGCCGGCATAGACATCGCTCAAGGCCACTACATCACTTTCGTGGATTCTGATGACTACATCAGCCCTGAAACCTATCTGCCATTATTGGAAGTCCTGGAGAACAATCCGGATATTGATATTCTGGAATACCCGATATTTGTCTTCTTCGGATCGGACAGGCAGCATCTGCTCAGCTTTGACGAGAGGACCTATCATGATATGGATGACTACTGGTATCACGGACAGGCCTACAAGCATACATACGCCTGTAAC
>Ga0326513_10004378_pt1 | contig 10131 bp, 9 predicted proteins | sample 2_2465_0518_D_FD_203654 | JGI IMG/M metagenome (GOLD analysis project Ga0326513, IMG submission 203654) | Bovine rumen microbial communities from UC Davis, California, United States - 2_2465_0518 | ecosystem: Host-associated > Mammals > Digestive system > Stomach > Rumen | place: USA: California...
TCTTATTAAACCGCCATTGCACACATAGAGGGCTGGAACGTTGTGTGCATTCCTCTTTATTGTGTTTTCTGCTGCAAAGTTACGAAATATATCAATACACTCCAATTTTTTAAAACTTTTTTTGTTATTAGTGGTGGATGAGACAAGAAATTGAAAAGGGTACATAAATTTGAGGGTTTGGGCCTTGTTTGGGGTAAAAAAGTCATCGTTTTTTTTGGTTTTCGGCTATTTTTTTGTTAACTTTGTCGCCGAAATGGAAATCAAAAAGTTTTATGCTCACGGCACGGATGACACAGATAGTTTTTGACCCTTCACGCGCGCAGGAATGGTGATTTTTTGAAAAATTTCATTCCTGCGCGCGTAGAGATTAACATTTCATCTGTGCATCTGTGCATTGAGAGGGTTGAAAGAAATTATCTCCATGACACGAGAAGATGATCTGCATAGCTGGTAGGTGATATTCCTTCGAGGCAAAGACGGCATCCCTTTCCAGACCCGCCAGAATCACTTTTTTTGGATTTTATGTGGTACTTTGGAAAAGTTTTCTTATATTTGCACTCAGATTAAAACTAAAAGACAATGAAAAGACTGATTACTACCCTAATCTTAGCCATCCTGACGATTACCGCAGGCGCTCAGAAAATTGATGTGAACGAGGTGTTGAAGGCCTGTCCGAAGAAGGCTTACGGCACTGATTGCCCCTACCAGTTTGAGGATGTGGAGCTGACGAAGGCTCCCAAGGGCTACAAAGCCTTCTACGTGAGTAACTATGCGCGGCATGGCTCGCGCTACTACTGGAACAGTCAGCTATACAGAGATCTGGACACGCTCTTGACGAAGGCGCACGACAACCACCAGCTGACGGCTGCGGGCGAGGCTTTCTACCAGCGTTTCGAGACGGTGAAGGATGAACTGATGACAGGCTGGAGCGAACTGACACAGTTGGGCTGGGAGCAGCATCAGGGTATCGCCAGAAGGATGTATGAGCAGTTCCCCGAGGTGTTTGAGAAGGGAGGCAACGTGCTTGCCATCTCGTCGCTGGTGGGGCGCTGTGTGCTCAGTATGTCGGCTTTCTGCCAGGAACTGGTGCAGTGCAACCCGAAGTTGGAGATCAGGGAACAGTCGTCGCGCTTCACGCTCGACGGTGTGGTGCCGATGGACGATCAGAACCCTGTGAAGCATGTCTATCCCAGAGCTCATCCGCGCTATGAACTCAACCGCGACCAGTTCAAGGGCAATGACCTGCCGCTGGGCAAAATGGTGACGGAGCGTGTGTTCTCCAGCACGGAGGGCTTAGGCCGCATAGGTCATATAGGCGAGAGTCTGATCAACCTCTATACCTCGCTGCCGAACATCGGGCATGAGGGACTGATGGGCGACCTCGTGACCGACGACGAGATTGTGGCCCGTTGGGAGGCGTCTAACTTAGGAACTTACTCCTGGTTGTTCGAGTACAAGTATTACATGATTCCCATCTTGCAGGACATCATGAAGAAGGCGAATGCGGTGATTGACGGCAGTAGCGACCGTGTGGCTGACCTCAGATTCGGTCACGACTCCTATATCGGACCGCTGACGGTGCTGATGGGCATCAACGGCGCTGACCAGGATCCCGTGGATCCCAACGAGGTGAAGTATTGCTATCAGAACTGGCAGACGTGTAAGGCCTGCAACATACAACTGATATTCTATCGTGGTGAAGGCGGTCAGCAGGACGTGATCGTGAAGTGCCTGCTGAACGGCAAGGAAGCCTGCCTGCCAGTACCCACCGATAACTATCCTTATTACCGGTGGGCTGACTTCTGCAGTTATTATGACGCTTTGATCGAATCAGCGAATAAACAGTAACTCGCGATACTTGGGCAGCGACCAGAGTCCATCTTCTACGATCATCTCAAGATGGTCGATCTCTGAGCGGATGGCATCCATCTTCGGACATACGGTGTCGTGATAGGCGATGGCACGCTCGTGGATGCTGGGGATGTGATTGGCGATACGACGGGCATCGGTAAGCTCCTCGACGAACTGTTCGATACGCTCCGTGCGCTCGGCAATCTCAGCTATCAGCTTCATGTTACGGGCTGAGAGACGGTTGGCCTGTTCCTCTGGGAACACAGCCTTCATGCCCTGCACGTTCTTGATGAGCTGTGACTGGTAGTGGGTAGAGACAGGGATGATGTGGTTCATCGACAGGTCGCCCATGACACGCGCCTCGATCTGAACGGTCTTCACGTAAGTCTCCCATTTCACCTCGTTGCGGGCTTCAAGCTCCTTGCGGTTCATCACCTTGGTGGCTTCGAACATCCGGATGCTACTGTCGTCGAGGTAATGCTCGATGATCTTCGGACACGACTTCTCTACATCGAGACCACGACTGGCAGCCTCCTTTACCCATGCCTCGCTGTAGCCGTTGCCATCGAAGCGGATGGGCTTGCAGGTCTTGATGTCATCGCGCAGCACATCGAGAAGAGCCGACACCTTGCTGTCGCCAGCAGCTATCTTCGCATCTACACGCTCCTTAAAGCTCTGCAGGGCTTCTGCCATCGCCGAGTTGAGGGCAATCATAGCCGAAGCGCAGTTGGCTGAAGAGCCAGGGGCACGGAACTCAAAACGGTTGCCTGTGAAAGCGAAGGGCGAGGTGCGGTTGCGGTCGGTATTGTCGATAATCAGGTCGGGAATCTGGGGGATGTCGATCTCCATGCCACGCTTGCCCTTCAGGTTGAAGAGCTCATCCTTGTCGGAGAGTTCGATATGGTCGAGCAGCTCAGTGAGCTGTTTGCCGAGGAACGAACTGATGATGGCAGGAGGAGCCTCGTTGCCACCCAGACGGTGGGCATTGGTGGCGCTGACGATAGAGGCCTTCAGCAAACCGTTGTGGCGATAGACAGCCATCAGCGTCTCAACGATGAAGGTGACGAAGCGCAGGTTCTCCTCTGGTGTCTTGCCAGGGGCGTGGAGCAGGGTAGCGCCCTCACCCTGAGTAGCCGTGAGACTCCAGTTGTTGTGCTTGCCGGAGCCGTTGATACCGTCGAAGGGCTTCTCGTGGAGCAGCACACGGAACCCGTGATTGCGTGCCACGCGCTTCATGAGAGACATGAGCAGCATGTTATGATCGACGGCAAGGTTGCACTCCTCGAAGATCGGTGCCAACTCAAACTGGTTGGGAGCCACCTCGTTGTGACGGGTCTTGCAGGGAATCGCCAGCTCAAGTGCCTGAATCTCCAGATCCTTCATGAAAGCCTGCACACGGTCGGGGATGGTGCCGAAGTAGTGATCGTCCATCTGCTGGTTCTTGGCACTCTCGTGGCCCATCAGCGTGCGTCCAGTCATCAACAGGTCGGGACGGGCGGAATAGAGTCCCTCATCAACCAGGAAATACTCCTGTTCCCAACCCAGGTTCACCTGTACCTTCTTCACATCCTTGTAGAAGTAGCCACAGACATCCTTTGCCGCCTTGGTGACAGCACGGATGGAACGGAGCAGGGGCGCCTTGTAGTCGAGCGCCTCACCGGTATAGGCGATGAAGATGGTGGGGATACACAGGGTGTCGTCGATGATGAACACGGGCGATGTGGGATCCCAGGCGGAATAGCCGCGAGCCTCGAAGGTGTTGCGGATACCGCCGTTGGGGAACGAGCTGGCGTCGGGCTCCTGCTGTACGAGCAGCTTGCCGTCGAAGTTCTCCATCATACCACCCTTGCCGTCGTGCTCCACGAAGGCATCATGCTTCTCCGCCGTGCCCTCTGTCAGCGGCTGGAACCAGTGGGTGTAGTGGGTGGCACCCATATCCTGCGCCCATTGCTTCATGCCTAAGGCCACTGCGTCGGCGATAGAACGGTCAAGGCGTGCGCCATTGTCCATCACGTCGATCATCTTGCGATACACCTCCGCGGGGAGGTACTTGAACATTTTCTGACGGTTGAATACATACTTTCCGAAGTATTCGGAGGGTCGCTCTGAGGGTGTCGGTACCTCAAGGGCCTTTTTCTTGAAGGCCTCTTCTACGACCTGAAATCTGAGTTGGTTTGACATATTATGCTTGAAGTTTGCAAGTTGATTATTCTAATCGATAAACCGCCTGGTGATATCGGTGTAGGCATCGATGCGCCTGTCGCGCAGGAACGGCCACCAGCGGCGCACATCCTCTGAGTGCCGCAGGTCGAGTTCGATGATGATGCTCTCCTCTTCATCGGCAGAAGACTCATAGACGATCTCGCCCTGAGGACCGGCGAGGAAAGAGGTGCCCCAGAACCGGATGCCCTCCGTCTGACCACTGGGATCTGGTTCGAAACCCACACGATTGACGGCAAGGACAGGCAGACCGTTGGCTACGGCATGGCCGCGCATCACCGTCTGCCAGGCTCTGCGCTGGCGCTGCTGCTCTTCTGGCGTGTCGCTGGCTGCATAGCCGATGGCGGTGGGGTAGATAAGAATCTCCGCACACTGAAGCGCCATGAGACGGGCTGCCTCGGGGTACCACTGATCCCAGCATACCATCACACCCAGACGACCTACGCTGGTGTCGATGGGGTGGAAACCGAGATCGCCAGGGGTGAAGTAGAACTTCTCGTAGTAGGCAGGATCATCGGGGATGTGCATCTTACGGTAGATGCCGGCGATGGAGCCGTCTTTCTCAAGCACGACAGCCGTGTTATGGTAGAGACCAGCCGCCCGACGCTCAAAGAGCGAGGTGACAATCACGACACCCAACTGCCTGGCAAGTTCGCCATAGAGCTTGGTAGAGGGCCCTGGGATGGGTTCCGCGAGGTCGAAGTTGTTGACATCCTCAACCTGACAGAAATACAAGGAGTTGTGAAGCTCCTGCAATACGATCAGCTCAGCCCCTCGCCTGGCAAGGTCGGCAATACCCTCCGACAAGCGCAGGATGTTGTCGCGCGTGTCGTCGCTATTGGCTTGTTGTAAGAATCCTACTTTCATATCTTTGGAAATTGCATGGTGCAGCAATGGAGGCTGCCATGTTGTTTGATAATACTTCTACAGTCGATGCCCACGATCTCACGGTCAGGGAAGGCTTCGCCGATGAGACGGAGCGCCTCTGCGTCGAGATCAGGCTGGGCGTAGGTGGGACAGAGTACAGCCCCATTGACCACCAGGAAGTTGGCATAAGTGGCAGGCAGACGATCCCCGCCGTCATAGATGGCTCTGGGCATGGGGAGCTTGAGCAGTCTGTAAGGCTTGCCTTCGAGTGTGCGGAAGGTGGCCAGCTGTTCCTCCATCAGCTTCAGTTCGGCATATTGCTCGTCTGCGGGGTCGTCGCAGCCCACATATAATAATGTGTCGTCAGGACAGATGCGCACCAGTGTGTCGATATGTCCGTCAGTATCATCGCCAGTCAGGTTGCCATGATCAATCCAGAGGACACGTTCCGCACAGAACTCGCGCCTCAGTCGATCCTCGATCTCAGCCTTTGTGAGAGGCTGGTTGCGATGAGGTGCCAGCAGACAGCCCGTCGTGGTGAAGATGGTGCCACGCCCATCGCTCTCGATAGAGCCCCCTTCCAGCACGAAGTCGAGGCAGTCCACATAGTCGCCCTCAAAGGCTCCCTTGTCGTAGAGCTGACGATTCAGAGCATTATCCTGTGAGGCGGGAAACTTCTCGCCCCAGCCGTTGAAGCGGAAGTCGAGCAGTCGGCAGTGCCCCTGATCGTCGATCAGAGAAATGAACCCATGATCTCGTGCCCAGGTGTCGTCGGAAGGAAGTGGAAAAAGGTGGGGGGTGAGATGGGAGAGGTCAGCGCCCTCTGGGGTGACGATGAGCAAGTGCTCTCGCCTGACTATCTCACGCGCCATCTCTTCGTAGGTGGCGGTAATCTCGTCAAGCATCGGTGCCCAGTCTGTATTGGCGTGCGGCCATGTGAGCTGCACACCCCACTGGGGCTCCCATTCTGCGGGCAAACGCCACGCGGAAACATGATGATTTGACTTGTATTCCATCATTTTTGGGTGCAAAGGTACAAAAAAAATGAAATTAAGAATTAAGAAATTAGAATTATTTGTACCTTTGCGGCAAAATACTGAGATGTTAGAAGTCAAGAATGTGACGATTGCCGTTGGAGAACAGGTGTTGGCAGAGAACTTGTCGTTCATTGCCAAGGATGGTGAACTGACCTGTATCACGGGGGAATCTGGCTCTGGCAAAACCACGCTGGTACGGACACTGATGGGCTTCCTGGCTGTGAAAGAGGGGTTCGTCAGTGTGGATGGCGAGCTGTTGACCGTCTATTCCTCGCATGCGTTTCGAGAGATGATGGTGTATATGCCTCAGGATGTGCAGTCGCTGGGCTTTCAGCTGGAGGAGCCTGAGGCCCCTCATAGTGAGGCAGACGACTATGCGGTGTGGAACGAGGTGCTGCCCTCGGTGGAGGTCGCTCAGCCCAAAGCCCCTCTGACCACTGATGAGATCGTGCTGCTGGCGGAGAAAACACTTCAGGAGAACGCTGAAAAGCCGATCGTGATTGCTGATGAGCCAACGGCTCTACTATCCTCTGACCAGGCTCACCAGATGCTGGCATTGTTGCTGCGACAGGTGGAGCAGGGAAAGACAGTGGTGGTGGTCAGTCGTGATCCTCTGGTCATCGAACGTGCGAATCAAGTAATTAATATCTAATTTGAATGAATAGTAGTCTGATCATACATGCGATTTGCGGGCTGCTCCTGTTGGTGATACCTGCGGGCGCACTCTATCTGTGGGATAAGAAGCTGCTGCGCACCTTTGGGTTGGCAGTGGCGAGGATGATATTGCAATTATTGGTGGTCTGCCTGATGGTGTGGGCACTCTTCCGTTTCGACTCGATACCCCTCCGTTTGGGCTGGCTGGTGCTGATAGCCTGTTATACGGCTGTGGTCGTGCTGATACGCCTGAAACTCAATGTGAGGCGTTTCCTCTGGCCTGTTGCCGCGGCTCAGTTGGCGGGTATGCTGGTGCCAGGACTCTATCTGCGTCTGGCGGTGTTCCCATTGGATAAAAGTCTCTATGCCACGTGGTTCGTGCCAGTGATGGCATTGTTGGCAGGACATATCACAGCCAGTCAGATTCGTGGCTTAGGCACTTATTTCTCTGCGCTGAAGACGGATGAGCAAGACTATGAATATCATCGCGGAAATGGTAAGAATCATCTTCAGGCAGTCCTTCCGTTTGTGAAACGCTCTGTGCAGGCCGTTCTCTCGCCTGCCTCTGCCAATCTTGCCGTCATGGGGCTCTTTACACTGCCCTTGCTGCTCTGTGGACTGCTGCTCGCTGGTATGGAACCATCAGCGGCCTGTGTGCTGATGCTGGCGCTGACATCAGCGTGCGTCGCTGCCTCGGTGCTGACACTCATTGCGAGTCTCTGGCTCTGTGACAGCCGGCTCTTCGACAAGTTTGGCAAGCTGACGCTGACGGTGGCGATGCTGCTGGTATGCGCCTCATGCGAGGCTCAACACAAGGTTGTGAAGTATGAACTGCCCGCCCCACTGAGAGATCGTCCGGAACAGATACTGGAGCGCAAGGGCTATACCACCTCCTACAATAAGAATACGAAGAATCCCAACTGGGTGGCGTGGCATCTGACGAGAGAGCATACCAGAGGTCAGAACCAGCGTAAGCAGATGATGTTTACGGAGGATACGGACGTGACACCAAGAGCCACGAACAATGACTATTACAACTCACGTTTCGACAGAGGACACATGTGTCCGGCTGGGGATAACAAGTGGGATAGGGAGGCGATGGCACAGTCGTTTCTCTTCACGAATATCTGTCCGCAGAATCATGGACTTAATAAATACGAGTGGAACGATCTGGAGATCAAATGTCGTGAGTGGGCACGTGAATACGGTGCTATCGACATCGTGTGCGGACCCATCTATAAAACTGGCAATCAGCGTACTATCGGCAAGAATAAGGTGTGGGTGCCTGTGGCTTTCTTCAAGGTGATACTCTGTAGAAAGGGTACGCCAAAGGCCATCGGCTTCATCTATCGCAACGAAGGGAAGCATCAGACACCCCAAGAGGCAGTGAGGACTGTGGATGAAATCGAGGCGCTGACAGGCATGGATTTCTTTCCGGCGCTTGATGACGCAACGGAAAAGAAAATTGAAGCCAGCGCCCAGTTGAGCGCGTGGTAAAAGTTAAAAACGCTTAATTAATCAGAGTGCTGAGACTGAGTTTCGGCTTTTCTTTGTAATTTTGCAGCGTGAAAATTAAGGAGGTTTTGTGCGCCCTTGAAAAATTCGCGCCTCTGCCCCTGCAGGAAAGCTGGGATAATGCTGGCTTGCAGATAGGATTAACAGAGACGGAGGTTTCAGGGGCATTATTGTGTCTTGACGTCAACGAGCGTATCATCGACGAGGCCGTCAGGAAGGGATGCAATCTCATTGTGTCCCATCATCCGTTGTTGTTCCGCGGGCTCAAGATCATCAGTGATCTGACGGATGTGCAACGCACTGTGCGTAAGGCTATCCAGCAAGATATATGCGTGGTTTCCATGCATACGAATATGGATAATGCCAAGGGTGGGGTGAACTTCCGTATCGCCCAAAAACTGGGACTTCAGGACGTGGCGTTCTTCGCCGCTAAGACGGTGGATGGCATCGAGGCTGGAAGTGGTGTGGTAGGTATGCTGCCTGAACCAATGGCATCCGACGATTTCGTGATTGAGGTGAAGAAAACCTTCGATGTGGAGTGCGCCAGATGCAACGCCCTGTTGCAGCGACCGATCAAGAAGGTGGCTATCTGTGGTGGGGCTGGTGACTTCCTGCTCGACGATGCCGTAAAAGCTGGTGCCGACGCCTTTATCACAGGCGAGATGCACTATCACCAGTATTTCGGCTACGAACAGCAGATCCAGATCTGTGTCATTGGCCACTATGAGAGTGAGCAGTTCACCTCAGAGGTGTTTCAGGAGATTATCCAGGAGCAGTGCCCAGGGGTAAAGACAGTGATTGCAGAGACAAATACGAATCCGATATTATATTTATAAACGTAAAGAATTATGGCAAAGAAAGATCCAACAGATTTGACTGTGGAAGAGAAGCTGAAAACCCTTTATCAGCTTCAGGCTGCGCTCTCAGCGATTGACGAGAAGCGTGCACTGAGAGGTGAGTTGCCTCTTGAGGTTCAGGACCTGGAAGATGAGATTGCAGGTCTGACCACTCGTGTGGAGAAAATCCAGAACGAAATCTCTGAGTTCGAGCGCGCCATCACCCAGAAGAAGGGTGAGATTGTTGACGCAGAGGCAAGTGTGGCACGTTATAAGGCTCAGCTCGACGAGGTGAAGAACAATCGTGAGTATGACACACTGAGCAAGGAGATTGAGTTCCAGTCGTTGGAGATCGAGCTCTGCAACAAGAAGATCCGTGAGGCTAATGCTCGTATTCAGGAGAAGAAGAATGAACTGCAGGCTAACGAGGAGGTGATCGCTGAGCGTCAGGGTGACCTTGAGATGAAGAAGTCTGAACTCGAGGAGATCATGACTGAGACGCGTGCGGAAGAAGATAAGCTGAAGGAGAAGGTGAAGGATCTGGAATCGAAGATTGAGACTCGTCTGCTCACTTCCTTCAAGCGCATCCGTAAGAATGCGCGTAACGGCTTGGGTATCGTATATGTGCAGCGTGATGCTTGTGGTGGTTGCTTCAACAAGATTCCGCCCCAGCGTCAGCTCGATATCAAGATGCACAAGAAGGTTATCGTATGCGAGTATTGCGGACGCATCCTGATTGATCCGGAACTGGCTGGCGTTAAGATCGAGAAGACTGTTGCCCCTGAAGAGAAGAAGACTGGACGTAAGCGCGCTATCCGTAAGACGGCTTCTTCTAAGAAGGTAACTGATGCCAACGATATGGAAGAATAGTCAAAGAGTTTCGTAGTTTGGAATATCCTCCAGGAAGATGTAGCGCTGCTCAGCGTAATCCATCTTGCAACAATAGTGCTGGAGGCCGTTGCTAACTATCAGATAATCCACTTTCAGCAGAAGATTGTAGGCCGAAATCTGGTCGAAAGTCTTTTGCTGAAGTTGTATAGTAGGGGCTTTGTACTCGATGATCATGCGAGGCAATGCCTCTTTATTATATAATATGGTATCACAGCGTAGTTTCTTCTCTCCTATCTTCAGTTCTACCTCATTAGCCAACA
>Ga0326513_10004381_pt1 | contig 10129 bp, 18 predicted proteins | sample 2_2465_0518_D_FD_203654 | JGI IMG/M metagenome (GOLD analysis project Ga0326513, IMG submission 203654) | Bovine rumen microbial communities from UC Davis, California, United States - 2_2465_0518 | ecosystem: Host-associated > Mammals > Digestive system > Stomach > Rumen | place: USA...
TCGTAAGGAAGAGTTCGACAAAGTATTGCGAAAGGAGGAAGAGAGGATTGAGTCCGGAGAAAAGGTATGTGATACCGGTACACAAGACGGTTGCGAAGCGGAGAATCAAGGACCTTATTCATGGCATGGACGAAACTGAACTGTCATGGGTAATAGAAGCAATCGAGGAGTTGTATCAGGAAGGGAAAATTAAAGGAGCGCCACTATGCGACAGCGACGCCCCGGCATTAAGGAATCTTTATGGTCATAATTCCCTAGATTTGACAACTTCATTATAAAGGGGGATCGGGAGAATGTCAAATTATATTCCAGATCCAACAGATTATTTTGATATGAAGGACGCTGAAGAAGCCGCCGCGATGAAAAAGGCGAGAGTCGCCGGAAAGATATGTTCGAATTGCGGACGCGTGATATATGATGCGGGGTATATGCCAGAAAAAACACTTATATGCGAAACGTGCATGGAAGAATATCTGGATAACCTGAAAGAAAGCGTGATTGTATGGGTGGACTAGAGTACACGTTTCCGGAAGAAGAATGGCGGGACGATATCGAAAGTTCGATTATCCAAGTATCGTCACACGGTCGCGTAAGGAAGAATGGACGGATTACATTACTCAGGAAGGATCCTGAAGGCTATGAATGTTACTACGACACAGAAAATAAGAAGAAAGAGCGTGTTCATGTAGCAGTCGCAAGGAACTTCTGCGATAACCCCGAAGGGAAGCCTTTTGTGGACCATATCAACGGCATAAAGGATGACAACAGAGCAGAAAACCTTAGATATGTAACACCCGCAGAAAACGCGAAGTATGCGGCACAGAACATGGCTTTCGACGTGGAGAGAAGACAGGGAAAGATTGTAGCCGTCAGGCAGACAGACCATGAAGCTTTCATATTTAAAGGCCAGAATGACGCCGCAAGGAAGCTTGGAATAAACGACTCTGAAATAAACAAGAGTTTGAAACACAAGAGAGAAACGTGTCACGGTTTTATGTTTGGATATTTGAATGAGGAGGAAAAATGATAGAAGTAAAAGAAATTTCAAGCCTACCGGAAATAGAAGATAAGCATGATTTACTCAGCTTCTTCCAGAACATCGAGAAGCTGCTTATGCCTAGCATCGGCAAGTATAATAATGGGTATTTATCGTGGATGGTTGATGAAAATGGACTTTTCATCAGAATCCGGTACGGCAACGAAAATGGGAACTGTGTAGGTTTTGAGGAAACAATCCGGTTGGGAGAAGGGAACAATGGAGGAAAAGAAGAATAATCTGAGGATTTACGAGTACGCCAAGAATCCACCAGAAGAAGCGAAGAAGCCGATAAACGGTGGTCGCCTGAAGGGAATGACGGATATCAACCCCATGTGGCGCATTAAGACGCTCACGGAGCTTTTCGGGCCGGTTGGGATCGGGTGGTACTACACCGTAGACAGGCAATGGACAGAGACAGTAGGGGATGAAGTCGCGGGGTTTGTGAACATATCCCTTTACATCAAAGTCGATGGCGAGTGGTCGAAGCCGATATTCGGAAACGGAGGATCCCGGTTGGCAACGATGGACAGGAGCGGGAAATACGTGTCAGATGAAGTGTTCAAGATGGCCACAACGGATGCGTTATCTGTAGCTTGTAAGCAGCTTGGCTTTGCGGCTGACGTGTATTGGTCGAAGGATGCGACAAAGTACAACTATCCGGGTGATGAGTTTATCACAGAGAAGGAGCTGAAGGTCCTCGAAGAGCTTTGCAAAAAGATCGGGAAGGAGCCAAAAGAGGTTTTCAATTACTGGCCGAAGCTGACCCCTGATCAATATGCAATAGGCGCTCAGACATTAAACGCAATGATAGAGCATAAGAAAGATAAGAAGGAAGCAAAATGACAGAGGTTGTAGGAAACGCTTGGAAAATCGTATCTTACTTGTCTCAGCAAGAGGATCGTGAAAAAGAGTGGGTTCTCTGTGAATTGGAAGATATCAGGAGCAACAAAGCAAACCGGTACTTCCACAAATTATGCGACCTTCTCCGGCAGAAATTAAATCTTTCCATGAGCAAGATGAAAAATATTCTGATTGCCTCATATGGCCAGATTCAGTACATAGCTGAAGGAGAGCCTCTGATTTATAAAACCAATGCTCCCGAAGATTTCATGATGGAACAGGAAACCATACACACGAAATGTGTGAAGGTTATTTGGGAAAACGGCAAGGACGTGTTTTTCTATCGCGTCTACAGAGGATCGAGAACTTACTCGACCGCCGAAATGGCGGCTCTGATACGCGGGACCATCCAAGAGTGTGAGATCCAAGATATCGACACGCGGACGCCGGCAGAGAAGATGCACATAGAAGAATTATGGAGGAAATGGCATGAAAAATAGCATTATGCAGACGGTTGACGAATGTTATGTGTGCCGGAAGAAAGGCGAGTTGTATATACATCACGCAATCTTCGGTACGGCAAACAGGAAGCTATCCGACAAATACGGGTTGACCGTGAAGTTGTGCAGAGAACACCACGTCGAAACAAACGGAGTACATGGGAAGAACGGACACGACTTGGATCTTTACATAAGGCAGATGGCGCAAAGAGCTTTTGAAGAAAAATACGGTCACGATATGTGGATGAATGTATTCCAGAAAAACTATTTATAGGAGGTGCGCATGAACAAAGTAATTCTAATGGGTCGCCTTACAAGAGATCCGTATATCTCATATTCCACAGGCGATCAGACGATGGCTATTGCGAGATACACATTAGCTGTGGAAAAGAGAATCAGGAGAGACATAGGCGACGACAAGCCGAACGCGGATTTTATATCTTGTGTTTGCTTCGGTCGGACGGCTGAATTTGCAGAAAAGTACTTGCATAAAGGAATAAAAATCTGCGTCACAGGCCGTATACAGACGGGATCCTATGTAAACAAAGACGGACAGAAGGTCTATACGACTGATGTTGTTGTGGATGATCATGAATTTGCTGAAAGCAAGAACAACGGAGGATCTAAACAGAGCACTCCCGAAGAATACTCGGACGGATTTATGAATATCCCTGAAGGCATGGATGAAGAACTTCCGTTCTCATGAGGTTGTTATGGCGAAGATAAGCAGAGACAGAGGAGCCAGATTCGAGAGAGAGGTTGCGGACTTATTCAAGGATTATGGTTACTCGGCATTTCGAACGGCACAACATAAAGGAAAAACCGGTAAAGCTGCAGACGTAGAAGGTGCGCCGGGGCTTCACATAGAAGCCAAGAGAAGAAGAAACATTGGGGCGTATGAGTGGGTGCATCAGGCGGTGGAAGAGGCAAGCGCAGAAGGCAATGGTAATATCCCGGTGGTCTTCTGTCGGGCAGACGGGGAGAGGATGCTTGCGGTTATGCTTGCGGACGACTTCATGCAGTTTTACCGGGAATGGGAAGCGGGGGAGGTGTTAAAGAAAACGGATATGAATAAGGAATAGGAGGGTGAGATATGATATGCCGAATAGAATACTCAAAGAGAGCATAAAAACAAGCCTAGAAATCGACCAGATGACATTGTTCGAAGAAAATATGTTCTATCGGTTGATTGTGAGTTGTGATGATTATGGAAGGTATGACGGCGACGCAACGGTTTTGAAAAATACGCTATACCCGCGTAAGAATGATATCCGGGTGTCGGACGTGGAGGTTGCCCTCGAAAAGATGGCCGCTGTTGGAGTGTTGGAAAGATACGAAGTATCCGGTAGGCCCTACGTGCAGTTGACATCATGGAGCGTACACCAAAGAGTCCGAAATAGCAAAAAACACTATCCTGAACCGCCGAAATTGCATAAAAACTCCGCTTCGCCGCAAATTGCGGCAAATTGCGGCGAGTTGCGGCAAGTTTCTGCAAGTTGCGGCCTTAATCCAATCCAATCCAATCCAATCCAATCCAACGCGCGCGCGACGGATGCGGACAACTTTGACGTTGAAGAAGGTTTTGGCAAAACCTATGAGTTATGGCCGAACCGAAGATCCCCGGCCATGGCAAAACAAAACTATCTTCACAAGTTGCTAGACGCTTACGACAAAAAGACAACCGCCCTGTTAATCTACAACGCCGTCAGGTTGTACCTTCGCGACTACGAGAACAACCACGCGGACGATGAAGCAAAGCGGTATGTCCCGTCCTTTGACAAATGGCTCACAAACGATTGCGATTACTGGATAACAGAGATCGAGAAGATCAAGGAGCGGGCTAATGAATGATGCGGAACGCGAGATCATAGGATCCGTCTTGATAAACAACTCGGTAATGTCGCAGATGATCGAAGCCGGGCTTACTCCGGATATGTTCCTGAACGTGGATTACAAAGAGACATACAAGATAATGCTGTCTCTGTATGACAAGGGCGAAGCAATCACGCCGGTAACAATGGCGGCAAGCCTTAACGACTCCGAAGGATGGGGAAACCTGTTTCGCGACGTCTTAAGTCAAACAAGCACATCCTTTTACGCAAAGGAGGATTGCAAGGTGGTAATGGCGTCATGGAGAAGCAGAATGGCGAAGCGGCTATTCGAGAACGCTGATTTCAGCACTTCTTCCATTGACGGGACCATTGGAAACCTGATTACGTCCCTTGAAGAGCTCAGAAACAATTCAGAATCGCCGGTGCACTCGATCAAGAAGATTGTGGACGACAATTCCGGCAACTATTTCAACCCGAACAGGGAACAGGGGATCCGCTTTGGCTTCAAACTTCTGGATGAGTGTTTAGGAGGGCTAGACACAGGAAATGTGACTGTTATAGCCGCAAGGCCGAAAGTTGGTAAGTCCGCTTTTGCTACTCAGATAATCGCGCAGCTCTCCGCTTACGGGAAGGTTGGATATTTCAATCTCGAAATGGGAGAGTCGGAAGTGTACGAGAGAATGATATCGCGATACTCCGGAATCGACCTTCGGAGAATCAGGCGGGCTTTAGAGTTCACAGGGAATGAGCGTGAGCGCTTCCAGAAGGCCAATGAGGACGTTTCAAAGCTTGCCATCGACGTTATATCGGGCGCGCAAACGATAAGCCGTATAAAGGCTCTAGCGAAGCATCAGGGGTATGCCTGTATCGTGATTGATTATATGCAGCTTGTGAAGTCAGAAAAGGACTATGGGAACCGGACGGCAGAGGTCGGACAGATCAGCGCGGACATAAAGAGACTCGCAATGGAGCTGAAAACCAGAGTGATTGCATTAGCGCAGCTTAACCGGACACACAACGAGTTCAAAGAACCGATGCTAGAGGACCTGAGAGAGTCAGGAGCTATAGAACAGGACGCAAGCAATGTTATCTTCTTATGGCGTCCCGGCAAGGATCCGGAAAGCAGAGGCGTGAAGGTAGCGAAGAACCGCCAAGGTGAAGAAGCGAAATATGCCTATTCTTTTGACGGTGCGCACATGGAGTTCAAGGAAATCGGGATCATGGAAGACAGAGCCGAAGGAGGGGATGATTTTGAGTACACCGTCAACCCGTTCTAAACAAAAGGCTTTCCAAAAGCTGATGGACGCCATGACTTATGTGTATCGGTGTCTCGAACCGCTATCAGACAACGCATGGGACGGGATGATAGGCATTGTGAACGCGATAGGCGAGAAATCAGGAGATCCGGAGATCCGAAAGAAGGTCATGGAGTGGATCCGATGGGTAAACGCAAGGGAGACAAAGCACTTTAACGATAGCTTGAAGGGAAAGTAGGGGAATGAAGCATTTTGGAGACATAACTAAGCTAAATGGTTACGATCTACCGACCGTAGATATTGTAACAGGCGGTTCTCCTTGTCAGGATCTTTCGGTGGCCGGAAAAAGAGCCGGTTTGTTAGGCGAACGGTCAGGGTTATTCATGGAGCAAATAAGGCTGATTAAGGAGATGAGGAAACACGATGAATTGGAGCAATTACGAAGTGGAAGGGCAGTTGACGATATTCGACCTAGACCCCGGTTTATGGTCTGGGAAAACGTCATCGGAGCCTTCAGCTCTAACGGAGGTAAAGACTTCCGATGTGTCCTTGAAGAAACAGCAAAAGTGGCCGAAGGGGATGCCCGCATACCTGAATTTACTAGGGGGGGGTGGCCACACAGCGGATGCATCATGGGAACCGGGTGGAGTATTGCTTGGCGTGTACACGATGCACAGTTTTGGGGAGTGCCCCAAAGAAGAAAGAGAATCGCGCTTGTCGCAGATTTTGGAGGTCAACGCGCGCCAGAAATATTATTTGAGTCCGAGGGCGTGTCTTGGGATTCTTCGGAGAGCGAAGAAGCGCGGAAAGAAGTTGCCAGAGATTTTGGAGGCGGCACTAAGGAATCAGGCGAAAGATCTTTTGGAGGAATTGGAGAAGGAGATAGAAAAGACAAACAACCTGATATCGGACACGGTCAAGAAACTATCAGCTTCCAAGAACGAGCCGGAAAACCCGGGGGGGGCAAAGGAATATTGATACAGAAAGAACGAACAGGGGCTTTGTCTACGCTGAATAACCAGAGCGTTTTATGCAAAGAAACAATCGGCTCGTTATGTGCCAGAGATTACAAGGGAGTAGGAGAGCAATATGTCAATGAAGGAAAAGTCATTGTACAGCATGGCGAATGTGATATGCCTGAATGATCAGGGGGGCGGTAATGGATGTATCTGAAAACAAAACAGGAACGCTCCGGTCACAAGAACATGGGCACCAACCTTGTGTGGTAGAACCGCTAATGATTGAAATGACATCAACAAAAAACACGGTGGTAGATGGTGGCGTTTCCCCCACCTTGACGGCAAGGATGGGAACAGGAGGAAATCAGGTGAATGCGGTGCTGAGTGGTTATGGATCAAATAATGTGGATATAGCCGAAACGCTTGACGCTTCATACTACAAAGGATGCGGTGAAAGAAATGGGGCAGAAAGAACCGTTGTTTATGGGATTGGCGGCTCTCCGGCTTGTAATCAAGGTGACATGGCGGTGTGTTCCATGCAGGCAATCGGAGAGTATAAGGAATCTGGCGTGAGTTCAAGCCTTAAACAGAGAGACTACAAGGATGGGACAGACCTTGTAGTGAATAACTACATAGTGCGGAGGCTTACCCCGCTTGAATGTGAGAGGCTTCAGGGGTTTCCGGACGGTTGGACGGACATAGGTGAATGGACGGACACCAAAGGAAAGAAGCACAAAGATGCAGACAGCCCACGCTACAAGGCACTTGGAAACAGCATTGCCCTTCCATTCTGGGAGTGGATGGCAAAAAAGATGGTTGATGTGCTGAAAAAGGATGGGGTGGAGCATCCGACAATGGCAAGCCTCTTTGATGGCATAGGTGGTTTTCCGTTGGTCTATAGCCACGCCGGGTGTAAACCGGTATGGGCTTCGGAAATTGAAGAGTTTCCGATAGCGGTTACAAAGATAAGGTTTCCAGAGGGGGACAAAGAATGGACTCAAAAATATTGTCAGAAATAAGGGAAATATTACTGAATTACGACAAATGTGATTCAAACAGAGCAACAGGGTTTGAGAAAATAAAGACCTTGTTTGAAAACAATTATCCAACACCGAAGGTAATATGCCATGCGCTTTGCATTTATCAGGAAAACGGCTTTTGCAACAAGGAGTGGATAATACTGAACGACAAAGAGACAATGACAGCACCGTTTTGCGAAGACTATGAGGGAGCATAGATCAGGAGGGAAAAATGAGGGATATTGAGGAAATCAAGAGAAATGAGCAGCTACGGTTTATGCACAATCCGTTCGCACAGTATGCCGGGTTCCTGAAGTTTAAAGCGACCGGATACGAGGCAAGCTTCTGTTTCGGAGAAAACGAAGGCGGGAATGAACACTTATCAATCGAAATGCGCGCTAGAAGGCTTCCTCATTGGGAAGAAATGTGCGAAGTGAAGTCGATCTTCTGGAAAGATGAAGAAGAAGTGATACAGATTCATCCGAAGAAAAGCGAGTATGTCAATCTTACTGAGGCTTTGCACTTGTGGAGGCCGAAGGACGGTGATTGGAACAGGCTTATGAATGGTCCGAGGTGATTTTCCAACACTAACAACAAAAAAACACTTGACAACAACACTAACAACTGTATAATATACGGCTTTTTATGGTTGCTAGGGGTTGCCAGATAAGTTTGTCAAGGGTTGCTAGGGGTTGCCAAGGGTTGCTGTGAGCTGAAGAGAGAAACGATACAAAAGGAGGAAATGTTATGGGATTAAACGCTGATACCATTGCGGTAGAAGTCGGGAAGAGAATCGGAGAAACAATCAGGCAGAAGGGAATCAGTAACAGGGAATGTGCGGAAGTTGCCGGAATGACAGAAGTATCACTCAGCCGGTACGTTATGGGAGCGAGAATGCCCAACGCTTTAGCACTTTATAATCTGGCGAAGGCGCTCGGCGTGTCGATGGAATTTTTGCTGACGGGAAAGCAGTAGTTCTGACCAAAAGGTGAAATCATGGGGAAATTGAGGAAACTAAAAAGGCAGTTGCATAACGGAACCGGGAAAAACGAGATAGGAAGGATGCCCATTCGAACGTTAGAAGAGCTTCAGAATGGTGGGAAGGGGACTTATAAGCAAAATCCCGTTTACCTTCAGAGCCTATATAACAAACTTAGGCATAAGTCCATTTTCGGAAAATCAGGGAAGCCAGATGATAGAAGTTTAGAAGAAGTCGTAAATTCATATGTCAGTATTGTCTTTGATATGTTGGAAGGACAGGAAGTTATTGACTCTGAGGAAAAGATAAAGCAAAAGGATACAATCGACTTCTCAAATGTAATCGAAAAGGGACTTCGCGGGGATTCTGGAGACTTTCCGTCTGTACAAATCAAAAAAGAAAATGTAGAAATGGCAAACCAAAATTTTTACATGGCTATACCTCCGCTCAAAGAAGGAGTTCTCAGAGTCAACAAGGAAAGATACTTAGAGTTTAAGATCCTAGAAATAGATGAGGAGGAGAAGAGCGTTACTTGCGAAATAAGAGACTATAGCAACGACAAAACGTGGATGCTAGAGAATTACTTAAAAGAAGCGAAGGCGTATATAAGCACGGAGAACGGAAAGCCGAAATTAAAACTCGCGGAAAAAGGTATACAAATGGCAGATTTTATTTTAGCAGCAATCCACGGACAGAAAATATGGACTGAAGCAGACATAAGGATCATAGAGGAAGTGGTAGTTCCGTTTGTAAAGCTCTATGAACTTGAAGATGAATTATCTGCAATATGCACAAAGTTTTATCAGGCAATCGTTGAAACAAATTCACAACTCATGCAAGGGAAGCCAAAACCGCAACGCAAGAGAAAAGGGGCGAAGGTCAAGGTGGTTTACGGAGAAGCAGAGAAAAATCCAAAGCCGCAAATCATAAGGACGCTTGCCGGAGGAATCACAATCAAATCCGAGAAGATCCCACGGGTCCCAACGGAAGAAATTATAAGGCACTACAAAGTTGCCGTCTGGAATACAAGAGGCCACATGAGGACATACAAGAACGGAAAGACGGTATATGTCAGACCTTCAGTACATCACAGGAAGTGCATGGAAAAGGGCGGCGAAAAGGCACCACAAACAATAATACAGGTTAGAGCAATGGAGGGATAAAAATGACAATGAGTAGCATCAGCATTATGGATATAGAAACAGTATTAGAGCCATGGGCTTATGAGCCGGTGAGAGGGCATGAAAATGACGCGGGACTTGATTTAAGAACCCCGGAGGATTGCGTGCTTCACGCGCACGGCAGCTTGATCATAGATACCGGTGTCGCCATGGCAATACCAGAAGGATTGTATGGGAGATTGGAAAGCAAGAGCGGGCTTAACGTGAAGTATAACGTGGTGAGTCTTGGGGGAACGATAGACTCCGGATATCTTGGAAATATCGTAGTAAAGCTCTATAGCATGGATTCTGTTGACTATCAATTTGTGGCCGGAGACAAGATCGTACAGATTGTACTTGTCCCGTATATTAAGGCTAATTTGAAATACGTTAAGGAGTTTTCTCAAAAAACCGAACGTGGTACAGATGGATTTGGTAGCACGGGAAGGTAAAAACATATGTATGAAGGGCTACAACAGAGAACCAAGAAAACGAAATCTGAGTACATGAAAGAACAGAATATGTTTGTATTGGTTCCTGATCCA
>Ga0326513_10004383_pt1 | contig 10127 bp, 14 predicted proteins | sample 2_2465_0518_D_FD_203654 | JGI IMG/M metagenome (GOLD analysis project Ga0326513, IMG submission 203654) | Bovine rumen microbial communities from UC Davis, California, United States - 2_2465_0518 | ecosystem: Host-associated > Mammals > Digestive system > Stomach > Rumen | place: USA...
CAGGACTACATGCGTAGGCCTGCGTTCTTTCGGGGCATTAGCGGTTCGGGTGTCTCTTGCAATCCGTTCCAAGTCTGCCGACGGGCGCTGAGGATTGAGGGCGGGCATGGCGTCGATCTTAAAATCACTACCCTCCGTTGGGATGGTCTGCTCAGGGGATGAAAGCCATTGGTTCGATACATAAACGTGTTCTATTTTGTTGTTAGACATCTGCTCCAGTCTCACTGTCTTGGCGTTGCGGTACTTGATTCCCACCGCCTTCGGGGCCCATTTCGATGACTTTACCTCCTGCCCCGTCGTGGGTTCAATGTACGTCTGCTGCAGTTCTATCTCCGGGTAGCAGATATTATATTGCAGCATGTCGGCATAGAGCTGCTGGAACGTCTGCAAAAGGTTGTTCCTCCCGAGGAATCCCACCTTTTCTGCCGGGTTGTCTGATTTCGGGTCGCCGTTGAGTTCCTTCATCGTCTGCTCCCATGTGGCAAGGTCGGCCTCTATCTCGGCCAGCCGTTCCCGCAGCGCCTTCTCGTATTCCGAAACATCCTCATTGGAAGTCCCCCCCAGCACCCTGTCATTAGTAGTCACCATCCCCGCAGCGTCAGCCACCACTCCCGAGGCGTCAGCCTTTGGTATCTCATTAATCTGCCGCAGCAAGTCAATCTTCCACCCCTTCAGCAGTGTCCCCGCATACTCATAGCTGATTTGCTTGTTCAGCAGGTTCCCGCCCACATACTGCGAGTACTGGTACATCGGCTTCGGCCCCATGCCGGTTATCAGGTCGATGTTAAATTTCAGGGCTGCGGCGGTGTAGGGGGAGAGGGAGCATAGGAGTGAGACAACGTTGGGGAGACGGTTTCCTGCACCCCAAGTAATGTAGCTGCCTTTGTGGCCGTTTGCCGCCGTAACGGACTGTGCATAGCCGCTGGTAACGTGGAGCAATGGCAGTTCACCCTTGCCCGCCTTGCCCGCACTGGCGTCGCAGGACAACTTCGCGTTGATAAAGTCGCCGTAGTCGATGCCTTTATCCCTTCCGCGATCGCTACCGGCGCCGAAGGCATCTGGCATCTCAACCATCCCCATGTTTCGCAACCGCTCGGCCTGCTCATGGAACTGCTTATACCCCTGCACAGTGACGATGGGGTTATAGGCGGCATCGGCCTGCATCGGCGTGCTTCCAGCAGCCTGTTTCTTCTTGTTAAGTCTTTTATTAGCCATTATCGTTCAGTCTTTATGTTATTGTGCAAATTTAGCCTATTGTTAAGAGAAAAGCGGACACCCTAAGCGTGTCAGGATGCCCGCCCACCATTCCACGGCAAAATTGAACGGTTTATCTTTTCGTAAGGAGTTTCTTCAACAGCCAGAAGCCCGCCGTCGTCAGCACGTTTGCCGCCACGTCGCTTCCGAAGGCCACATACCACCTGTCTCTTTCCGCATGCTTCACCAATCGCTCCAACTGCTGCTGATTAGCAATCAGATGTCGCTGGTTGTTGAGCAGGTGCCTTTCGTTCCGTTGCATTAGTGTCTTCAGCTGTAGAAATTCCTCCGATGTCATAATCCTCGCAGTTGTTGTCCTGTATGTTGATGTGCCACGGCAACCTTATACATGAAAATACTCCCTGATGTTATACACCCCGTCCTTGTCGCGCAGCGTCTTCAGCGCCATCTTGTAGCAGGCACTGATAATATCCTTGTCATTAGCCACAAGCGGCCTCCCAAGCAGTCCTGCGATCTCGTCGCCAAAGTCCGAGTACATCTTGTTCATCTCCACCCAAAGGCTTTCATATTCTTCGGGTCGCGACTGTTGGCCATGTAGTCATACAGCCCCGTGTATCGGTCTTTCAGTTCTTGCGTGTTCATTTCTTTTTCTTTTTAGCGGTTGTTGTCTTTTTGCCTTTCTCGGTAGGCTGTGGCTTTGCCGCAGCCCCTTTCTTCGGGCACATCGGGCACGGCGTCTGCGGCACCGAGCGCGTCGGCGTCGGTTTCGTCTGCTGTTGTATAAATCTGCTCATATACCTTTATATATATGTGGTCAATCACTCCCATCATCAGGTCGAGCCAAATGCTCGCCCAAGCCGAGAGAAAGGATATTGCAAGCACCGCCATTGTCCCGTATGTCGTGGCATTGCCGCAACCGTACACAAATACACTCCAGAACGTCAGACACTTGATGCAGTTCACCACCGGCAGCTTATGCCGTATGATTGTCTCGACAGCCGTCACCAGCCCCAGGTGGTTCGCCGCCGTGCAGACAAACAAGATGCTCGCAATATCCCAAAACTCCATACTACGCTCCAGCCGTCACCTCAATAGAGGTCGTGATGGCAATCTGGTTAGTACAGGGCTTGGTGCTTCGGCAGCAGCCGCACCCGTTGTTCACGTACTGCGTGATGGGCTTCGGCGATGCGTTCACCTTGCCGAGCGTCAGTGTTGGCTGCGTGGCCGACGTGCAGAGCACACAGTCCTGATAGGTGACATACTCCGTAGCCGGGCGGCATGAGCCGCAGGGGCAGTAAGTCACAGTACCTGCCAGCAGGAACTCCTGGCAATATATCCCGTTGCCGAGGTCGATGGGAGTACCCTGCAACTGAAGTTCGAGGTTACACTGCACGGGGCGCGACGGGTCGCTGAGCGCCATCTTCTGATTGCCACACGTGTAGTGTGTCAGCCCAAGGCCGTACACACCGGCGGTCTCGGATGCCATCAGGAAGTCCTTCACGTCCGATCCGTTCTTGAAGTTGCAATTACAATTACAAGCCATAGTTGTTTTGTTTTTGTTGTTGATTATCTTGGGAGCCTACTTTCTGCGCCGCTACCCGTTCTGCGCTATGCCGTTTGGTGCGAACACCTGTGCCTCGGCTTTTTCTGCCTCCGAAATCTTTGCTTTCAGTTCCTCAATGGCGGCGGCCATTGTCATCATAGACCCGCGCATCTCCAAGAGCAGACGCTGATTGTCGTAGCCTTTCTGTGCGGAGCAATACTGACGCTGGTTGGGGTGACAGTTCAGACAATCGCCCGTGCAGACAAACTGCTGCTGTTGTCCTTGTGCCTGCGTTCCTCCGTTCTCCCCGGCCATCGGTTGCGTCGATGCCCCTTGTGTCTTTTCCTGTGCCATCATCTCGCTTATTTAAAGTGTTCAATAATCTTTGCCTTCACGATCGCGTTCTGCTTCCATCGTGGAACTGCCGTTGCAATCTTGTTGCCAGTGACAGGGATGCCCATCGCTCCCATGTCGTTCACAAACTGACCGAGCGTCTGCTGCGCCAGTTGCGCCTCCTGCTCGCTGTCAGCATAAATCTTAATAGTAATAGGATATACGTTCATAACTTTGCCGTGTAAAATTCGTTGTCAAAAAACCGTGTAAAACCGTGTCAAACCGTGGCCGAATCTCAGTTAATCGGTGGCAGCGGTTCCGCTGCTGCCGGTGTCTCCGTTGCAATCGGTGGCAGCGTCCTGTTCTGAATGGCTCCTCGAAAGAACTCGTAGACCTGTGCCAGCGTGTCCTTGTTCTCGCCGATCCAAGCCATGATTCCGTTGGCCGTCTGCTTCGTGTTGTCCATCCACGTCGGCTGCACGGGGTCATAGTCGGGCAGTTCGGGCATATCCTTGGCGAAGTAGTCGTAGAGCTTGTTCGCTTCGTCGATGTCGCCCTTGCATACCATCAGGCACTGCATCTTCAGTGTCGCCTTACTTGTTGGCCTTACCGCTTGTATCATTTCGAGTCGCTTTTGTTTGTTCGTAAACCATTTCATTTGCCGTGAAATTAATTGTGGCGATTTCGCCATAATTGAAATGGTGGGCTAAAGTAGTCGAATTTGACCACTTTAACCCACCGATTTCGGTTAGTTTAGCCGTTGCAACCACAACCAGGGCAGTTGCAAGGCTGAGCATCGCGCCAGATGGTGACGCGCTGAGGATTTTCGCTATACTTGCCAGTCATCAAGCCTGTCAACACCTGGGCGGTAGCCTCGTTGGTAGCGACCTGGCTCGCAGTGAGCTGACCAGACTGCTGTCCGCTCACGGTGTCGTTGATGCTGATGCTCAGCGTCTTGTCGCCCTCGATGCGCTCCTGACGCTCGGCAGCAAATAGGTTGGTCAGCTGTGCAAGCTGCGTACCCACGGCATCGAACTTGGCAGCGGCAATCTCCTTGGCGGCGATAGCAGCCTCCTTGGCCTCCTTGCCCTTGGCCGAAGCCTGCATGCCTCCGAACAGCCAGGCACCCACGCCGATGGCCGTACCTACCACGCCAGTCACGAGGCCCGCGATGGCCACGCCACCCGTATGGCTCTTAGCGGCCATGTAGTCCAGCTTGACACTCTCGTAGGGAGTCATCCCTCCTTCGCTTCCCATTTGCTTCAAAGCCATGAGATCGTTCATTTCTAAAGCCATAACCGTACTGATTTAAATTGTTAGTTCTTGTGTTGGTTGAGAAAACGATTAGTTCGATGAGTCGTCCCCCTCGTCGAGCAGGTCGTCCCATGACGTGTTGCTGGGCAGCGTGACGAACAGATTGGGGTACTTCACGGGACCGAGGATGAAGTTCACTGTCGTGATACGCTCGTCGCCTGCGGCAGCGCCCGTGTCGGTGGTCAGACCGCCGCTGTCGATGCGAATCTTCTTGTAGGGGTCGTAGAGAATCTGGGCTTCCTCACCATCGGGGAAGATGGCAAACCAGTCGAGGTTGTTCAGGCTGCGTGCCAGTTCGGCAACCTTGGCGTTGACGGCATCAAACACCATCGTACCAGTGATGTTGAAGCCCTTGCGCTTACCCTGGCTCTCACCTGCGACCTTCTGGCTCTCTTCCTTCAGGTCGAGCTTGAACAACTTGGGGGCGCCATCCTTAAAGGGACTTGCCGACATGGCGTAGGTGTCGCCGGTGGCGGTCAGCGCGTCAGCTTTCAGCGAGCTGCGGAGTCCGATGTACGCTACTTCGCCGAGACCTGCAAGGTTCTCCAAGCACTCGTCGGCTGCACTGTAGTGGCTCAGTGTTGGGCAATTCTGTGGCATAATTCTATTCCTTTCTATTGTTTAGTTAGTTCCTGTGTTGATTCTTAGTTAAAGGGGAGGGAGGCATGGCCGGGCGATATGAAACGGTTGGTCTCCCTAAAGCCCCTTCCATGTCAGAGTTTACTCGCTCGAAGAGCTTGCGGTGGACTTGAACAGAGCCGTTACCGACATCGGGTCGCCAGTGGTGACGATGGTCGTCGGGTTGGCGGTCGAGCCGTTGCTCCACTTCACGAACTCAGCACCCTGTGCAGGCGTGGCGGTCAGCGTCAGCGTGGTGCCCTTGGCTACCTCAGTGCCGCTCTCCACGTCGGTTGCACCGTTCTTGATGCCAACAGTACCGAGGGTGGTGTTGTTAGAGGTCACATACACAGCGTCCTTGGTGTAGTCGCCTGCGTTGAAGGTCATCTCGGCAGTGCCGCCGTTGGTGACGAATGCGCGAGCGCTGGGATCCTCGATCATAAAGCCGAAGATGCCCTGAATCTGCATCACATACTCCTTGGTGTCGTGGCTGGGCTCGGGAACGACATCAACAAAAGCGTCGTCGCTCTCGTTGTTCACACCGAGAATCAGGTTGCCAGGGATGGTGGCGAACACGCGGGTACCCTTGATTTCGCTCAGGGGGACGAAGATGACCTTCTTGTGAGCGGGGAGTTGGAAGTTGCCTTCCTCTGCGCCGTCGAGCCAGATGGCTGCGCTGTGGCTGCGGTGCTTCTGCTCGTAAGCGTCGGCGATGGCCAGGGCGATGTCGTTGGGAGCATAGACCTTCACGTTCTGCTTCTTCAGCTTGCTGTCCCACTCGTTCATCCAAGCCACGAAGTTGTCGTAAGCGTCGCTGTCACCCTCGGAAGCGGGAGCGTCGAACACGCCGGAGGGAACGAGGTTGCCTGCGGCCTGATTGACCACGCCGTCGTTGATGTCGATGTTCTGCACGGTGATGAGACCGTCGAACAGGTTCATCTCCTCGTCGGCACTGGCAGCGTCACCGCCCAGGATGTTCTGGAAGATGTCTTCGGAGAACAACTGTGCCTCCTTGTTCATAAACTCCTCAGTGCGCTCGAAGTGGGGAGCGGCATTGCCGTTGATGGCGATGTTGCCGGGCTTCTCCTTGAACACGTCCTCGTTGATACGAACACGGTGTACGCAGATGTTGGCCATGAGTTTACGAGAGAACATGTAACCGAGCTTCGACTCCTGAACGTTGCCGACCTCCTTTTTACGTGTCTGACCGCCCTTGCCTGCGAAGACAGTCTTGGTCAACTGATACTGCACACCGGTCTCTACCTTGATGCCGAGGCGTGCCATCTCGTCCTTCATGTAGAATGCAGGACCCATGACGATGTTCGGGCTGAGCTTGTTGGCTACAGTCTGAACATTCTCCAAACCGATAAATTTAGCTTCGTTTGCCATAGTTTTTGAATTGTGTTGGTGAATAAAAAAGTTTAGTTTCTGTGTTGGTTGCGTTGTCCGTCGCGGTTTTGCCGCGACAACACCTGTCGTTACTTCCCGTGTTCCTCCTTCCATTTCTTCTCTGCCTCGATGTTCTTGTCGTAGGAGAGGTTCGGGTCGTAGACGTAGCAGTTGGGCGTATATCCCTGTGCTTCAGCCCCGCCGCCATTGTCGGCTGGCGCAGCCCCTGCTGCGGGCTGATTGCCAGGCTCGTTCTGCATCTCGGCAATCTGGGCGTTCAGGTCGCTAATCTGCTGGTCGCGCTCGGCGATGGTCTGCTCGGCGGTTTCGAGGGAAGCCTTGGCGCCGTTGAGTTCGGTCTGACGAGTCTCGGCCTCGCCCTGCAGAGAAGCAATGATCTCATCCTTGGCGGTGAGGGCGGCGGTGAGATCGGCGTTGGCCTGCTCCAAGGAGGCGATGGCGTTCTGCTTTTCCTCGATGATAGCATCCTTGACGGCGATGGCCTCGTTGTGCTCAGTGCTCAGTGACTCAATAGCGGCGGCGTGCTCGCTATTGGCGGTTTCGAGCTTTTGCTCCAGTTCTGCCTTCTCTGCGGTCATCTGGTCGGCCAGTGCCTTGGCATCGGTGGCCTGTTTCTGACCTTCCTCGATGGCTGCGTTCAGGTTGGCCAGCAGCTCCGTGTTCACGAAGGCGCCGTCCTCCTGCATCTGCATCTCCTCCACCTGGAGAGCTGCAAAAAGTGCTGGGAATTGTTCTTTCATGTTAATCTTATTTATTTGGGTTGATAATATGTTCCCTTCTCCGTATGCGGCGGCTCTGCCGTCGCCCTGCTTGTTCGTCTCGTAGTAATGCGCCATCACCTCCTGAAACACCTCCTGAAGCGTGCGCTGACCATCAACAAAACTGCCCTCCGCCTCTGAGCACTTATAAACCTTGCCGTGCAGCATCTCGTCGGTGCAACCCGGTCTGCGGCTCTTTACGAAGTCGCGGAAATCCTTGCCGTCGCGCTTCAGGTCTTCCACAATCAGGTCGCTCTTGCCTTCCTCGGCCAGTTCGCGCCAAGCAGCGTTCTTGTCATAGCTTTCGGGATCGTAGATTTCGTAGTGCTTCTCGCCTGTAGTCGGGTCAACGTCGCCGTTCTTCATCACGTCGTAGATGCCGAACACTCCAACGCTGCCCACGCGGTCTGAGGGTGACGTGTAATAGAGGTGGTCGCACATCGAACCGATGCAGATGCCCAACGAGCAGCAAGCACCGTCAATCACGCCGTCAACCATCAATCCCTTTGAGCGGGCATAGTCGATGGCCATCTTGAAGTCGGGTACTGCGGTAGAAAGACCACCCGGCGTGTCGAGGATAATGACGTGCCCCTTGCAGTCCTCATCGTCGCTGGCTTTCATGATCAGATTGCGCATCTGCTTCGAGCCGTAGGTGCAGGCACCGCCGTTGCGGGTGACAAGCCCTTCAACAAAGATGATGTTCAAGTAAGCCTCGTTGCTTTCCACTTGCGAACCGTGGTTCTCTCCATTAGGCTCGCTCATCAGAAACTGGTTGCCGCTCTCCGCCATCGTGACGCGGGCCTGCAACCGCTTTTCCATCTTATCCGTATGCAGCTCGCCGTTGATGATGCGCTCGGCGGTCGGCATGATGCCAGCCAGCCACTCGCGGTCAATCATCAGCGACTTTGCGTTTCGGATTTCGAGAATTGAAATATCCATAATTGTTAGGGGATTTCGCTTTTCGTGCGTATTAAAATTTTTGTACCCGCAAAATTCGCACATTCCCCTCTCCCCCTACGGATATAAAAACCGCCATTTCGCCCCATTTTAGGGCAAAGCCGCCCGCGCCCCCACTCCCGTCGCCCCCTTCCTGCCACCACTCCCGTCGCGTCAGCGGCGGGAAAACAAAAGAGGCAGCCCATCCATCCCGGACAGCCTGCCTCTCGTTCTTTGAATTTCACAATGTTAAAAAACCGCGCCGTCGCTACCACCCTTCCCGGGCTTCCCTCCGGCAAAAAACTTTTAAACTTACATGGTTGTCAAAAGAAAGCCCAACTCCTTGGGCCGAGTCTACCTAAAAACTTATGTCAAAAATGAAAGCTCTATGTCAGTCTCACCATCTGGCTCATCGACTGCATCGAGGCCGTCAGCGTGTCCTGTTGGTTAATATCCGTGCCTTTCAGCATACATTCACTGCTCCCAGGCAGCGAATATAGCAAATATCGCGTCCCGTCAGCGGTCGTCAGCACCACATGGAAGTACCGCCTGTGCAGCAGCTCTGCCGCCTTCCGCGTCGCCTCGAAGCCCCCAGCAATCGGCACCTCCAATGTCAGCGTGTTCACCAGCCCAGCCGCCGTCGTCTTCGGCGTGCGCGTCAGCTTCGGAGCACCCTCCATCAGCCCGTCGTCCCCATCCTGCACATTATAGGCCACCGACAGGCTCGCCACCCCCACGCGGTCGGCGGTTTCCCCGCCGACACTCATCGTCCCAGCCATCTCCGTCACCGCCACCTGCACCGGCACCTCAAACTCACACTCCGACGCCAGCACCAGGTCTACCCTCACCACGTCGTCCAAAATCTGCTCTCTGCAAATATCAATCATATCTTTCTATAAGTTAAAAATTTTGCGTTTTAAAGGCCAAATCAGCCTCCGACTAAATAAACGTTAATTCTATGTGTCTTTTATTATTTCTTAACTTGCGCTTTTACGCTTCTTTTCATTCTTCACTTCTTCTATCAGTGCGTCAACATCCATCATCTGTTGCTGCTCCTGCTCCTTCTCGTAGACGTGCAGCACGTATTCATCCTTCACGTCCTGTCCCAGCAGCCGTGCCTCTTCCATCCAGCGTGTAGCCATGCGTCGCATAGAGTCCCTGTCCTTCGTGTTCGTCCCCAGGCACATATTATTCCTGTAGAAGAACCTGTCTATGCACGACATTACGTCCCGCTTGATGCCCCTCTTGTCGTTCAGTGCAATCTCAGCCAGAATCTCATGCAGCATCACCCTGATGAACTCCGTGCGCATACACTTCGCCAACTGGCTCGCGCCCGGCTGCGTCAGCGTGTAGGAAGTAGTCACTGCCCTGTACCTTCCGTCGAGGACAATCTGCTTCGGAGCCGCGATGCAAAGATAGTCGTACCCGTCGCTCTTCTTGGTCTTCACGGCGTCCGTCAGGAAGTTCACCTCCTCTATCGTAGGCCAGTCCTGTGCATCCCGTTTCAGCAGCGCCTTGCCACCCTGCGGTGGTCTCCCGTTCAAGATGTTCCTCCACATCCTCTCCGAGAAGCACAGCGTATGATCCATCTGTCTCTCCGGCACCAGCATAATATCAGCGGAAATAATCGCCATCTCGTCCTGATAGGCCGACAGCTCCACCGCCTCCATCTCTCCTAATGCCGGAGTCCTGTACCTCCCCCTGTACCACTGCGCCACTGCCGTCGGCACCTTCAAATATATGTTCGCCATTTTTTTTAATTTAGAATTTACAATTTAGAATTAAGAGGTATTGCGCTAATAATTTTTCACTCTTCACTTAATCAGCGGTAGCAAATTCTTCACTCTTCACTCTTCACTCTTCACTTAAACAGCGGTAGCAAATTCTTCACTCTTCACTCTTCACTCTTCACTTAAAAAGATTCTTCACTCTTCACTTAGCCAAGCCCCTCCAGCTCCTTCTTCGCCCTTTCCGTCATTGCCCTTTCCGAGTTCGCCAGC
>Ga0326513_10004384_pt1 | contig 10126 bp, 13 predicted proteins | sample 2_2465_0518_D_FD_203654 | JGI IMG/M metagenome (GOLD analysis project Ga0326513, IMG submission 203654) | Bovine rumen microbial communities from UC Davis, California, United States - 2_2465_0518 | ecosystem: Host-associated > Mammals > Digestive system > Stomach > Rumen | place: USA...
CGACAAAATCGGAGTAGCACCGAGAACGCTTCAGAATTGGGAGAACGGTGTGACATATCCGACAGCGGTTCAGCTCGTCAGCATTTGTTCAGTGTACAATTGCACGATGGCGGATATTTCTTTGCCTGTCGTGCTAACTAAAAGTAAGCAAGGAGGGAATCAGGCGGATGAGAACACCGATTAAGGAGAACGGATCATGAAAACAAACAAACACAACGCCCGCTCGATTCTGTCGTTCGGCGCTTCCATGTCGCTGATGATCGCGGCATCACTCAGCGGAGTACGTGAGCCGACCATTCCGGCGATTGTCATTTCGCTCGGTGCGATGGTCTACTGCTTCGTGTGGCTGGCGGTCAATCTGGAGGGCAAGAGATGAGCATCACAACAAGAAGCATCCGAGCTTACCGCAGACTTTCCGGAGCGGTCGCCGCAGAGCTCCGTGTCGAGGTCAAGGGCAGTGAGCCTACAGCATGGCAGATTGAGGGGATTCAGACGAAAAGCCCCTATGCCATCGTGGACGGTCACAGATACGACCTTGCGACACATGAGGTCTTCGCCCTGCGCAAAGCACTCTCGGAGGTGGTCTGATGCGGGAGCAATGCATACCGATATCAACAGAACGCCTACTTCACCGCATCAAGCTCGCCGGAATGTGCATGCAGGACGTTACCAGAGCAACCGGCACAAGCATGTGGTCGATAACCAAGCGATGCAAGACCACGGTTACGACCGCTCAGGCAGTGGCGGATGTACTGCACTGCGAGGTGACCGACTTAATGCCGCCGATGGACGAGAGCGAGACGCAGTTAATTACAGCAGATATGCTCCTCGGTCCGGAATGTCATGAGAGGGCACCGTGTTTCGCGCGGAGCAGTCAAGGGCGGTGCAAGATTTTAACATCAACATACGGACGGTGCGAGAAGGCGTGTCCGTTCAGGAAAGCACACAGAAAGGATAGAACATGAAAGTTTTAGTCGCTTGCGAAGAATCACAGCGAGTATGCATAGCGTTCCGAGAACGTGGACACGAAGCCTATTCTTGCGACATTATTGAATGTTCGGGCGGTCATCCAGAATGGCATATTCAAGGCGATGTCTTGCCGTTACTGAACGGTCGTTGTGAATTCCAGACAATGGACGGAGAGAACCACAGGAATGGCGACAGATGGGATTTGATTATTGCTCACCCGCCTTGCACAGACCTTTGTGTCAGCGGCGCAAGATGGTTTGCCGAAAAGCAAAAAGACTTGCGACAGCAGAAAGCAGTTGCGTTCTTTATGCACTTCGTGCTTGCGAACTGTGACCGCATCTGTATAGAAAACCCGGTGGGCATCATGAGCAATGTTTACAAAAAACCGAGTCAGATCATACAACCCTGGTGGTTCGGTGATAACTACTCAAAAAGTACTTGCCTGTGGTTGAAGGGGTTAGAACCATTAAAGCCCGAAACCATTAAACAGCCCGAAATTGAATTCGTGGAATGGGTGGACGCAAAAACCGGGAAAAAGAAAAGGCAAGACAAATTTTCCGCAGATGCGCTGAAACTTCCACCCGAAGAAAGGGCAAGACTGAGAAGTCAGACCTTTCCTGGAATCGCCCGGGCGATGGCTGAGCAATGGGGTTAAGAAAGGACAGAACATGACAGATTTAGTTCAGATTGATGCCGATACGGCAATGCTGCTGTACAGCAAGGGATTAACGCATTTACCCGTCCTGAAGCGTGACGGTTACTCTTCGGACTGGACTGCTGCACAGCCGTTATACCTTGATGATATCATCGAGGACTTGATGATTTTTGTCAGCGATTCCGAGCGCAACAAGGTGCTCAACCCGCCGAAGGTTGATGTCGCAAAGGTCAAGGAAGAAATCGCTCTGGAATTCAAGCGCAACCTGCTCAGCGATGACGAGGACGATTACGAGGACGATGATCCGGACTGGGTGGAAGAGCCGGTGCAGGTCGAGACGATTCCGGACGATGATGAAGTTCCCGAACATGAGCGGATTCCGTATGAGAAGCCCGAGGTTATGACGGTGGAGCAGGTGACAGCCAAGACCGACAATTCAACAAAGGAATTGGCGGAAGAGATGATTGCCAAGATTCAGGCGGGCGATTCGGAGCCGCTTCCGTGGAATGTACGAGATGCCGTCCGCCTGCGCGACAAAGAGGGTATGTCATATAGCAATCTCGCTACACTTTACGGAGTCAAGAGCCCGCAGACAGTTATCAACAGGATCAATCAGTACAAGATGAAATGATGAGAACGAATAATTTCCAAATCAGCCTCATGCGCAGAGACGGCATGAGCATAGCGGACATTTCCGCCAAGACCGGAATTGAGCCGGAAGAAATTACGAGACGCCTCAAAGCCTACGAGGGCACGATTCTGGCAAGCGTCAAGATGGGTGCCGTCAGAGCGAGGAAAGGCGGGCACAACAATGAAAAGCATCCAGAGAGGAATTCGCAGTTTGCGGAGAAAGGAAAGGACAAATGAAGGATAAGAAACTGTTTAGAACAATCGAGGCATCTGATCAAATTTTCGCGGTCGGATTTGACCTGATGGACGCAGAAGACGGCACGCAGGACGCAGAAATCCGCTCATACATCGAATTCAATAACATTACCACGAATGACGCCGTAAAGGTCATCGGCGACATCCTCGGCAAGTTCATTCACGAAGCGAGCAAAAAGAAAGACACCCGCAATGCAATGCTGAACACGCTCATCCTGCACGTGGTCGAATCCATGGATGAGGATGAGAGCAAGCCGGAGCCGGAAGCCAAGCGAGAGACCAAGCCGGAGACCAAGCCGGAGCGCAAGAGCGACGACGCAAGCCTTGAGAAGATTGCCGAAACACTCGGTTCCATCAAGTCACTTCTCGAAGTCATGAAGGCGCTCAAAAAGGACTAAGCCATGCTCAGGCGCTACATGCGACCCGCAGAGCTTGCGGAGGAGTTCGGGGTCTCACCCGATTTCGTTCGGGATATCGTCCGCTGCATTCGGGTAAATATCCGTCAGCGCACGAGATACACACCGGACGATTTAATCAGCTCCGGCAAGGTCACATCGGTACGGACAGCCGCCTACATGGACGCGGCAAGGCACCGCACTCACATCAATACCGATATGGAGCAGTATTTGCCAGTGTACGACCCGATAAGCACGGAAATCGACCTGCACCTCATTGAGCCGCAGACGGTCGATATTGAGGGCATTACGGAGCAAGTAATTCAAAGAATCAAGTCAAAATTAATCACAATATGAAAGGACGAAAGGGATGTCAGTAAAAATCGTAACTTTTGAAGCGGAGAACGTCAAGCGTGTGAAATGCGTGCAGATGGCGCCGTCCGCAAACGGTCTCACCATCATCGGCGGGAAGAACAAGAACGGCAAGACAAGTGTGCTGGATGCCATCACCTATGCGCTGGGCGGGGAGAAGTGCCGCCCGAAGAACTTCACGAGGGAAGGGTCAGCAGTCCCCGGGAAGATTCGCATCGAGCTGTCGAACGGACTCATCGTGGAGCGTTCCGGTAAGAATGCGGCGCTCAAGGTCACGGATCCGAGCGGGCAGAAGGCGGGGCAGAAGCTTCTTAACGAGTTCATCGAGCCCCTGGCGCTGAACCTGCCGAAGTTCATGAATGCCACCGACAAGGAAAAATCGGAGACCCTGCTGCAGATTATCGGCGTAGGGGACGAACTCGCAAGGCTCGACAAGGAAGAGTCGGTCGCATACGGCGAACGCACCCTCATCGGCAGGGATGCGGACAAAAAGAGCAAGCTTGCCGAAGCGCTTGAGTATTACGCAGACGCACCGGAAGAGCTTGTCAGCGCAACAGAACTCATCAGGGAACAGCAGGCGATTCTCGCCAGAAATGGAGAGAATCAGCGGAAGCGTGAGCGGGTGAAAGAAATCACCTTTGAGAAGCACCGCATTTATGACGAAGCCCAGAGGCTCGAACAGCAGATCGCCGACCTGCAGGCAAGGCTTGAAGAACGCAGGCAGGCATATGAGAAGGTTGCCGAGGACGAAGCCATCGCCATGAAAGACGCTGCAGAGCTCCACGATGAAAACACAGCCGAAATCGAAGAGAGCATCGCCAACATCGAGGAAATCAACAGAAGAGTCAGGGCGAACAACACGAAGGCCATCGCCATTGACGAAGCAGGGCAGCTCCGGCACGAGTACGAGTCCATGACCGCCAAGATCGAGAGCATTCGTGACGCACGCAAAGCCCTGCTCGATGGAGCTGACCTGCCGCTCGAAGGTCTCGGCGTGGCTGACGGGGCGCTCACCTACAACGGGCAGGCATGGAGCGACATGTCCGGAGCTGAACAGCTCATCGTGTCGACCGCAATCGTGCGCAAGCTTAATCCGGAATGCGGATTCGTGCTCATGGATAAGCTGGAACAGATGGACATGGACACTCTAAAAGAGTTTGGTACATGGCTCGAAAAGGAAGGGCTGCAGGTCATCGCCACAAGAGTCTCCACCGGAGAAGAATGCTCCATCGTCATCGAGGATGGCACAGGAATCATGGAAGCGCCCGCACCGAAAAAGGAATTCACACCGAAGGCATGGACGCCGGGAGAATTCTAAACCAAAGAAAGAAAGGACCAGAACATATGGATATTAAAATCAATTTGAAAGATTTAAAAATTGATCCGTCATACCAGCGTGCTCCTGACGAAAGAAGAATTCGAAAAATAGCGAGCAACTGGGATGATTTGAAAGCCAATCTTGTACATGTGTCGCATCGTCCTGATGGATATTACGTTATAGATGGAAACCACACAAGACTTGCTTGCGAAAGAGCCGGACACACAGATATTTTATGTCGCGTCCACGAGGGACTAACAATAAATGATGAAGCGCATTTATTTGTTGAATTAAATATGAATAACAAAAAACCCACTTTTGCGGAACTTCTCAAGGCAAGGGCTGAAGCTGGTTGCGAACTTGAAAAAACCTATCTTGATTTGCTGGACGATACAAATATTAAATACTCTCTTAAATCGGCAGGAGCCCACGGATGTGAATTGAAGTGCCATTCCAATATGCTAGCCGTCTATAAGACAACTGATTTCAAAACAATGAAAAAAGCCCTTTGGACGGCAAAAGAGGCGGCGAACGGTAGAGAAGAATTTTACAAAACAGGGTATTTCCCGGGAATGTGCATGTTTGTCATATGTCATCCGGAGGCTGACACCGACAGACTGATTACCTGCATAAGGAAAACGCCGTCTTCAAAAATTATGGAAATTGCAGACAAATACAACCGCGGCACCACCAATGGCGGAAGAGGGGTAACCAGACACTACTATATGGCATTTGTTGAAATATACAACAAAGGTCTGAAAAGGAACAAAATCATTGCGAAATAAAGCCAAGACTGAGAAAGGAGAAACGCCATGAAAAGATACTTTATCGGCTACATGAAGCCCAACGGCTTCTGTGCATATCTGACAACCGACGCCGTTGACGAGTCGGACGCTCGCAGGCAGTTCTATGAACTCTACGAGGGCATGGGCTACAAGATTCTGTGCATTGCACAGTGCTAAGAAAGGAGAACCTAAATGATCAAAGTACAGCGGGGAGTCATCCCCAGAGCGAAGAAGGTCGTCGTGTACGGACCGGAAGGCATCGGCAAGAGCACATTTGCCGCCCAGTTCCCGGACGCTATCATCATTGACGTGGAAGGCTCGACGGCATCTATGGACGTTGCAAGGATCGAGCCGAAGTCCTGGAGCGAACTGCTCAGCAACGTCAAGGACATTACGGCGGGGCTCGTCGACGTACCTTGCAGGACGCTTGTCATCGACACGGCAGACTGGGCGGAAACGCTCTGCGCCGCATCGGTATGCGCCCAGAAGCATTGGGACAGCTTATCATCACCGGGCTACGGCACAGGATACCGTGTGGCGTGGGAAGAGTTCGGCAAGCTCATGAACGAGCTTTCAACTACGGTCGACAAGGGCATCAACGTTGTCATCACCGCACATGCGGCAATGCGGAAGTTCGAACAGCCGGACGAAGCAGGCTCCTACGACAGATGGGAAATGAAACTGCAGAATTCACCAAAAGCGAATATCGCCGCCATGGTCAAGGAATGGGCGGACATGGTGCTCTTCGTGAACTACAAGACCATCGTGAGCGACAAGGACAAGCAGGGCAAGGGCAAGGCACAGGGCGGAAGGCGCGTCATGTACACGGAGCATCATCCGTGCTGGGACGCGAAGAACCGCTACGGACTGCCCGCCATGATGGATTTCTCCTATGAGGGAATCCGCCATATCATCGAGGGACAGAGCGCACTGCAGGCGGCTCCGGCTCCGATGCCGGCACCGACACCCGCACCCGTTCCCGCAGCACCGAAGGTCGAGACCGCAAAGAGCGACATGTATTTCATGCGTGGCGACGACTTCATCAAGGTTGCAAAGGGCGAGGAAATCCCCGGCCTGACAGGTGCCGTCAAGATCACCAAGCGCGAATTTGACGCAAAGAAGCCCCTGAAAGCGCCGCACGAGGAAGCACCCAAAGCGCCCGCAAAAGCCCCGGAAAAGCCCGCTGAGAAGCCCACAGCAAAGCCCACAGCCGAAGCCCTTGACATCGACCCGGCAATTCCCGAGAAGGTCAGGCGGCTCATGGAGCAGTACGGCACGACCGAGTGGGACATTCAGAATGTCGTCTCGATGAAGGGCTATATGCCGTATGACATGCCGGTGAAGGATTACCCGATGGATTTCGTCGAGGGATGGCTCATCCCGTACTTCGGCAAGGTCGCCGAAATGGCAGAACAGATCAAGGACAAAGCGGAAATTCCGTTCAATTAATACACACATACAAAGGAGAATAAAACAATGAGTGAAGCTTATATGCCGATTGATGGAGCACTTGATTTTGATTCCGTATTTACCGCAGACGCATCCGCTCCGGAGTTTTCAGTACTGCCGGCGGGTACATATCCGTTCGTTATTGAGAAAATCGAGAGAGACCATGTGTCGACTGATCCGAGACCGGACGGAACCACGAGCACATACGCCGGCTGCCCGATGGCGAAGGTCACATTTCGCCTGAATGGAAAGGACGCAAGCGGCGAGGATGTGGAAGTACACCGCACTGAGAATTTCATCCTGCACACCAAGTTTATCTGGAAGATTTCACAGCTCTTTATTTCGGTCGGGCTTGCCAAGCAGGGCGAACAGTTCAGGCCGGACTGGCAGGCACTTCCGACACGCACAGGACAGTGCGACGTATCAATCCGTAAATTCAAGAAGCGTGACGGCTCGGACGGCGAGAGCAATCAGATTGACAAGTATTTGGATCCCGCAACGGTCGGACCTACAGCGCCGGCATGGAAGAGCGGATTCTAATCACACTAATCATACTAAGCACACATTTCGAAAGGACACGACATGAGTAACAAGATGGAGCTGAGACCATATCAGGCGGAAGCGGTCTACCGTGTCGAGGAGCAGTGGCGGAGCGGCGTACAAAAGACGCTGCTCGTCCTGCCGACCGGCACAGGAAAGACGATTTGCTTTGCCAAGATCGCCGAGAACTGCGTCAGGCATGGGAATCGGGTGCTCATCCTCGCACACAGAGGAGAGCTGCTCAATCAGGCGGCCGACAAGCTGCAGAAGGCGACCGGGCTCGGATGCGCAGTAGAAAAGGCGGAAGAGAGCTGTCTTGATTCGTGGTTCAGAGTCGTGGTCGGGTCAGTGCAGACCCTCATGCGGCAGTCAAGGCTCGACCGCTTCGACCCGGACTATTTTGACACCATCATTATTGACGAGGCACATCACGCGCTCTCACCGAGCTATCAGGTCATCCTGGATTATTTTGACCATGCAAATGTGCTTGGAGTGACAGCGACACCGGACAGGGGCGACATGAAGGACCTCGGAGCGGTCTTCGAGTCTCTGGCGTATGAGTACAAGCTGTCAACGGCAATTCACGAAGGATATCTTTGCAAGATCAGGGCGCTCACCATACCGCTGGCGCTCGACCTTTCAGGCGTTGGCATATCGGCGGGGGATTTCAAGGCGGGCGACATCGGAACGGCACTCGACCCGTACCTTGAGCAGATCGCCGCACAGATGGCGATTCACTGCCACGACAAAAAGACGGTCGTCTTCCTGCCGCTGATTAAGACGAGTCAGAAATTCAGGGACATGCTGAACATGCAGGGCTTCAACGCTGCGGAGGTAAACGGCGAGAGCGAGGACCGTGCGGAAATTCTGGCGGACTTTGATGCGGGAAAGTACAACGTGCTTTGCAATTCGATGCTTCTAACGGAAGGATGGGACTGCCCCTCGGTGGACTGCATCGTGGTGCTTCGCCCGACAAAAGTGCGGTCGCTGTACTGCCAGATGGTCGGACGCGGAACGAGATTATTCCCAGGGAAAGACCACCTGCTCTTACTGGATTTCCTCTGGATGACGGAACGCCACGAGCTATGCAGGCCCGCATCGCTCGTCGCATCGGACCCGGACGTCGCAAAACAGATGACCGAGATTGCGGAGAAGCAGGCGGGTAATGATTACGATATCGAAGAGGTCGAGAAGATGGCATCCGAGGATGTTGTGGCACAGCGTGAAGAAGCGCTCGCCGAACAGCTCAAGGCGATGCGGATGCGGAAGCGAAAGCTCGTTGACCCGCTGCAATTTGAGATGTCCATTCAGGCGGAAGACCTGTCCGGCTACGTCCCCGCATTCGGGTGGGAGATGGCGCCGGCATCCGACAAGCAGAAAAAAGCGCTTGAGCAGGCCGGAATCTTCCCGGATATGATCGACAATGCGGGCAAGGCGGCGAAGATTCTTGACAGGCTGCAGAAGAGACGGAACGAAGGACTCACCACGCCGAAGCAGATTCGATTCCTTGAATCCAGGGGATTTGTACATGTCGGAACGTGGAGCTTTACCGAAGCGAGGCGGCTCATCGACCGGATCGCGGGCAACGGCTGGCGGATCCCGAACGGAATCATACCGCAGGAGTACAAACCGCAGAAAACTACACAGGATAATTTATGGATAACTTAATCGAATTACTAAGCCACGTCGACCCGGCGCTCTGCTCCTATACAGAATGGGCTGAAGTTGGCATGGCATTAAAGCAGGAAGGCTACACGGCTGCGGACTGGGCGGCATGGTCAAGGCGAGACGCAGGGCGCTACAACGAAGGCGAATGCGAGAAGAAGTGGCGGAGCTTCAACGGAGCATCGAACCCGGTCACGGGCGGCACGATTTATCAGCTCGCAATTCAGCAGGGATGGAACCCGCAGGCGGACATTCAGGGCGGAATGCTCGGATGGGACGACACCATCATCGCCGACGGACACATCATTGATCCGGGCTGGGTGGAATCAAAAGACATCCACGAGCCTGCAAAATGGGATCCGGCGAGGGAAGTCACACGATACCTCGAGGCGCTCTTCGAGCCGTCCGAAACTGTCGGCTATGTAGTCAAGTCATGGAAAAATGAAAAAGGTAAGTATGTGCCGAAGAACGCAGGCGCATGGAAGACGGCGGGTGAGCTCATCGAGAAGCTGTCGAAATGCAATGGCGATATAGGCGCCGTATTTGACGATTACGACCCGGAAGCGGGGGCATGGGTACGGTTCAACCCTCTGGATGGTCAGGGCGCTAAAAACGCCAATGTGACGGAGTATCGGTACGCATTAGTCGAGTCGGACACCATCGAGATTGAAAAGCAGAACGCGCTCCTCCGGGAGCTTGAGCTTCCGATTGCGGTGCTCGTCCACTCAGGCGGGAAGAGCCTGCACGCTATCGTCAGGATTGACGCACCGGATTACACGGAATACCGGAAGCGAGTTGATTTTCTTTATTCCATATGCAAAAAGAACGGACTTGTCATCGACACGCAGAACCGGAACCCATCAAGGCTTTCAAGGCTTCCCGGATGCGTCCGGGGGCAGAACAAGCAGTACATCGTTGATGTGAACATCGGCAAGGCAACATGGGACGAGTGGAAGGAATGGGTCGAATCGGTGAACGACGACCTGCCGGATTTCGAGAATCTTGCCGATGAATGGGAAGAGATGCCGCCGAAAGCACCGGAGCTCATCAAAGGTGTGCTCAGGGAAGGACACAAGATGCTCATCGTCGGCGG